>Ga0116152_10002998_pt1 | contig 13637 bp, 13 predicted proteins | sample AD_UKC119_MetaG_FD_89894 | JGI IMG/M metagenome (GOLD analysis project Ga0116152, IMG submission 89894) | Active sludge microbial communities of municipal wastewater-treating anaerobic digesters from Hong Kong - AD_UKC119_MetaG | ecosystem: Engineered > Bioreactor > Anaerobic > Digestate...
GCGAGGTCTGCCATTGGAGTAGCTCCGGTAAATCCGTCTACTACTTTTAAAGTAGTAGACGGATTTACCGGAGCTACTCCAATGGCAGACCTCGCAGCAGGAAATACCGGCACTTACCATGCAGCCGATGCTTTTTTCGGTTTGATTCCAGGTTCTATTGGTGAAACATCGACTCTTGCTATTTTGATTGGTGCCGTTTTCCTCATTATCACAGGAATAGGAAGCTGGAAAATTATGGTATCGACTATCGCCGGTGGTGCTGTTATGGGACTAATCTTAAATGCTTTTGCAGGAAGTGCAGGTCTTTCGGCAGAAACAGCCACTTACTTTGGCATTCCATTCTGGCATCACCTTATTTTAGGTGGATTTATGTTTGGAGCTATTTTCATGGCTACCGACCCGGTCTCAGCGGCTCAAACAGACATGGGAAAATATATTTACGGCTTCTTGATCGGTATTATTGCAATTTTAATCAGGGTAATCAACCCTGCTTATCCGGAAGGAATGATGTTGTCGATCCTGCTAATGAATACATTTGCTCCGCTAATCGATCACTACGTAGTAAGAGCTCATGTAAAACGTAGACTAAAACGTGCTACCGTTAAAGGTCAAACTGCTTAAAAATTCACATCATGAACAGAAACGGTAATACATACACAGTTTTATACGCAGCGATCATGGTGATCCTGGTGGCTGCTATCCTGGCCTCTGTATCAATGGCTTTAAAACCACAACAGGTCAGAAACAGGGAAATCGAGAAAAAACAGAGCATTTTGGCATCTGTAAACATTGAAAGTACCCCTGCAACTGCAGAAAAGCTCTATTCTGAGACAATCGTTAAAGAATATGTTGTTGATGTAAAAGGTGATGAGATAGATGGTGATGCGTTTAATATCGATCTGAAAAAAGAACATGCAAAACCAGCCGATGAAATGCATTTGCCGGTTTTTGAATGCCAGACCAAAGATGGAATAAAATATGTTTTTTCCGTAAGAGGTACAGGTCTTTGGGGACCTATCTGGGGATATATCGCACTAAATGATGATATGAATACAATCTACGGTGCTAACTTCGACCATCAGGGTGAAACCCCCGGTTTGGGAGCTGAAATTGCAACAACTGCCTTCGAGAAACAATTTATCGGAAAAACCATTTTTGACGACAACGGTAAATTGTATTCGATATTTGTTGCGAAAGTGGGACAGGAAGCTCCAATTCAGCACAAAGTTGATGGTATCTCAGGTGGTACTATTACCAGTAAAGGGCTGCAAAAAATGCTTCTTGACGATTTTACCAGATATGAAGAATTCTTAATTAAGAAAAAATCTTAAGCCATGAGTGAACCATTATTTTCAAAGAAAAATTTAAAGCTGATAACTGATCCGCTGAATAACAGCAACCCAATTACCGTGCAGGTTCTGGGTATCTGTTCGGCTCTGGCAGTAACAGCTCAGCTAAAACCAGCAGTGGTTATGGCCATATCGGTAACCGCCGTTTTAGCTTTTGCGAACGTAATTATTTCATTACTTAGAAATACCATTCCAAACCGTATCCGAATTATAGTACAGCTCGTGGTTGTTGCCGCACTTGTAATCCTGGTTGACCAGATTCTAAAAGCTTATGTATACGACGTAAGTAAGCAGCTGTCGGTATTCGTTGGTTTGATTATTACGAACTGTATCCTGATGGGGCGACTCGAAGCATTTGCTTTGGGGAACAAACCCTGGCAATCATTTCTCGACGGTATTGGTAACGGTGCTGGTTATGCAGCCATCCTGATTATTGTAGGTTTTTTCAGAGAACTTCTTGGATCAGGAACTTTATTCGGGTTGCGTCTCATTCCTGAAAGTCTGTATATTACAAACGGTGGCTTTTATGCCAATAACGGTATGATGATTTTGCCTCCAATGGCACTGATCACTGTTGGAACCATTATTTGGGTACAACGTAGCAAAAACCGCAAATTAATTGAAAAATAAATCTGCTCAATACTGATTATCATGGAACATTATATAAATCTATTTGTAAAATCGGTCTTCATCGAAAACATGGTATTTGCCTATTTTCTGGGCATGTGTTCATACCTCGCTGTTTCGAAGAAAGTAAGTACCGCAGCAGGTTTAGGTATTGCTGTAACCTTTGTCCTTGCTATCACGGTTCCCGTCGATTATCTTCTGGAAACCAAAGTTCTGAGAGAAGGCGCTCTTGCCTGGCTAAGTCCATCACTGGCTGATGTTGATCTTAGCTTCCTTTCCTTTATCATGTTTATTGCTGTTATTGCTGCAATGGTTCAGCTGGTAGAAATGATAGTTGAAAAATTTGCGCCTGCACTTTATAACCAATTGGGAATCTTTCTTCCGCTTATTGCAGTAAACTGTGCTATCTTAGGAGGTTCACTTTTCATGCAACAGAAGGAATTTGTAAACATTGGAGAGGCGACTACTTACGGATTGGGATCAGGAGTTGGCTGGTTGCTTGCCATAGTTGGCGTTGCCGCCATTCGTGAAAAAATTGAATACTCAAATGTACCAGCGCCTTTAAAAGGTTTGGGCATTACGTTTATCGTTACAGGCCTCATGGGTATGGCATTTATGGGATTCATGGGTATCAAATTGTAAAATAGATAAATCAACGAATAATGATATTACTAGCGACACAATCAACTGTAGTTCTTACCAGTGTGGGCGTATTCCTAATTGTTACTATTTTACTTGTTGCATTATTATTATATGCCAAGAAAAAACTCACACCATCGGGAACTGTAAAGATCGATATTAACGATGGTTATATGCAACTGGAAACTGAACCAGGAAGTACACTTTTAAGTACATTGGGAAATAATAAAGTGCTTTTGCCATCGGCATGTGGAGGAGGCGGTACCTGTGGAATGTGCCGTTGCCAAGTGATTGAAGGCGGAGGTTCAATTCTGCCAACAGAAACTGGCTTTTTTACACGTAAAGAACAAAATGACCACTGGAGGCTTGGCTGCCAGGTAAAAGTAAAGGAAAACCTGAAAATCCATATGCACCAGGAAATTCTTGGTGTTAAAAAATGGGAATGCACCGTTGTTTCAAACAAAAACGTGGCAACCTTTATTAAGGAATTTGTTGTAAAACTTCCGGAAGGTGAAACACTCGACTTCAAATCAGGCGGTTATATACAGATTGACGTTCCTAAAGTGGATGTTGATTTTAAAGATATGGACATAGATGAACGCTTCCGCGATGAGTGGGAAAAGTTTGGCATGTTCGACCTGCAAATGAAAAACCCGGAACCAACATTCCGTGCATATTCAATGGCTAACCACCCAGCCGAAGGAAACATTGTGATGTTGAACATTCGTATCGCCACTCCGCCGTTCGACCGTGTAAGCAATGGCTTTAAGAAAGTTAATCCCGGAGTTTGTTCCTCATACATTTTCAACCTGAAACCGGGAGATAAAGTAACCGTTTCAGGCCCTTATGGAGAATTCTTCCTGAAAGACAACGACAGCGAAATGATGTTTGTTGGTGGAGGTGCGGGGATGGCGCCAATGCGTTCGCACTTATTCCACCTTTTCCATACACTGAAAGAGAGTAAAAAGAAAATTACCTTCTGGTACGGTGCCCGTTCGTGGAAAGAAGTATTCTATTATGATCAGTTTCGTGATATTGAAAAGAATTTCCCGAATTTTGAATTTCACCTGGCGCTCGACCGTCCTGATCCAGCTGCAGATGAGCTGGGAATAACCTATAAAACAGGATTTGTTCATCAGGTGATCTATGATAATTATCTAAGTCAGCATGAGGAACCTGAAGAAATTGATTTCTACATGTGCGGTCCGCCAATGATGAATGATGCCGTACAAAAGATGCTGTACAATCTGGGTGTACCAAGCGAAAACGTACTGTTCGACGACTTTGGTAGCTAATCAAAAATCAAAGCATATTTAAAAGCCATCTGTCAATTGACGGGTGGCTTTTGTTTTTCAATAACACCGCAACATTTTTACACCTCTGAATATGATATTTAGCGGATTATTTTACCTTTGTTTTTAGCCATTAATTCGTCAACAAGAAAGAATCAATGAAATTAACCTAACATTTTAGTAAACTTAAACCCAAATGAAACGGTTTACACTTCTTTTTGTTTTATGCCTGTCATTTGTTTCTCAAGTATTCTCACAATATAAAATAATGGTGAGTACCGATTATCCTCCTTATAATTTTATGGATGATGACCGTAATCTGGTTGGATTCAACGCAGAAATTCTACTTGCCATTCAAAACATGTACAAAGACAAAATAACTGTCATCCCGGGGGATTGGGCTGAAATCAACGTCAAACTGGACGACGGCACTATTGACGCCATTGCAGGAGCACATTTTCCCGGAAATCCTGATGAAAAATACCGTTATACCCGTTCGGTTATTCAAACGTCGCATAGCTTTATATACAACCGCCAGTTTCATAGAAACTTTTCTATCGATGAATTGCGAACCATACACAAACCGGTAATCGTATTGTGGAACAACGATGTTCTTAAACGTTATGTATTCACTATTAACCCAAATGCAAAATATATCTTTGTTAACAGCTATTCCGAGTTGATCAGTAAACTAGATGATGAAAATGTAACGTGTGGGCTTGGCGAAAGAAATGCGGCTTTGTATTATGCCAATTTGCTTGGGAATACAAATATTATGGCAGGTAACGAGGCCATTTTGGAAAGACCTATGGGTTTCAAGGTTTCAAAAAAAGCTCCAGAGCTAATGGAAATGCTGGATAACGGGCTGGAAGTTCTTTTAGCAAATGGCGAGTATCAAACAATCTATGATAAGTGGATCAGCAGCTATGAAAAAAATAACTACTTGCAACCACTTTTAAAGTACATGATTCTATTCGCAATAATTATTTCCGTTATAATACTGTCTCTGATCACATTTAACCACATTTTACAATTACGTGTTCGTAAACGTACTAAAGATCTTCAGTTACAACTGACACTCAATACAAAAATTACTAAAGAGCTCGAAGAACAAAAAATAAAAGCAGAAGAAAGCGACCGTATGAAATCTGCATTCCTGGCAAATATGAGCCACGAAATACGAACTCCAATGAATGGAATTCTTGGATTTACTGACCTTTTAAAATCTGATCAATATTCAAAAGAGGAGCGAAGTCATTTTGTCGATATTATTCAACAAAGTGGCGAGCGCATGTTAACTACGATTAATAATATCATTGAAATATCCAAGATTGAATCGGGTGTTGAAACCTTACACCTCGGAGAAATTAATTTCAATCTTATTATAAAAGAACTGTTTCAGTTTTTTGTAGTTGAAGCACAAAAGAAAGGTCTTGAACTACATCTGGAAGAAATAGGTAACGAACTCAACACCACTTTCATCTCCGATGTTCATAAGGTAAATTCCATCCTTACTAATTTGATTAAAAATGCAATCAAGTTTACACTGAATGGTTCAGTAAAAATCAGCTATCATTTTACCAATGAAAAAGCTGAATTCTCAATTTCTGATACTGGTATCGGAATTCCTTTGGATAAACAAAAAGCCATTTTTGATTATTTTGTTCAGGCCGATTCTTCTCATTCTTCCCGTTTTGAAGGTTCGGGATTAGGCCTTTCTATTTCAAAAAACTATGTACATATGCTTCAGGGGAACATTCATATCGAATCGGAACCTGAAATTGGATCGACCTTCTATGTAACATTGCCTAATTTGATCGATATTTTTGTTGGTGAAAAAGATGAGAAAATTATAAACGGATCAGAAATTTACCCCACGCCTCAAAATCTGAAAATCCTGATTGCGGAAGATGATAAGGCATCGCTTTTCATTCTCAAGTACATTGTTAAGGACATTGCGAAAGAAATCTTGCACGCACAAAACGGTTTGGAAGCCATTGATATGGCACGAAAAAATGCTGATCTGGACTTAATTCTAATGGATTCAAAAATGCCGGAACTGGAAGGTTTGGAAGCCGTAAAAGAAATCAGGACATTTAATCCCAAAATTTTAATTATATCGCAAACGGCTCATGTTTACGAAAATTATCGATCAATTGCTTTAGCTGCCGGTTGTAATGATTACATTGAAAAGCCGGTAAAAAAGGCCAAATTGATGGAAATGATTTCAATCGGATTATCAAACAAATACCAAAAGGGCTAATCACCTTTATCGATTTCTTTTCAGCCACATTAAACCTTATACGATTTTAATGAAATCTGTGATACTAATCTTTTTCTGCCAAATTCTACTTTTCAATATATCTATTTATTTAACCAATAATACTGATAGCCTCCGTCAGGATTCAGAATGAACTCATTACAATGAAAAGCTAGCTGGACTTGACAAGGCACTTGCCTATTACGACACATTAAAAACTTTTAGTACAGAGGCCGGTTTCGATCAGGGTATTTCAACAGCACGAACAAACAGCGCCGACATTTACAAATACAAAGGAGATTTTTCAAAGGCCCAAGAAATGGCAATGGAAGCGGAAAAATACTTTGGAGAGAATCCCTGCGACCAAATCCTTAACGAAAATTATACTTTATAAAATACAGTCAATTCTCCAAATATTTTATTTTTGGGCAACAAATTAACATAATTTTCATACTTCTTCCATGCAGCAAACAACACTAGACATTCAGGATGGTCGACTAAAACCATTTGTTTCAGATTACTATTTGATTGACTTTATATCAAATGAGTATACTCCTACCCTCTTACCTCCCGTAGGTTTTCCCGTATTACATTTTCACTATGGAAGAATCACTGAATTTTACAATCGCATTGAAATCCCCAAAGATTCCATTTTTATCGGACAAATTACCCGACATGTGTGCATCCATCCATACTCCGGAGTTAAAATTCTCGGAATTAACTTTAAACCTTACGGTTTTTATAATCTATTCAACATCAGTCCCTCCGACTTTACTGACAGCGGAATCGACAGCAGACAAATACTTGGGGCAGAAACCGTTGATCTCATTCTAGAAAAAATACCTTCTCTTAACCAATCTGAGAAAATCAGCTATATAGAATCACAACTAATTCGCTTTATTGAGAAAAATCAGCAAAAAAAATACGCTTTGTACGATGATATAGTAGAGCAGATTATATCAAGAAACGGATTGGTAAATCTGGAAGAAATGTTATCCGGGAAAATTACAATGCGTACACTCGAACGTTATTTTAAGAAAGTAATCGGCATCTCTCCCAAGTTATTTTGCCAAATTCTGCGCCACAAATATGTGCTTCAACAAATCTATTCCCGCCCTGACTTAAGTTGGCAAGACTCCATATTAATGGGATATTATTATGATCACTCCCATTTTTCCCGAGATTTTGAGAAATTCAGCAAAATGAAACCCCTTGATTATCTTCCATTACGCAATTTATTTGCATCGAAGATTATCTAGGTGTCGCTTTTTTACAGCACTCTATAAATGATTTTTGGGTTATTTGAATCTCTAATCCAAAAATCAATCTGAATGAAACTCCACGTAAAGTTCATATTTATTGCTATTGTCTGTATGGCCTTTTTTAATATTGAAACGGAGGCCCAGGTAAAAGTAGATGTAAAAAAGAAAATCAACCGGGAAACAAACCAACGTGCCAACTCGAACACCGACAAAGTTATCGACAAAGGATTTGACAAACTGGAAGAAGGTATCGGAAGTCTTTTCGGGAAAAAGAAAGAAAAGGAAAAATCGCAGACTCAACAGCAAGATGACACAACTCAGGACAAAACTGAAGGAAATGCAACCACGGAAGAGCCGGGAACTGAAACTCAGGAAACTCAACCTCAACTGGAATGGGCAAAATACGATTTTGTGCCCGGCCCGGAAATAATTTTCGAAGACAACCAGGAAGGTGAACAAAATGGGGAATTCCCAAGTAAGTGGGATTTAAAAGCCGGGGTTGTTGAAAATGCTTTTTTTGACGGGAGCAATGTAATCTTCTTCAGAGAAACCGGAAACCCGCCCAACGGTATTGTACCTCTTATATCGAACAGCAAAGAAGATTATTTACCCGATGAATTTACGATTGAATTCGATGCATATTACGCCGCCAATAAATTCAACCAGTACTTTTCGGTTCTTTTTTACGATGCAAAAAACCAGAAGAACAATCAAATGAAACGCCTTGTTCTTGATATCAATTCGGTAGATTATGGAAGCGAAATAAAAAAACAATACCCAAATACCGAACGCTCAAATACCGACAAAACTGCCAAATGGAGACACATTGCCATTTCGTTTAACAAGCGGGCACTAAAAGTGTACATGGACGACACCCGAATGATTAACATTCCGAATGTTACTGAAAATCCAAGCGGAATTACCATTGGCGCCTACAACCACAAAGAAGGGGCATTTTATATCAAAAACGTTCGCATAGCCAAAGGTGCTGTACCGCTTTACGACAAATTTCTTACTGATGGAAAATTTGTTACCACCGGAATAAAATTCGATGTGAACAAGGCAACCCTCAAACCGGAATCCATGGGAACCATTAATTATGTGGTAAAAATGATGCAGGAACATCCTGAATTGAAATTCTCGGTGGAAGGGCATACCGACAGCGATGGAGACGAAGCCATGAACCAGAATCTTTCCGAAGCACGTTCGAAAACAGTAATGGAACAAATGATTAGCCTTGGAATTTCTGCCGACCGCCTAAAATCGGCAGGCTGGGGAGAAAGCAAACCCATCTCCGACAACTCTACAGCAGAAGGGAAAGCCAATAACCGAAGGGTTGAATTTGTAAAGTTCTAAGCAAGAAGTCAATTACAAATCTTAAAATTTTAATAAAAACTAAAATCATGAATTGGTATTTAAAAGTATTAAAACAGTATGCCGACTTTAATGGTCGTGCCAGAAGACAAGAGTATTGGATGTTTGTTCTTATCAACATCATTTTTGCAATCGTGGCTGGAATTTTGGACTCTACCTTCGGGACATGGGGAGCAATAGGTGGAATTTATGGCTTAGCCATGCTAATCCCGAGTTTAGCTGTTGGCACCCGGCGTTTGCACGACATTGGAAAAAGCGGATGGATGTTGTTGATTGCATTCATTCCTGTAATCGGTATTATCTGGCTTATAGTTTTGTTGGCAACCGATAGCACTATCGGCAGCAACCAATATGGAGAAAATCCCAAAAATCAATAATACACCGGCACGCGAAAAAACGATGCTTTAATTAATTTGAAAGGAAAATTATCTCTCCCATCTTTTGAATGCTCATCATTAATATCTATTTATATGAAAAATTTCCTACTCATCACCATCAGTCTGTTTGTCATGTTTCTAACTCAGTCTTGCACAAACAAACCTTCTTCCAACTCTCTCCCACCACTAAAAATCGACATCCCGGAAGAGTTAAAGAAGAATAATGAAATTGTAAAATTTATCAAAGCCTCTGAAGAAGCTATTAATTTATATAGCGACACAGCTGAGGAACTTGCCGAAGACTGCAAAAGTTTTGCAGGTAAAAAAGAGGAAGAACTCAACATGCTCGACAAAGTAAAAATGGTTGCTGCTCTCGGAAAATTCACCTCCAACTTCGCTCAGTTTGCAAGCAAATACAATGAAATGGAGGACCAAACCAAAATTCTGGAAGAAGGATTAAACGAAGAACAGGCAGTAGCACTTACTACGGTAATGGAAGCTTTCAAAAACAGAATGGAACAACTGGAAGAGAAATACAAAAACATTGCAGACCAACCAAAATAACAACATGAAACCAACAAAAAAAATTCATCTCATACTCGCGTTCGTCTTTTTAACCGGCTTTTCATTTGCCGAAGAAAAGATAAAACCCTATCCATTTAAAACGGCTATTGTTGAATACTCGTACAGTGGCAACACAACCGGCACACAAACTTTGTACATCGGTGAACACGGTTGGAACCAATGCGAAGTAACCAACACAGTGATGAAAAGCTTTGGACAGAAAAACGTCACTGACGAAATAAAACTGACTCTCGGGCTTGAAATTTATCAATGGACACCCGGACAAAATACCGGTACGCAAATGCACAATTCGATGCTCGAAGAATTAATAAAAGATCCGGATTTCGACATCAAGGACTTTTCGAAACAGCTGATGCAACAACTGGGCTTTGAGAAAAAAGGAAACGAAGTTGTGGACGGAAGAGACTGCGAAGTATGGAAAGGAATGGGTAGCACCATCTGGATTTGGAAAGATATAGCGGTAAAAACAGAAGTAAAAGTTTTAGGGCAAAAAACAGTTTGGACAGCAATAAGTGTTCAGTTTGATGTACCTGTACCAGCTTCAAAATTTGAGGTGCCAGGAAATATTCAGTTTCAAAAATACGATAGCAGTAACCCAATGAACTTAATAATGAAAGGGGCTCAAGATGAAGATAGCGGCACTTCAGACGAGCAGGAACAAGAAAAAAATAGTTTGAAGGAATTTAAAAATCTGCTTAAAAAGAAATGAAATAGTCAGGCACTTGCCTGCTTTTCCGGAAGATATTTCCAAAACCTTCGGGGCATGTGCTGACGCTGCAACCTAAGGTTTTTCCTTTCCTGAATGGTGATGTGCCTAAAATATGATTTCCACAGTTTTTGATAAAACTCCTCCCCTTCTTCCAGGATATTTTCTTTTGCCTGCCCGTTCAACCGATTAAACTGGCGGTTTGAGATCTCCACTTCTTCTACTTTATCTTTACCATACAAAACTCCATAGGTCCTTTTTAAATCATACAGAAGCCACTTCTGATCGGCAAATCGTCGTTGGAAATGGCCATAAATCATCGGAATTACATCGTAGCGTGGTTCTATTCCACAAAAATAAAGGCCATCTTTGGTATGCTGAAACCGGATAAATTGCATCATGCGCATGGCTTCTTTTTTCACCCTCTGCGAAGCTTGTGTCAGTTCCAAAACATCGGAATCGCCATAGTCGGTTTCAATGTTAAATTGCTCGCTGAATAACCGGCGCAAAAACCGGTATATTTTCATTTCAATTCCGGATTCTTCCGATAAAAACGCATAATAAACCAACTGGTTATTATTGCCTGAAAGTTTTTTCTGAACGCCTTTCCAAACCCTTTCAGCTTTTACTGAATTAGTTGGGATATCAAATTTTTCCGCAAACAGGTATCTCTGCTCCCCTATTCTCGACTGTATATCCACAGGAAAATCTTTTCGGCTGTAGCAATCAAAAATGCAGGTTAAGAATCCCTCAAAAGTCCCATCGTAGGTATAAATAATCATAACACTTTACTACTAGCACTTCAAACTCTGAACTCTAAACTCAATATAGCGGCGGTAACACCGGTTTATAATCCGTAAACAAACTTATCTGCGTATCCATCAACTTTTTGTTTTTCGAAACCGATTCTGCTACCAGTTTATGCTTCAAACGTTGTGGCTCCCAATCTGTAGTTGATGCGGGGAGTTCGTTGGTTGTAATAAAATACTTTGCTCGTTTCATAACTACTCCTATTTTTTTAAGATGATCTGAATTCAATCTTCTGTGACGACGGGCTAACACAATTTTTTGCGCCGATTGCACCCCAATTCCCGGCACGCGTAAAATCATCTCGTAATCGGCACGGTTAATATCTACCGGAAAATGATGCATATTTCGCAAAGCGTAACCTAATTTCGGATCAACATCCAAATCCAGAAATGGTTGATCCTCTGACAAAATTTCTTCGGCCCGAAATGCATAAAACCGAACCAGCCAGTCACTTTGATACAACCGGTTTTCGCGCACCAGTGGCGGGCGATTTAAAGCCGGTAAACGCTGGTCGTAATGATTAACCGGCAAGTATGCAGAGTAATAAACCCGCTTCAGGTTTTGAGATTGATACAATCCAGATGAAAGCAAGATAATCTGCCGATCGGTTTCAGGTGTTGCGCCAACAATTAACTGGGTGCTTTGTCCGGCCGGGGAAAATTTAGGCGCTTTACGATACTTTTTCCGCTCTTCTTTGCTAACCAGAATTTCGTTTCTTATCTGAACCATAGGAGACAAAATTCCTTTGTAGTTTTTTTCGGGAGCCAACCGCTTCAAATTTATTTCGGTTGGAATTTCAATATTAACACTTAACCGATCGGCCCATAAACCGGCTTCGTGTATTAATTCCTGGCTGGCTCCCGGAATGGCTTTGAGGTGAATATATCCGTTGTAGTTTTCTTCCGTCCGAAGTTTTTTGGCAACCAATACCATTCGTTCCATTGTAAAATCAGGATTTCGGATTACCCCGGAACTCAAAAACAACCCTTCAATATAATTGCGCCGGTAAAAACCAATGGTTAAGTCCACAATTTCCTGTGGAGTAAAAGTGGCACGCGGGCGATCGTTGCGTCTGCGATTGATGCAATAAGCGCAATCGTAAATACAGTTGTTGGTCATCAGTATTTTAAACAGACTGATACATCGTCCATCATCGGTAAAACTATGGCAAATTCCGCCATACACTCCATTGCCAATTCCATTGGTTGTGTTTTTACGTGTACTTCCGCTCGATGCACACGAAACATCGTATTTGGCTGCATCTGCCAGAATGCTTAATTTTTGTAATACTTTATCGTTGTCCATACCCCATTCCTTTTTATAAAAACCCCGGCGGGAAAACCGGGGATTTAGAACCTCAAAAAAATCCGGGATATTGAGCCCCGGGAAACATAAATCAAGAAATATAAATTGATAGTATTTTTATCAATCAAAACGATAATAATTTAATCATTTCAATAAAACTTGCAATAATATTTTGTATTTTTGATTGAAAATTTTTGAGTAACCAGAATTCAAATTTAGAAATCAGCACTTTGCTCTCATAAAAAAAGACATGAACTATTTCAGCAGCAACATTAAACTTTTACGCAACCGAAAAAGCCGTACACAAAACGATTTGGCAGCAGCGCTTGAGATGAAACGAACAACAGTAAACGCACTTGAGAACTCAATTAGCCAGCCAACAGTGTTACAATTACAAACGTATTCGAAGTACTTTGGAATTGCTATCGACACATTAATTAATGTGGATTTAAACCGGCTTTCCGAGAGCCAGTTCACCGATTTGCAAAACGGGTTCGATGTTTTTATTCGTGGAACAAATTTGCGAGTAATTGCTACAACTGTAGATTCAGAGAATAATGACAACATCGAATTTGTAGGTGAAAAAGCCAAAGCAGGCTATGTTACAAGTTTTGCCGATCCGGAGTATATTGGGAATCTACCGGTTTTTCAACTTCCGTTTCTGTCAAAAGAAAAAAAATACCGGGCATTTTCCATTTCAGGCGATTCCATGTTGCCCATTCCCAGCGGTTCGGTGGTTATTGGCGAATTTGTACAGAATTTCTACAATATTAAAAAAGGAGAAGGTTATATAATTGTAACCCGTGAAGAGGGAATTGTCTTCAAAATTGTAGAAAACTATTTATCGGAAAAACGTGCTTTGTTGCTTGCCTCCTTAAACAAAGCTTTTTCCGCGTATGAACTTCCCCTCGTTGAATTAAAGGAAGTCTGGAAATTTGTTTGTTACCTGAATACAGAAATTCCGGAACCGGAAACCGACATTCAAAAGATGATGAAAATTGTAAATGAAATGAAATCTGAAATACAAAACCTAAGCAAAAAAAATAAATAA
>Ga0116152_10003000_pt1 | contig 13634 bp, 12 predicted proteins | sample AD_UKC119_MetaG_FD_89894 | JGI IMG/M metagenome (GOLD analysis project Ga0116152, IMG submission 89894) | Active sludge microbial communities of municipal wastewater-treating anaerobic digesters from Hong Kong - AD_UKC119_MetaG | ecosystem: Engineered > Bioreactor > Anaerobic > Digestate...
CCTGCCCGCCGGCGCCCAGGAGCGCAATCTCATCGGCCTGGTGAACGATCCCGACTGCCCGCTGGTCGTCACGCCCAGCCAGAATCCCTGCTTCGCCGAGCTCTACTGCGGCGTCCAGCAGATCTTCCTGGTCGCCTACAACGTGTGGAACGACTCGCTGGCCGCGCCCATCACCAACATCGGCGGCTTCGAGGGCAAGCTCGTGCTGCCGCCCGAGGTGCTGATGCTGGGGGTCGAGATGTCGCCGGCGTCCATCAACTTCAAGCCCCTGCCCGAGTTCGTCGTCGGCACGAACATCCCCGTCGACGACGAGCAGACCACGCTGGCGGTCATCACCGTGCTGGTGCCCGAGTACGTCGGCGACACGCTTTACGCGCGGCTGACGCCGGTGCACGTGGCCTACCAGAGCATCCCGGGCCGGCTGGCCATCACCGACGCCAATGACGGGTTCCGCCTCATGGCCGTCGACCCGTACGGGGCCGGGGGCCTGGCCGAGGACTACACCGAGCCGATGCTCTACTTCGGGGATCCGCACGGCCAGGGGGCGCCGTGCGTGGTGGGTGACGTCGAGAAGTCGTGGGGGACGCTGAAGGCGCTCTACCGCTAACGGCCTAGGACGCCCGTTCGTCGGCGTCACCGATGGCATTGCGGGCGGCCAGGTCGTGCCACGCCAGGGCCAGCGCCGCCCGCGCCACCGGATCGGTCTCGTGGTAGGACCGCTCCTTGCGGTCCACGTCGAGGTCGAGGGCGTGCAGCAGCAGGTCGGCCAGGCGGCCGAGGGCGGTGCCGTCGGGGGCCTCCCACTCGCCCGCGGCGCGGGCGTGCAGCGCGGCCAGCAGGCGGGGGCGCAGGGCGCCGGCGGCGGCGCCGTTCACCTCGGGCTCGGGCAGCATCTCGGCATCGACCTTGCGGTACAGGCGGTCGCTGCCGGTCTCGGCGATGGCCGCGCGCGAAAGCGCCGCGACCACCAGCACCCACCGCCCGTCCTCGAGCCGCTCGTGCTGCACGATCTCCACCAGCGTGCCCATGTCCGGCAGCCGCGGACCGCGCTCGTCGCGCGCCGTGCCCGCGGCGTAGGGCGCCAGCACCATCCGGCCCGGGCCGTCCAGCATGTCCTCCACCATCTGCCGGTAGCGCGTCTCGAAGACGTGCAGCGGCGCCACCACGCCCGGGTACAGGTAGAAGTCCGGGAGGGGGAAGACCGGGATGGCCACGAGCAGGCGGGGCTGGGATGTCATCGCGCAGCGGTCGCTTTCCGGTGTCGGGGTTCGGGATTGATGCTCCGCGCACAAGGTAGCCGCGTTTCCCCGGGCGACCACCCCCGGCGCGGCGATCGGCCTAAACGCCTGTCCAGGCGGCAGGATCGAGCCCCAGCCAGGCGGCCAGGACGGCGTGCACGTCCGGGAATTCGGAGGCCAGGTCGCGGGGGTAGGTGAAGAACAGCTCGACCGCGGTGGCGAAGAACTCGGCCGGGTTCCCGGCCGCATCCTGGTCGAACAAGACCTCGCGCCGCCGCTTGCACAGCTTCCCATGGCGGTCGAAGGCGGCCCGGAAGGCCTCGGCCCAGCGGGCGGCCAGGGCGGGATCCTCCAGGTGCGGGCGGCCATCGGCCTCGCCGGTCTGCTCGTCCAGCTGGTGGGCGAACTCGTGCAGCACGACGTTGTAGCCCTCGGGCCGGCGCGCCTCGCGCTCCACGTCCTGCCAGCTGAGGATGACCACGCCCCGCTGCCACGATTCGCCGGCCAGCTCGTCCTCGCCGCCGTGCACCAGGCCGTCCTCGTCGACGACGTCGTGGTCGACCACGAAGGCCTCGGGGTAGATGAGCACGGTGTCCGTGCCGGGGAAGTAGTCGGCGTCGGGCCGCAGCTGCAGCAGGGCCGCCTGCCCCGCCACGGCCAGGCGCATGGCCCGGGTGACCTCGAGGCCGGCCGCCCCCTCCCAGTGCTTCTCGGCCAGCAGCACCTGCACCACGCCCTCGTGCCGGGCCTGCAGCGCGGCCGGCAGGGCGGCGGTCAGCGGCGCGGTGCTGCGCATCAGCGCCCGGTCGGCGTCGGCCAGCGGCGTGGCCAGCAGGCGCCGGCGACGGCGGCCCTTCAGGAAGAACACGGCGGCTCCTTCGCGGTTCGTGGTGCGCCCCGATCCTAGCGAACCCGGCCCGGGGCGGGAATCATCTTTTCCCCCGGTGGTTCGGTGCCTATACTCGCCCTGACCCGAACCCGAGGCGGAGGATCGACGTGAAGGACGTGACGGCCATCATCCTGGGCGGCGGGCGCGGCACGCGCCTGTACCCCCTGACCCTCGAGCGCAGCAAGCCCGCCGTGGCCTTCGCCGGCAAGTACCGGCTCATCGACATCCCCATCAGCAACTGCATCAACTCGGGCCTGAAGAAGGTCTTCGTGCTGACGCAGTTCCTTTCGGCCAGCATGCACCGTCACATCATGCACACCTACCGCTTCGACCTGTTCTCGGGCGGATCGGTGGACATCCTCGCCGCCGAGCAGACGCCCGACCGCGCCGACTGGTTCCAGGGCACCGCGGACGCCGTGCGCGCCACGCTCAACCACACCATGTACTACGACTCCAAGCAGGTGGTCATCCTGTCGGGCGACCACCTGTACCGCATGGACTACAGCGAGATGGTGCGCTTCCACCGCGAGTCGGGCGCCGACATCACGCTGGCCGTGTACCCGGTGCCCCGCGACGAGGCGCCGCGCCTGGGCCTGCTGCGCGCCGATGCGGACGGCCGCGTGGTCGAGTTTGTCGAGAAGCCGCAGGACCAGGCCGTCATCGACCGTTTCACCGCGCCCCGCGAGCTCTTCGCGCGCCGGGGACTGCAGGTCGAGGGCGAGCGGTTCCTGGGCTCGATGGGCATCTACGTCTTCGAGGCCGATGTGCTCAAGCGCCTGCTGGCCGACCAGGACAGGACCGACTTCGGCGGCGAGATCATCCCCGGCGCCATCGCCGACCTGAAGGTCGTGGCGTTCCCCTTCACCGGCTACTGGCGCGACATCGGGACCATCGGCTCGTTCTTCGAGGCGAACCTCGACCTGGTGAGGAAGGACCCCGAGTTCGACCTGCACGCGGGCGGCTGGCCGTTCTACACCCGCGCCCGCTCGCTGCCGCCGGCCCGCATCATCGGCTCGGAGATCCGCGACTGCCTGGTGGTCGAGGGCTCGTCCATCAACGGCGCCGTGATCGAGAACTCCATCGTCGGCGTGCGCGCCAAGGTGGGCGAGGGCTCGTATCTCAAGGACGTCATCATGATGGGCAGCGACTTCTACGACGGCGAGCGCATGGTCAGCGACAGCGAGCAGCGCGCCGCCGACGCGCCGCCCCTGGGCATCGGCCGCAACTGCCGCCTCGAGCGTTGCATCATCGACAAGAACGCGCGCATCGGCGACAACGTGGTCATCCGGGCCCAGCCCGAAGGCCCCGACTACCAGGGCCAGCGGCGCTGGATCCGCGACGGCATCACCATCATCCCCAAGGGCATGGTCATCCGCTCGGGCACCGAGCTCTGACCGTGCGGCGGGGCCTCCTGGCAGTCGTGCTCGCGCTGGCCGTGGCCGGCGCCGCGGCCGCGGCGGACGAGGCCCGCTGCCGCGACCTGTCGCGCGAGGCCTACGGGCTGGTGCCGCGCCTGTTCACCGACGACCGCCCCGACTCGCTGTTCGGGCTGATCCTGGACTGGGGCGACGCCTGCGGCCCCCGCGAGGTCGTCCAGCGCACCCGCATCCTGGCCGCCATCTGGGACGATGCCTTCAGCGAGGAAGTCTACGGCGACGACATCTTCGACGACCTGGTGGCGTTCCGCCGCGTCGCCGAGTCGCGGCCCGACGCGGCGAGCGACGATCCGGCGGCGCGCTACGACGCCTTCACCATGTCGCTGGCCGACCAGCTGCTGCCGCACACCGACCGGGGCAGCCTCGAGGCGTTCTTCTGCCTTTTCTACTCGGGCCGCACGTCGGCGGCCTGGGAGCTGCTGGCCTCGGACGACCTGGCGGGGTCGGAGCTGGCCCGCTGGTACGCCAACGAGCAGGAGATCGCGGCCGCGCCCCGCAGGACCTGGTCGATCGAGGCGTTGGCCGGCGCGTGGGATCCGGGCGGCAACCTGGGGTTCGTGGGCGGCAAGACGCTCGTGGGCGCCATGGTCAGCCTGCGCGAGGACCGCTGGCTGCTGCGCCTGCCCATCGAGGTGCGCATAGGCCGCGCGGGCACGCCCTACTACGTGCCGCTGGGCGACGGCGTGCGCTACTCGGACCGCTTCGACGCGATCCTGATGGCGCTCGAGGCCGGACGCACGGTGCGGCTGGCCGACCACCTGGCGCTGGACCTGTTCGGGGGCTACGGCGCGGACGTGGTCGTACCGTTTTCGGCCGAGAGCCTGTCCCTCGGTGGCGGGAACATCAGTGTCGGCCTGGGCGTGCGCACCGCCCTGGGTCCGAACCGCACCTGGACGGCGGGCCTGGACGTGCGCCGCGAGTGGGTGTCGTCGCGCAACCCCGGCGGCACGCCCCTGGACGGCACAGCCTGGAGCCTGCGCGCGGCGGTGGGGATCGTGCTCGACGGCGGCCGCAGCGCCCGCCGCAGGGCCCTTCAGCCCTGACCTTTGGCGCGGCGCCGCGCCAGGTGGTATGCTTCGTCCTCGACCACCTGTCGCCACCCGCAGCCCGGAGCCGCGCATGTCCCGACGACCCGCCGTCAGCGCCCGCGATCCTCAGCTGCGCCGCCACCTGCTGGTGACCGGCGCCGTGGCCCTGGCCTGGCGCGTGGTGGCCTGGGTGCTGCTGGCCCGCACGCCGTTCTTCACGACGCCGGTGGTCGATGCGTCGCACTTCGATCTGTGGGCCCGCGCCCTGGCCGAGGGCCGCGAGTTCCAGCCGGGAGCCTTCTTCAAGCCTCCCTTCTACCCGTACCTGCTGTCGGGGCTGTACAAGCTGGGCTTCGGCATCACGGGTGTCTACGCCCTGCAGGCGCTGGCGGGCGCGGGCACGGCGCTGCTGGTGGTGCTGATCGCCCGGCGCGTCCTGCCGGCGCGGGGCGCGCTGGCCGCGGGCCTGGCCACGGCGCTGTTGCCGATCCTGCCCTTCTTCGAGCTGCAGTTGCTGGCCGAGTCCTGGACCACGCTGTTGACCGTGGCGGCGGTGCTGTGGCTGCTGCAGGCCGGCGAGAGGCCCACGGTCGCCGCCCGGGCGGCGGTGCTGGCGGGCGTGGCACTGGGCCTGGCGGCCCTGGGCCGACCCAACCTGCTGCCGGTCGTCGGCGGCGCGGCGGCCTGGCTGGCGCTGGTGCTGCGTCGCGAGCGGCGGCCCCTCGTGCTGCCGGTCGTGCTGCTGCTGGCGGGGGCGGGCCTGGCCATCCTGCCGGCCACCCTGCACAACGCCCGCGCGTCGGGCGCGTTCGTGCCGGTGAGCGCGAACCTGGGCGCCAACCTCGTGACCGGCAACCGCGACCGGGCCGACGGCGTGTCGGCCATTCCCGTCGGCGTCGAGTGGGACGACCTGCAGCTGCAGAGCTTCCAGGCGGGCCACCGCGAGCCGGCCTCGTCGTCGCGATGGCTGGCCGCCCAGGCGCGGGCGTGGATCGCGGCGCATCCGGGCCGCGCCGCCGGGCTGCTGGGCCGCCGCGTGCTGGCGCTGCTGTCGGGCTGGGAGCCGCGCAACAACATCGGGGCCGCGTGGCTGGCCAGGCAGCATGGCGTGGTCATCCTGCAGCGGTGGTGGCCGGGCACCTGGCTGCTGCTGGCGTGCGCGCTGCCCGGGCTGGTGGCCGTGCGCTGGAATCGGGCCGCCGTGCTGCTGGCGGTGGTCATCGGCTTGCAGGCGGTGTCGGTGATGCCATTCTTCGTGAATGCCCGCTTCCGGATGCCGCTGCTGCCGCTGCTGGCGGTGTTCGCCGTCGCGGGCGCGATGGCGCTGGCGGCCCTCAGGAAGCCGACCGGCCGCACCCTGGCGGTCGCGGCGGTGTTCGTGGCGGCGCTCGTCGTGGTGAACGTCGACTGGCTGGGATTGGGGTCGCCCCGCTGGGGCGCCGAGGATGCCTTCAACGAGGCGTTGATCGCGCTGCGCGGCTACGGCGGGCGCCCGATCGACCAGCGCGCCGCCCTGAACCTGCTGGCCGAGGCCTCGCGGCTGGATCCCTCGTTCCCCGACGCCCCCGAGCGCACCGGCAGCCTGCTGCTGCAGGAGGCCCAGGGCCGCCTGGTCGAGGCGCGGCGCCTGCTGGCGAAGCAGGACCACGCCGCCGCGCAGGCCCAGGCCCAGGCCACGGTGCAGCTGCTGGATGCCGCCGCGGCAGCGCACAGGCAGGCCCTGGCGGCCTACCCGAGGTCGTTCAACTCGCTGTCCAACCTGGGGGCGGCGTCGCTGCTGAAGGCCGAGCTCATGGGCGAACTGGCCGGGGCCGCGGCAGCGGCTGGCGATGCCGCGGCCGCCGGCCGCCTGCGCGCCGACGAGATCGCAGCCTGTGACGCGGCAACGGGTTGGTTCGACCGCGCGCTGGCCCTGTCGCCCGAGGACCGGACGACCCTGCGCAACCGGGCCCTGGCGGCCGAGCGGCGGAAGGCTGCCGATGGGGCCGCGAAGGGCTAACCCCAACCAATCCACTGCGGTTTGGCCCCTTCAGACCCGGGCAGAATGCCCTTGTTTCGATCCTGACGCCTAACTACCATGGCCGCGCTAGCAAATCCGGACGCCGCTCCCCGCGGCGCCCGACTCCGGCCCCATGAGCGGCGCGCCCCTCACGGGTGACGACCGCCATGATCGACGGCCCATCACCTGCTCAAGGAGACCGGACGATGAAGTTCCAGGCCCGTCTCGCGTCGCTGCTCGCCGGCGGCAACATCCACCGCAACCTGTCCCGCGCAGCGCTGGCGAGGGCCTGCGTCGACAACGGCGAAGCCATCGTCAGCGCCTGCGGCGCCCTGGCGACCTGGACCCGTCCCGAATCCACGGGCCGCAGCCCGTCCGACACGGTCATCGTCAAGCGGCCCGAGAGCGCGGCGACCATCGACTGGTCGGCCGCGAACAACCTGCCGCTCGATCCCGAGACCTTCGACATGCTGCTCGAGGACGCGCTCAAGACCCTGAAGAAGAGCAAGAAGGTCTACGTCAGCGACCGCGTCGTGGGCGCCGACTCGGCGTACGCGCTGCCGGTCACCACGATCGTGAACAAGGCGCTGAACGTGCTGTTCTGCGACAACATGTTCCGGCCGGTGCCGAAGAACATCAAGAAGAGCCTCTTCGCCGAGCGCCCGTTCACGCTGCTGGCTTGCCCCGACCAGAAGCTGGACGCCGACCGCTACCAGGGCCGCCTGCGCATCGATCCGAAGACCGGCAAGGCCAGCACCATGGTCATCGCCGTCGACTTCGACCGCCGCATCGGCATCGTCTACGGTTCGGCCTACTGCGGCAGCTGCAAGAAGCTGCTGTTCACGGTCATGAACTACATGCTGCCGGCCGAGGGCATCCTGCCCATCCACTGCTCGGCGAACGAGGGCAAGAAGGGCGACATCGCCCTGCTGCTGGGCCTGTCGGGTACCGGCAAGACCACGCTGTCGGCCGACAAGGCGCGCGCCCTGCTGGGCGACGACGAGCACGGCTGGAGCGACGCGGGCATCGCCAACTTCGAGAACGGTTGCTACGCCAAGCTGATCGACCTGAACCCGAAGAAGGAGCCCGAGATCCACGCGGCCTGCTTCAAGAAGGCCCCGTACCAGAAGCACGGCGCCATCATCGAGAACGCGATGATGTACCCCAACGGCGAGTTCGACCTGTACGACCGCCGCTACACCGAGAACAGCCGCGGCAGCTACCCGCTCAGCTCGCTGCAGAACATCAAGAAGAGCTCGGTGGGCGGGCACCCGTCGACCATCCTGTTCCTGACGGCCGACGCCAACGGCGTGCTGCCCCCGGTGAGCAAGCTGAACCGCGAGCAGGCCATGCTGTGGTTCCTGATGGGCTACACCAGCAAGCTGGCCGGCACCGAGACCGGCGTGACCGAGCCCAAGAGCGCCTTCAGCCGCTTCTTCGGCGCGCCCTTCATGCCCCGCAACCCGGACGACTACGCCAGCCTGCTGGGCCGGAAGCTCGACGAGCACAAGACCGAGGTCTACCTCATCAACACCGGCTGGAGCGGCGGCCCCTACGGCGTCGGCTCGCGCATGGACATCATGCTGACCCGCGCCATGGTGGCGGCGGCCATCGACGGTTCGCTGGCCAAGGCGAAGTTCGAGCGCGACCCCATCTTCAAGGTCCTCGTGCCCAAGAGCTGCCCCGGCGTCGACGACCCGAAGGTGCTCAAGGCCAAGAACACCTGGAAGGACAAGGCGGCCTACGACGAGCGCGCGACCAAGCTCGCCACGGAGTTCGCGGCCCAGTGGAAGAAGGCCTACGCCGACAAGGGCATCGACCCGGCCATCGCCAGGGAGTGCCCGGGCCTGTAGGCCGCGGCGGCATGACCGACAGGGCGGGGCGCTCGGAAAAGGGGCGCCCCGCCTGCGCATTTCCGGCCGACGGGGCGAACAAAGGGGGGCGATCCGGGGTATACTGGGGTCGATGCCCTTCCCGAACCCGAGGAGACCGCCATGATCCGCCCGACCACCCTGGCCCTGTACGAAGAGCAGCTGCTGCTGGCGCTGGACGACCGCAAGGGCACGTCCGCCCTGGGCTGCATGCACGCGCACGCCATGGGCGGGGCCATCCTGGCCGAGCTGGTGCTGCTGGGCGCGGTGCGCATCGGGCAGGACAAGAAGAAGCTGGTCGACGCGGTGCCCGACGCCCACGTGGACGACACGCTGCTGGCCGAGTGCCTGGGCCTGATCACGGCGGCGAAGCGACGGCGCAAGGCCGTCGACTGGGTGCAGAAGTTCTCGGGCCTGAAGGACCTGAAGAACCGCGCGGCCCGCGGCCTGGTGCTCAAGGGCGTGCTGGCCGAGGAGCGCGACCGGGTGCTGGGCATCTTCCCGCGGGTGGTGTTCCCCGAGCGCAACCCCGGCCCCGAGCGCGCGCTCATCGAGCGGCTGCGCCAGGCCGTGCAGTCGGACAGCGACCGCGTCGACGACCGCACCCTGGTGACGGTGGCCATCGCCAAGGCGGCCGGCCTGCTCGAGCGCGCCGTCGACAAGAAGGTGTTGAAGGCGCGCAAGGCGAGGGTGAAGCAGCTGGCCGAGGGCCAGGCTGCAGGCGCGGCCACGGCCGAGGCTATCCAGGCGGTGCAGGCCGCGGTGATGGTCGCCACCATGGCGGCGACGACGGCCGCGACGGCGGCCACGCACTAGGCGGCGCTAAAGCCCACCCAGGTCCAGCGCCTGCCACAGGTACCACGAGGCCAGCGAGCGCCACGGCCGCCAGCGCTCGCCCAGCTCGGCCAGGCGCGCGGGCGGGCAGGCGTCCAGCTTGTACGCCTTCGTCGCCGCGTTCTGCAGGCCCACGTCGTCGACCGGCAGCACGTCCAGGCGGCCCAGGTGGAACATCAGGTGCATCTGCGCCGACCACCGCCCGATGCCCTTGACCTCGGTCAGCGCGGCCAGCGCCGCGTCGTCGTCCAGCCGCGGCAGCCTCGCCAGCTTCAGCCGTCCGTCGGCCACCCTCGATGCCAGGTCCTTCACGTACGTCACCTTCGCCGCCGACAGGCCCGCCGCCCGCAGCGTGGCGTCGGGGATGGTCACCATCACCTCGGGCCGCGGGAAGTGGGGGCCGGGCGACAGGTCGCGCACGCGCCCGGCGATGGTGCGCCCCGCCTTGACCGACAGCTGCTGGTGGATGATGGCCTGCACCAGCGTGTCGTACGCCGGCCGCGGCTTCAGCGGCTGCGGCAGGTAGGGGCCCACGTGGGGGATGATGCGCTTCATCACCGGGTCGGCGGCCATCAGCTCGTGCATGCCCTGCGCGTGCACGGGATCGAACACGTGGCCCTCGCGGTGCAGCATGCGCGCCTTCTGCCGCACGCCGCCGCCGGCCGAGAACCCGGTCAGCGATCCGTCGGCCGCCAGCACGCGGTGGCAGGGCACGATCACCGGCACCGGGTTGGCGCCCAGGATGCCGCCCACCGCGCGCGCCGCCCCGGGCCGCCGCGCGCGCCGCGCCAACTCGCCGTAGCTGACCACCGACCCGGGCGGCACCTTGCGCAGGGCGCGCAGCACCTGCTGGGCCAGCCTGGGCAGGCGGACCAGGTCGACCGGGATGTCCAGGAGGGTGTCGGGCCGGCCTTCGAGCTGGGCGCGCAGCCGCCGCGCCGTCTCGGCGGCCGTGCCGCGGGGACGCGCCACCGCCGGCAGCGCAGGCGGAAGCGAAGCGGCCACGGCACCGGGGTCGGCGTCCCGGTCCGCCAGCACCACGCGGGCCACGCCGCGGGGCGTCCAGGCCAGGCCCACCGGCCCTTCGATCGTGTCGATGACCGTGCGACCGCTGTCCTGGAACCGCAACATGGATCGTGCCTTTCGCCGGCGGCCGGGTTATCTTGGCGGGGCCCACAAGGTAGCACATCACCTCCCGACCCGCGCGAAGGACCCGCCGTGGCCCCGACCATCCGCATCGCCGCCAACGCCGACGACCAGCTGAAGGTCATGGTCGTGCGCGGCATCGTGTTCGTCGAGGAGCAGCAGGTCGACTGGGCGGGCGAGTTCGACCAGTACGAGGCCGCGTCCATCCACGTGCTGGGCGAGGAGGCGGGCGAGCCCGTCGCCACCGGCCGCCTGCGCCTGTTGCCCGACGGCTGGGCCAAGTTCGAGCGCATCGCCGTGCGCCCCCGCTGGCGCGGCCGCGGCCTGGGGCGGGCGATGGTCATCTTCCTGCTGGAAGAGGCGCAGCGCCGCGGCATCGGCCGTTTCCGCCTGCACGCCCAGACCTACCTCGAGGACTTCTACGCCGGCTACGGCTTCCGGCGTCAGGGCGAGGTCTTCGACGAGTGCGGCATCCCCCACGTTCTGATGACCCGCGAGGACGGCTGACACCATGTTCATGTACGAAGCGCGGGGCGTGTTCTTCGCCCAGGTGGCGGGCGGCCTCGAGGAGCTGGCCGCCGCCGAGCTGCAGCTGCTGGGCGCGGAGCAGGTGCGCATCGTGCCGCGCGGCATCGAGCTGCACTGCGACCGCGAGACGCTGTACCGCATCAACTACCGCTCGCGCCTGGTCAGCCGCATCATCGCGCCCCTGGCGCGCTTCGACATCACCAGCGGCGAGGACCTGTACCTCAAGACCAAGAAGATCGACTGGACGAACCTGATGACCCTCGACCAGACGTTCGCCGTCAGCGCCAACGTCTCGGACAGCGTCATCGACAACAGCCACTTCGCGGCGCTGAAGGTCAAGGACGTGGTGGTGGACATGTTCCGCGCGCGCTACCGCGGCAAGCGCCCGAACATCGACACGAACGAGCCCGACCTGGGCATCGCCCTGCACATCCGCCACAACAAGGCGACCGTCAGCCTCGACTGCTCGGGCGGCCCGCTGCACCGGCGCGGCTACCGCCTGCAGGCGGTCGAGGCGCCCATGCAGGAGACCCTCGCCGCGGCCATCCTGGACGTGGCCGAGTGGGACGGCAAGCAGCCGCTGTACGATCCCATGTGCGGCTCGGGCACGCTGCTGTCCGAGGCCTGGATCAAGGCCGGCCGCCTGCCCGCGGGCGTGCTGCGCAAGAAGTGGGGCTTCATGATGCTGCCCGACTTCAACCGCAACGACTGGGTGAAGGTGAAGTTCACCGAGGACAACAAGGTGCAGCCGGTGCGCGGCGGCCTGATCAAGGGCAGCGACATCAACCCCGACGCCGTGCGCATGACGCGCGAGAACAACGCCCGCCTGCCCGGCGGCGACGAGCTGCGGGTCAGGACCAGCGACTTCCGCGACCTGCCCGAGCTGTCGCCCGGCGTCATCGTCTGCAACCCGCCCTACGGCGTGCGCCTGGAGAAGGGCACCGACATGGCGGCGTTCATGAAGGACTTCGGCGACTTCCTGAAGCAGAAGTGCAAGGGCAGCCGCGCCTGGGTCTACGTGGGCGACCGCGAGCTGCTGAAGGCCGTCGGCCTGAAGGCCCAGCGCAAGGTGCCGCTGCGCAACGGCGGCCTGGACGGCCGGCTGGTGCTGTATGAGCTGCACTAGGCTCGCCGGCGCGGCCCTGGTCGCCGCGCTGTCGGTGGGCGCCGCGTGGGCTGCCGCCGGGCCGGCGGCGGTCGATCCCGTGATCATTCCCCTGGCCGGCCCCGCCGCGACGCGCGAGGCCGAGATCTCGAGCCTGGCCTGGGCCGGCGACACGCTGGTGCTGCTGCCCGAGGTGCCCGGGCGCTTCGCCCGCGGCGACACCCTGGCGGTGTTCGCGCTGGACGGCGCGGCCGTGCGCGCCTGGCTCGACGTCGGCGACCGGTCGGCCGTGCTCACGCCGCGCCGGGTGCCCTGCTTCGCCCCCGGCCTGGCCGACAGCGTGCGCGGCTTCGACGGGCTGGAGGCCCTGGCCGTGGCGGGCGCGCGCTGGTACGTGGCGGTCGAGGCCAAGGCCGACTCGGGCATGGCGGGCTGGCTGCTGGCGGGCACCTACGACCTGCAGGCCGGCGCCGCGCGGCTGGACGTCGAGCGCCGCGTGCCCATTCCGCTGGGCGTGAACATCTTCAACGTCTCGGACGAGACCCTGGTCGTCGACGGCGACCGCGTGCTGGCGCTGGGCGAGGCCAACGGCGTGAACGTGCAGCGCGGGCCCGTGGCCCGGGCGTTCACCCTGGACCTCGAGCCCGCCGGCGCGCTGCCGCTGCCCAACCTCGAGTACCGCATCACCGATGCGACGGCCGTCGATGCCGCGCGCCGCTTCTGGGTGATCGACTACTTCTACCCGCCCGAGCGCCGCCTGATGCCGCCGGGTCCCGACGCCGAGAGGACGCGATTCGGCGTGCCCGACGGCCTGGACACCGGCGGCTGCATCGAGCGGCTGCTCGAGCTCGCCATCACCGCGGACGACGCGATCGTCCGCACCGACACGCCTCCGCTGTGGCTGGTGCCGCAGGCCGACGGCGTGTGCCGCAACTGGGAGGGCCTGGTGCGCCTGGACGACCGGGGCTTCCTGCTGGTGACCGACAAGCATCCCGCCACCCTGTTGGCCTTCGTGCCCCGGCAGGGACGCTGAACCGAAGGAGAACCGTCATGGCCGTCGAGAACGTCGTGGTCGTCATCAACAGCAACGGCATGGGCGTCGCCGAGAAGACCCTCTCGCGCAAGCTCGTGCGCACCTACCTGGGCGTGCTCGATGCGGGCGACATCCTGCCCCGCGCCATCTGCCTGTACGCCGAGGGCGTGAAGCTCGTGGTCAAGGGCTCGCCGGTGATCGAGGAGTTCGAAGCGCTGGTGGCCAAGGGCGTCGACGTGCTGGTGTGCACGACCTGCCTGAACCACTTCGGGGTGATGAACGAGCTGGCGGTGGGGTCGGCGGTCGGGATGAAGGAGATCGTGGAGGCCCAGTGGGGGGCGGCGAAGGTCATCACCCTTTGAGGGTTCCTGCTCCTGGCCTGGTGTCGCCGGCGGGGACGGCGGCCGGCGCCGTCCTGGCGCCGGCCGCTTCGGCTTCCGGGCCGCTCCGCCATCCTGGCTGCGCGACCCTCCAGACGCCCCGCCGACGACACCAGGCCAAGAGCAGGAACCCTCAAAGGGTGATGA
>Ga0116152_10003001_pt1 | contig 13633 bp, 16 predicted proteins | sample AD_UKC119_MetaG_FD_89894 | JGI IMG/M metagenome (GOLD analysis project Ga0116152, IMG submission 89894) | Active sludge microbial communities of municipal wastewater-treating anaerobic digesters from Hong Kong - AD_UKC119_MetaG | ecosystem: Engineered > Bioreactor > Anaerobic > Digestate...
ACCTGCCAGCGAGAGGATCGACAGCTCTTGGGTGCGGTGGACCTCCACCGAGATCGTGTCGCCAGTGACCGTCGCCGTCCCGGTGAACCCGGTGGACGCGAGGTACCGCTGAACGCGGCCGATGGCGTCAGGGGCGAGGATCGGTGCGCCGTCGGTCTGGCGAAGGCCGGCTTCGTCGAGGCCCTGCACTCCGGCCCGGGCGGCTGCGCCCGCCACGGCATCGGCTTCGCGGCGCGCAGCGATCATGCGCCCTCCGTCAAAGACGAGTCCGGCGACGAGTAGGAGCGCCGCCGTCATCGACACGACAAAGACCGTGACGCTGCCGTGCTCGTCCCGGCGCCTCATCGTGTCCCCCGGTAGCGGTCGATCGGCTCGGAGAAGCGGGCCGTCAGGGTGTGCGATGACGGGATCCCCATCCCGGTGACGTCCGAGAGGCGAACGGTGCACGAGACGGTCGTGGCGACGGACGCGTCGGAAGCGAACCCGCTGGTGTCGACGTCGACATTCAGGGTGTCGCATCGGTAGCCGCTCGAGTCCAGCTCTGCCGCCGCTGCCCGCTCGCCGGCGATCCGCGCGGCAGGAGCGGTGCGTTCGATTGACGCGGCACGCGCCGCCGCTCGGCTCGCGGCCTCGACGTCAGCCCGGGCGTTCTGGATCCGACCGAACGCGACGGTGAGGCAGAGCAGACCCACGAGCACCGGGGTGAGCAGGACGAGCTCCACGCTCACGGACCCTCGCTCGCCCGGATCTCTCATCGGTCCTCCCTGAATCGTTCAGTGGGTCCCTCCGCGGTGCCGCTCACGGTGAGTCGGAGACCGGGGATCAACTGCTGGACGCGCCCGGACACGACGACCCGTGTCGTGTCCGCTGTTCTCGACGCCTGAACCTGGGTGGTGGCGGCGATCGACGGCGACATGCCGGCGACGAACTGCCGAGCTCGTGCCTCGGCCGCGGTGGCACTGCCTGTCTCGACGCGTCCGGCCTGCATGCCCTCTTGCGCGGCGGCTTCGACGAGCTGTGATCCGTGGAACCACAGTCCGGCCTGGATCACCACCAGGATGAGGAACAGCAGCACAGGCACGGCCAGCACCGTCTCGACTGCTGCATCACCGCGTTCGGACCGACACCGCCGACGAGTCATCAGGTGTCGAGGTTGATCGTCTCGGCCTTGCCGGTGACCTTGGCGACGATGATCGCCCCAACGGCAATCGCCAGCGCGGCGAAGACCGCAATGATGATCACCTTCTCGGTGATCTCACCGCGTTCGTCGTGCTTCGCCATCGCGATGCGAGCGAGAGCGAACGCCCACAGGGTTGGGATCATTGACATGTCTTCCTCCTCGGTTCAGAGACCGTTGATGACCTGGGCGACCGCCGGGTAGCCCAGGAACACGATGAAGCCGGTCATGAGCAGCACGACCGGCAGCGACATCCGCTCGCTGGCCGACTGGGCTGCCCCTTCGGCGTCAGCGAGTCCGCGCATGCGGATCGAGCGGGCCTTCGCGGCGATCGACACCCGGACCCGGGCACCCTCGTCACCGGCGAGACCGGCGGAGGCCGCCAACTCCTGCAACTCGGTGACGCCGATGGCGTCCCCCAAGGCGGCGAGCCCGTTCCACGAGGGCTCGCCCCGGAGCCGAGCCTCGGTGAGCGCCTGTCGGATCTCGGCGAAGGCCCAGCCGTCACCTGCCGCAGCACTGCCCGCCAGTGCAGAGTCGACGCCGGCACCGCCCGCGAGGCGAACGGCGACCAGGTCGAGGAAACAGCCCAAGGCGTGCCGGAACGATCGGCGTCGGTCCGCTGCCTCGGCCCGCACGGCCAGCGTCGGGATGACCAGCGCGACGAGCCCGAACACCAACGACACCCACACGGGGAGCACGAAGGAGACGTCGACCCCACCGAGCGCCATCAGGCCGAACGTCGCCGGCGCCCACAACAGACCGACGGTGAGCATCAGCACATGACGTGCGACGTGTTCCTCAGGACTCCGTCCGATGACCCGTAGGTCCTGGCGGACCGATCGGGTGGCGAGGCGACCCGCCGATGTGTCCACGAGCGGGACGCCCAAGATCTGCACCCACCAGACACCGGATTGCCCGGCCTGTACCTGCGGGGGCGAGTCGAGACGTCCGAGTGCTTCGCTCAGCGACAGACGAGCCGGGACGAGCCCGGTCGCGACGAGGATCACGCCCAGTCCGACCGCGACGCCGAGGATGAGCGCAGCCGTCATAGCGACCGTCCGCCCTCGGCCGCAGCGATGAGGAACCGTTCCGGCTGGCGGAACCGGCTCATCGAGGCGAGCCACCACAGCGCCACCCCCCACACGGCAGCGATGCCCGCCAGGACGACCTGTCCCACCGCGGTGGCGTAGACCTCGACGTAGGTCCGGTTCAGCGCGACGAGTCCTACCGCAGTGACGACGGTGACGCTGGAGATGACCCGGACCGCCGTGCGCATCCGGGCTCGCGACGCCTCCACCCGCATCTGCATCGCAGCCTCGTCGCGAGCCGAGTCGGCGAGCATGCCGAGCAACTCGGCGAGGTCCTTCACCGCTCCGTTGGCGGCGACTGTCAGCGACGCAACTACCAGGTCGGAGATCGGGTGGGCCAAGTCGACGGCGAGCTGACGCAGGGCATCAGGGAGGGAGGTGTGCTTCAAGGAGCGAGCCAGGTCTTGGATCTTGGGGCGGATCGCTTCGGGCGCGACGGGAGCGGTCGTGGCGATCGCCGCCTCTAGCCCGTGAGCGGCTGAGATCGTGTCGCGCAGCATCTCGGTCCAACTGGCGATGGCTTCGGTCCGTGCCAACGCGGCATCCCTGCCGGACCGGCTCGCGAACAGCTCCGGTGAGAACCAGCCGAGGAGTGCACCGGCGATCGCTGCCGTGGGCCATCGCGAGAGGATGAGGAGCACGACGGCGGCGAGCGTTGCCCGGATCGCACGGTCCTTCACCGTGGGCCCGGCGACTGCAGCCGCGGTCGGTGGCGGAACGGGAACCTCGGCGACACCGCCCGACGGTGGTCGCCGACCTGTGGCGACCAACCAGAATCCGGCGCCGATGCCCACCACCGTCAGCACAAGCAGCGCGGTCACTTCCACCACCCCTCCGGCCGGTCGTGCAGGCGCTCGTCCCAACCGTGTGCGGACAGCTCAGCTGCGAGGTCGTGGGGAACCGGTACACCGGGAACCGCTCTTCCGTCCGGACCGGGCATGAACAGCTCGTTCGTCACGACCTTCGAGCCATCCACCCCGACCACCTGGCGAACCGACGAAACCCAACGGCCATCTCGCGACTTGGCGATGAACACCACGAGGTCAACGGCGGCAGCAGCGAGCTGACAGGTCGCCTCCAGCGGAAGACGCTCCGGCGACTGCATCGCGTACAGCGCCATCTTGTTGAACACCGTGGCCGACGAATCGGCGTGGACGGTGCACATGGAGCCGTCGTTGCCCTGGCTCATCGCGTTCAACATCGGAACGATCTCGTCGCCGCGGACCTCGCCCACGATGACCCGATCGGGGTTCATCCTGAGGCTCATGCGAACGAGGTCAGCGGCGGTCACCTCACCGGCGCCCTCCACGTTGGCCTCGCGCGCCTCGAGCGCCACGCAATCCGGGTGCACGTCAGCGAACCGGTCGAGCCCCAGCTCCAACTCGGTCTCGATCGTCACGATGCGCTCGCTCGCCGGGATCTCAGCGGCGAGGGCACGAAGCATGGTCGTCTTTCCCGCCCCGGTCGCGCCCGCCACGATGATCTGCTGGCGCGAGCGGACCGCAGCCGAGAGGAACGAGGCGAGGCCGTCGTCGATCGCGCCGAGCCCGACCAGGTCGCCGAGGTCGAGCTTCATGAACCGATGGCGGCGGATCGATACCGAGGGGCGATCGCAGACCCATGCCACGGCGAAGAGTCGGGACCCATCGGGGAGCTGCAGGTTCAGCTGCGGACGTGATGGGTTGAACTCCCGCTCCGACAGGCCGTAGCGCCGACCGATCTCGCGCAGCTGATCGATCAGTTCCTCATCGGACTCGGCGACGGGAGCACCTTCGACCTTCAGTCCGCCGGCGTACTCGATGAAGACACGGTCGTGGCCGTTCGCGACGACGTTCTGGATCGTCTCGTCGTCGAGCAGGGGCTGCAGGCGGCCGAGGTGGAACAGCCGGTCGAACACCGCCTGTGACAGCGCGTCCTCTTCGTCTTGGGTCAGCACCGGTCGTCCTGCCGCGATGGCCGATGTTGCGAGCCGTTCGAGACGCTGGGAGATCAGCTGCCGGGTGAGCATCTCCTCGTCGGCAGCATCGAGGTGGCGGCCGTCGCCAGCCATGGCGCGAACGGTTGCTGACAGCTCATCGGCGATGTCGCCGCGAAGGGACCGGACCAGGGTCTCGTCAACCGACGCCAGGGTGGTCATGACACGGCCTCCTCGACCTGAGTGAGGGATGCCCCGAGGGTGTGCACCGCTCGCGCCAGTGCCGAGCGCCGCATCCAGCGATCCAGCGCCCGCCCGGTGATCATCGACGCCCCGACCCGATCGGCAGGAAGCGCGACTGCCCTTGCACAACCGATCGCAGCCGCCACCTCGTCAGCCCCGTAGGGCCGTTCACCACGACAGGCCACCACAACCCGAGCGCACCGAGTCGCAAGGTCTTCGAACTGGAACCGCGCATGTGACACGCCGGCGACCGTCGGATGAACCACCAGCAGTGTCGCGCTCGCCTCACGCACGAGGTCGGCGGCGGCGGAACCCGGTTGCCACCGTCCGACGTCGGCGATCGTGTTCGATGAGGCAAGCGACTCGGCGAACGGCCGGCCGAGGCTCATCAGTGAGGCTGACGCCTGCTCTGCTGACGATGGAGCAGCGAGCAGTGCAACTCCCGGCGCGACGTGTTGCAGATGACGTTCGAGCTCGCCCGTGGGGAATCGGTGACGAGTCGCAGCGGCGAGGGGTACCAACCCGGGACTGGCCGGCACACCGAGCAAAGCGGCCAGGTCGCCACCATCCGGATCGGCATCGACGAGCGTGACACGGTCGGTCTCGGATGCGGAGAGCGCGAGCGCCAACGCGAGGGTGGTCGCACCAGGGGAGCCCTTTCCGCCGGCGATGCAGACGAGACCGGTCATGGTGCTGTGACCACCAGGCTCAGGCGCCCAGCCGCGCCCGCGGACGAGATCTCCGTGGCGGAGTCGGAGGGGATCGCCAGCGAGACGGTCAGGAGGCTCTGCCCATCGGTCGACTCCGACAGGTCGATCACCGTCGCCGTTCCCCTCGACACCGGCTCGCCGGCACCGGTCGCGTCGGGCGACGTGGTCTCGATCACCTCGACGGAGTCGCCGATCGCCAGTCCGACCGGGTACTGGCCGCCCTTCAACACGGCGCCGGCGACGACGGTGCCGTCGGGCAGTGATGGTCCGTCGGTGAGCTGTTCGGGGCTGAGGAGCGAGCCCTCGGCCAGACCGATCGTGGCGGTCTGGCCGATGACCTTCGACGCATCGTCGGCGGGGAGCGTGCGGAGCCCGTCGCCTCCTGCGATCGACACTTCCCGGAGGTCGGACTCGGTGATCGCCTTGCCGGCTGGCACGTCGCGGGCGATCCCGATCACAGCCACCCTGTCGGCTGCGGAGGAGAAGAGAACTACCGCGCCGAGCGAACTCATCACCAGGACCAACACGCCGAGGGCGATGCGGCCGGTGTTGCGACGAGACCTCCCAGGGACGCTCGGCGCTGCACTCTGCCGGATCGGTGGGGCCGCCGGCCCGCCGGCTCGTGGTGCCGTCCCGTTGTGTGGCGATGTTCGTGTGGCCGGAGCTGCCATGCTCATCTCCCTGCTCGGTCATTGACGGCCTGTACCTCGGCGACCCGGACCGGCGTGGTGGTCGTCCGGCTCAGCGGCGCAAGGGTGCCGCCTCCGGCTCCGCCGGTGACCGTGTACGCGGCCGACCAGTTCACGGTGACGCTGAGTCGGTAGCTCTCCGAACCCTGCGCGGCCGACGATCTCGCCCAGGTGTGCGTGCACGCCCGGCTCGCGTCAGCGGTCGGTGTCCAAGGGATCCCCGGTGCGCAGGTCGACGTGGTCCCGTCGCCGAAGGTCCAACGTGCCGACGAGGGCCGTGCGGTCACCGTCACGGTGACCCCCCCGACCGTCGCCGTCCCGGTGAGCTGCTCCCAGTTCGGGATCCAGAACCAGCTGGGAAGGTTGACGATTTGATCCCCGCTGGGACTGAGCGCCACCTGCGGCAGAGGGATCGTCATCCGCTTGAGCACCCCAGCGGCGACCACCGCCGGGTCCACGGCGTTCGGAGGGCCCACGAGGTAGACGGCGCCGAAGAACACCCCGTCGCAGGTCTTCTCGTACCAGGCTCCGCCGGCGGTGGTTTCGATCAGGTTGCCGTCGACGTCGTAGACCGGGAAGTTCTCAGGGCCGCCCATGAGCCGGTAGGTGCACGACGGTCCGCTCCCGCCGCTGCTTCCACCCGAGTGGTGCTGGCCGCCGTTGCCGTCTCCGACGAGGGCGCCGTAGTCGATCCCGGAGTCGTCGGTGACCGCACCACCGGCGCCGTCCGCAGCTGCGGGGGTCGCCATGGCCACTACCCCTGCACACCCGGCGATCCCGGCGACGACGACGCCCGCAAGGGCGCGGACTACACGGTGCACGGCTCCGGCCCAGTCGTGACTGTTTCGACCCTCCACTTGCCGCCCTCCTGGCGGAGGCTCACCGTGTAGAGGCGGCGCGCTGGGTCATCGGTGTCGACCCTGGAGTTGTCTGCGACCCGATAGACGCCGATCCGGTCGTCCAGGCAGTCGCGCACGACCGCGACGGAGCCGTCGTTCGACGCCACCGTGGGCGAGTGCTCGATCTCGCCGCGTAGGACGAGCCCGGTGGCGGCGTTCTTCTGAAGGAACTCGAACAGCTGCGCCTTCTCAGCGCCGGTGGTCAGCTCCTCGAGGCGAGGTGTCACTCCGCCGGCGTTGAACGGCGGCGGAGTCCCGCCCAGCTCGAGGTACATGTCCCAGAACGCGAGATACGCATCGATCACCGGGTCACCTGCGACCGTGGTGGTCGTCACCCCGGTCGTCGAGGTGGATGACTCGGAAGCCGTGGTGGTCGACGCTCGCTTCACAGTCGTGGTTGAACCACCCGCGTCTGAACGTTCGTCTGAACACCCCGCCAGCAGCGCCACCAGCAGGGCGATGGTCAGGGCTGACCACGAGACCCTTCGCGCTGCCGGTCGGCCGCTGTCCATCGTGCGATCGAACGCCGAACGACGCGTGCGTTCAACGGAGAAAGGGCGCCGAATCCGGGCCGTTGCACCTGATCGCGGGTGCGGGCACCCGCCGGTGGTCAGGTCTGACCGTCGTCGTGAACGGCCCGCCAGTCCACGTCGTTCGCCAGGAGTTCCGAGTGATGCGCGCTCTGCCATTCACTCAGTCTCGTCAGAGTGGCGAGGAGCGAGCGGCCGAGATCGGTGATAGCCAGTCCGGGGCCGTCGGTCCGTCCGCACGGAATCCACGCACGCTCGATGAGGCCCCATCGGGTCATCTCCTGGATGGTCGGGTCGAGCCGACTGCTGGACACCTTCAAACGGTTGAACAGGTACTGGCGTCGGCGCGGCTCGATGTCCAGCTCCACGAGGATCGGGATCATCCACTTCTTGGCCAGGAGGCCGAGCACGATCTCGCAGCGCCGCGGGTCCGTACCCACAGCGCCGTGGTCAGCGATGACCACGTCATCAAGGTCAGCGATCTCTCCCACTCGTGACCCCCCAGCCTCGAGCCCGCGTTCACACCCTATTCATGACTTTCGAGCCCTTTCCATGAAAACGAATGGGGACGAGTCCCCGCCGCTGCTGAGCCCGAACTGACAACTGGCTGGCCATCTCTGACCACCGAGTCGGGGCGACGCACATCGCGTGAGCGCCGGCGCACGTTCAGAGTCCGGTCCACCCTGACCATTCACCGTCCCACTCGTCATCACCGACGAGAGGACTTCAGCCATGAGCACAGGGATCGGCGTGCTTCGCCAGTTGGATCAGGAGTGGGAACGGATCGCCAGCAGCCCGAGAGGGCGTCGAGCCGTCCGGCGATGGGCGGTAGGCGAGCCGCCGCTGGCCGGACTGGGCTCGCTCGGAGCCCTGGTCGAGCGAGCCAACGAGCGGGGCCATGCCGAAGAGTCCGACGCGATCCTCCTGGTGCTCCTTCGCCACGCTCCCGATGACGACCTCGCCGCGCGCACCGTGCTCCAAGCGATGATGCCGGCGGTCAAGAACCTCACCGCCAAGTTCTCCACCTGCGGGGCGTGGAGCCCCGAGGAGACTGCTGCGGTGGTCGTTGCGGCGATGTGGGAGCGGATCCGTTGCTATCCCGCGGACCGCCGGCCGCGGAAGGTGTCCGCCAATCTCACACTCGACACCCGTCAGCGCGTGTGGCGGACCGGCTACAAGCTGGTCCACGGCCGCCTGCCCCGGTCCAGAGCTGCGTGACGAACTCGCGAGCATGGGCCGTCGATTTTCCTAGACTGCACGATGTGGGAGAGAAGGTGGACCCGGATGACCTGATCGGTGCTGCAGAGGTGCAGGCCATCCTCCGGCTGTCTCATCCCAGCAGTGTCACCACGTACCTGAAGCGGTACTCGGACTTCCCGCAGCCGGTCGTCGACTTGAGTGCCAGTCGGGTTCGACTCTGGAAGCGGCAGGACATCGTTCGGTGGCACGAGCAGCGGGAGGCGCGGTCGTGATCGGGGAGGAGATCGTCCCCAGCGACCGCAGTGGGGGAACGAACACGAGTCATACGATCGTCGTCCCTGCGCTGGAGCAGCTGCTGGGCGCCGTCGACCGCCATGCGGACGCCGAGGCATACGTGCGGGCCGTTCTCGAACAGAACGTGCTCGGCAAGGACACGACCGGGGCGCGGAAGCGGACGCTCCGGTACCTGCGAGAGTTGTACCTGCTGCGTCCCGACTCGGTTCTGTTCCGAGCGCTCCGAGACCTGTGGACCGACGAGATCAGTGGCCAGCCACTCCTGGCTGGCCTCTGTGCGCTCGCTCGTGACGCGGTGTTCCGAGCGAGCACGGCGGCCATCTTCGACACCGATCCTGGGGACGAGGTGACGAGCGCTGACCTCGCGGCGGCGGTGGAGAAAGTGTTCCCCTCGGCCTACAGCGATTCAACACTGGCGAAGATCGGCCGAAACACGTTCTCGTCCTGGGAGCAGACCGGTCACCTTCATGCGTTGGCGAGAACCGAGAAGGTCCGGTCTCGACCGACCTGCACCCCGGCCACCGTCGCCTACGCCTTGCTGCTGGGCCACCTGGAAGGTGTTCGCGGCGCAGCGCTGTTCGACACCATCTGGGCCCAGACTCTTGACCACCCTCGGTCCCATTTGGTCGAGCTTGCGACGGTCGCCTCGCAGCGCTCGCTGATCGACTTCCGCCACAGCGGCGGCGTGACTGATGTGGGGTTCACTGAGCTCCTCCGACCAATGGAAGGGCAGCTGCTGTGAGCCGCGTCGATGACCTGATCGCCAACTACGAGCGGTTCGTGCAGCTTCCGTGGCCGTCGAACCTCGCGCCTGCGCAGCGGGTCTGGATGGCGGTCTACACACCGGAGGAGGAGCGCCGACTGCGACTGCACCTGCCCGAGTTCGCCACGGCGTCGAAGAAGGCCGGCTACGAGTGGGCGCTGATCGACATCAGCGAGGAGTTCGAGTGCTGGATGGCCTCGCACGAGTACCGAGACGCCTACTTCGCGAACCCCAAGTTGATGCAGCCGGAGCTCGTCGGCTTCTTCGAGCAGCTGGTGAGCGACGTACGGGAGGAGATCGCGGTCAAGACGACCGAGGGCACGATCATCGGGCTGGTCGGCGCCGCCAGCTTGTTCGGACTCGGCGATCACGTCCGGGTGTCTGCCCTCATCGAGCGGGTGCAGGACGAGGTCAAGGGCCGTCTCCTTGTGTTCTTTCCGGGCGAAGTGGAAGGCAACAACTACCGCCTTCTCGGGGCCAAGGACGGCTGGAACTACCTGGCCACGCTCATCACTGCCGAGAGAGGTGGAGTTCTGTGACTGTCACGAACCGCGACGTCTTCGCCCTGGACCCGACGGAGGGAGATATCCCGAACCTCGGTGTCGCCAAGGTCAAGAACCCCGAGGACGCGGGTGACTGGGCCACCCTCGAATGGGAGCTGCGGAGCTTCGTGTGCGAGGGGGAGTACGAGCGGGGGCTCGATCGCATCCTCGACCAGTTCTTGAGCCATCTGAGCCAGAACGAACAGCCGGCGGTCTGGGTGAGCGGCTTCTTCGGCAGCGGCAAGTCCCACCTGATGCGAGTACTCGAGTACCTCTGGCGTGACTACCAGCTTCCGTCGGGTGCGTCGGCACGGGGCCTGGCGAGCCTGACGCCCGAGATCGACCGTCATCTGGTGGAGCTGTCGGCGGCGGCGAAGCGCGTCGGAGGTATCTGGTCGGCTGCGGGCACGCTGGGGTCTGGAGCGTCCGGATCCGTCCGCCTCGCGTTCCTCGCAGTGATCTTCGATGCGGCCGGGCTGCCGCAGCAGTACGCGCCGGCGCGGTTAGCGATCTGGCTGAAGAACGAGGGGCTCTACGAGTCGGTCCGGTCGGCAGTTGAAGGTGCTGGCAAGAACTTCGACCACGAACTGCGCAACCTCTACGTCTCGCCGGTGCTCGCGCAGGCGCTGATCGACGCCGGTGCGACGTTCGGCGAGACCGCCCCCGCCGTCAGTGCTGCGCTGCAGACCCAGTTCCCGATGGTCGACGACGTCAGCAACGACGACATGCTCGACGCGTTCGAACAGGTGCTGCGTCTCCAGAGCACGACCGACGGCAAGTTGCCGCTCGCGCTCGTGGTGCTGGACGAGATGCAGCAGTACATCAACGACGACAACGCCAAGGCCTTGAACGTCCAGGATCTCGTCGAGGGCTGTTCCTCGCGATTCGGGAGTCAGGTCCTGATCGTCGCGACCGGCCAGGCGGCACTCACCGCGAACCCCACGCTGCAGAAGCTGATCGACCGCTTCTCGGTCACCGTGGCGCTGTCCGACACCGACGTCGAGACGGTCGTCCGCAAGGTCGTACTCCGAAAGAAGCCGGACAAGGTCGCGGAGATCGAGGCGGCACTCGGCAAGGTCAGCGGTGAAATCGATCGGCAGCTCGGTGGCACGCGGCTGGAGGCGAAGGCCGCCGACAAGGCAACACTCGTCGCCGACTACCCGTTGCTGCCGACTCGCCGCCGCTTCTGGGAACGAGCCCTGCGCGCCATCGACAAGGCCGGGAAGGCGGGTGTGCTCCGTACACAGCTCAAGATCGTCCACGAAGCAGCCCGGAGTGTTGCCGACGAACCACTGGGTCACGTGATCGGCGGCGACTTCGTCTTCCGGTCCGAGTCCGCCAGCATGCTCCAGAGCGGTGTCCTTCTCAAGGAGATCGATGAGCTCATCCGGGGACTCGAAGACGGCACGCCCGACGGCGAGCTCAAGTCGCGAGCCTGCGCACTGGTGTTCCTGATCTCCCAGCTCCCGCACGAGGGAGTCGGTGACACCGGCGTCCGGGCAACGGCCCCGGTGATCGCCGACCTCCTGGTCGAGGACCTAGCCGGGGACGGTGCGACACTGCGCAAGGACGTGCCCCGCGTGCTCGAGGAGCTGGTGGAGCAGGGTCGAGTCATGAAGCTTGGCGACGAGTTCCGGCTCCAGACCGAAGAGGGCGCCGAATGGACCAAGGAGTTCAGCCAACGCCGGGCGTCGATTCGCGACGACGCATCTCGGATGTCGCAGCTCCGCAACGACTGGCTGCTCAAGTTCGTCGACGACGAGCTCTCCGGGATCAAGCTCGTCCACGGCGAGAGCAAGACGCCACGGAAGTTCGATCGCTTCTGGGGCGACGACGAACCGACACCCGACGGAACCGCGATCCCCATCTGGATCCGCGACGAATGGAACGTCACCGAGGCGAAGGCGAAGGATGCGGCTGCCCGCGCCGGCAACGACAGCCCCATCGTCTTCGTGCTCCTGCCCAAGGTCGACGCCGAGACCATCCGAGACAGCCTCGCCAGCTACGCCGCTGCGCTCGACACGGTCAACCAACGACCGGAGCCGCAGACCGACGAGGGCCGCCAGGCTAAACGGGGCATGCAATCGCGAGTCTCCGAAGGCGAGCGCCGGCTCGCATCGCTGTTCGGCACCGTCATCGCCAAGGCGAGAGTGTTCCAGGGTGGAGGCAACGAGCTCACTACCTCGTCACTCCGCGAGGGTGTCGAGACCGCCGGTCGCCACGCGCTGACGCGCCAGTTCCCGAAGTTCGCCACCGGCGACAATCCGAACTGGGGCAAGGTGATCGCCAAGGCGCGCGACGGTGCTCCCGATGCCCTGGCGGCCGTCGGCTGGAGCGGCGAGGTGCCGGCGAACCCCGTTTGCAAGGAAGTGCTCGCACGAGTCTCCGGCGCGGGCACGAAGGGGAGCGACCTCCAACGGCAGCTCGGCGACCCTCCCTACGGCTGGCCGAAGGACGCGATCGACGGCGCACTCTTGGTCCTGCTGGCCAGCGGCAACGTCCGAGCCGAACGCGAAGGACAGAAGGTCGCAGGCCCCAAGGAGTTGCCCGCGACGCAGATCGGCAAGGCCACCTTCTACAAGGAGGACGAGCCGCCAACCCTTTCGGAACGAATGGCGGTCCGAGGCCTCCTCACCGAGGCCAAGGTGTCGTTCGTCTCGGGTGAAGAAGGCGCAGCGATCAGCGGCCTTCTGCAGCACCTTGCCGACCTCGCCGCACGGTCCGGCGGTCCGGCCCCGCTGCCCGAACCGCCGGACACGTCACACCTTGACGGACTCAAGGCGCTGGCAGGCAACCAGCAGTTCCGCGCCGTCGCGGAGCAGGCCGAACAACTCCGCCAGGACATCAGCACGTGGTCCGTCGAGAGCGAGCAGCGGGGTCAGCGCGAGGCAGCGTGGTCGAAACTCGACCGACTGCTCGAACACGCCGACGGGCTCGATGCGACCTCGGAAGTCCGAGAGCAGGTTGACGCCATTCGCGCCGACCGTCTCCTCCTGAGCGACCCCGATCCTGTCAACCCGCTGATCGATCAGCTCAGCGCAGCGATCCGAGCCGCCGTGACCAGCGGAATCGATGCCCTCGCTGCGGAATCTGCGAACGAACGGACCGGGCTGGAGCAGTCCGACGGGTGGGCTGAGCTCACCCCCGACCGGCAGTCAGATGTCCTCGCCGTCGCTGGCCTCGCAGTGCCGGAACCACCCGACGTCTCGTCGTTGGACAAGCTGCTTGCCGCGCTCGACGCTCAACCCCTGCGCAGCTACCAGGACCGGATCGACGCACTCCCGGCCAAGGCCGCTGCAGCCCGCCGAAGGATCGCCGAGATCGTAGACCCCGACCCGCCTGTGGTTTCCGTGAAGCCCCCAGGTGCGACCCTCAAATCCGAAGCCGAAGTGAACGCCTACGTCTCCGCCCTTCGTGACCAGCTCATCGAGCACGTCAACGCGGGCGAGACCGTCATCATCTGAGAGGGCCCCGTCGTGAGTGTGTTGTCGTCGGAGTTGCGGAAGCAGTTGGAGGATGGGTGCGTCCGAGGTCGGCGCGCCTCGGAGTCCGCGTCCCGGTCGGCGTTGGGATCGCTCGG
>Ga0116152_10003003_pt1 | contig 13631 bp, 14 predicted proteins | sample AD_UKC119_MetaG_FD_89894 | JGI IMG/M metagenome (GOLD analysis project Ga0116152, IMG submission 89894) | Active sludge microbial communities of municipal wastewater-treating anaerobic digesters from Hong Kong - AD_UKC119_MetaG | ecosystem: Engineered > Bioreactor > Anaerobic > Digestate...
ATCGCTTTTTCCAACAGATGATCCGTCCCGGGGCCCGGAATCACCCGTTCCGGCTCCGACCCGCAATATTCGGCCAGCGATTGCTTCAGCGTACGGATCTCATTCACTCCGGTATAGCGGTTCAGGTTCCCCGGATCTTTCGATAATGCTTCTGTAACGTTCGGAGAAGGCGGATAAGGGTTTTCGTTTGAACTCAGGTCTATCAAAACCGCACCTCCATGGCAATTTCCTCGCGATAGCCGATCACGACACGAAGCTCTCCCGACAGGGCCCGGTCGACATTTTCGTCCCCCGTATCGACTCTCAGACTTTCCAGGGCACCTACCTTGTCCAATGTACTTACCACGATAATATTCTCTTTGCCTACACGTTCCAAAACCGGTGCGGATATTTGCCGGCTGCCTCGTCCGAAAATAAATCCGTTGCCGCCGATAGGTGTAACGACGATTTTCATTTTTTTGTATTTGTCATACAGCGTCAGAAGATCTTTTTCGTTGATATCCTCTCCGATCATTTTTCCGTCCAGGACCGCATCGATCCCAAGCAATGTTTTTTTCTGGCCCAGGGCATCGGCAATTGTTTTGAGCGTCGTACCCGGTCCCAGAACATATACCGTTTCGGAATCCATGTTTTCAACAATATATGCGGCGACCTCGCTCTTATTGTCACGGGCTCCGCTGCTCACATCGGAAGCCGATTTCGTGCCTTGCAAAAGATGCTGAATGTCAGGGACCCGCACGTACCCGTACAGCTTCGCCACCAGCCGGTTATCGGCAAATGCCTCTTCGTCGATATCGAGGACTTCTTTCTCCACGAACGCGTCTCCGGAACTGTCGATCATTTCCGCAGCCGCTCGCGCAGAAAATGTAAAGACGGAGCTGAACATTTTAACCCCGGAAGGAATCGCTATGACCGGGATCTTCAGCCCGACGGCATCCAGAACGTCTCTCGCCGTTCCGTCGCCGCCCACAAATGTCAGAAGGTGAATATTTTCTTCGATCATTTCATGTATGATTCTTTTGGTGTCCTCCGCACTCGTCTCCCGTCCGATTGTCCCCATTACGCGATATTCAAAAGAAAAATCTTTCAGGTAATCTTCCCCCATCATTCCCGGCGCCGTTATGAAGTACAGATCTTTTCTTGTCACGCGGGCCAGCACATCCCGGATCCGTTCCGGGGCTACCGGCTGTGAGCCCAGAGACAATTCCTTCCGATACATATCGCCGTCTGTGCCTTTCAATCCGACACTTCCGCCCATTCCTGCCCGTGGATTGACGATCAATCCGATTTTGACCATTTGCGTTCCTCCTTGCAGGGCTTGTCCTTTCTTCCGAACTTCCCGGCTCAAAATGTTATGAGTTCTTTCTTCATCAGCAGGGCGATCCATGCGTGAAGAATCGCAACGGGAAGCAGCACGCTGCCGCCCAGGATCACTTCGATCTCATAAAACAGAGAACTTCTTTCATCCGGTTTTCCCTTAAAGCGGTTGACAAACGAACTCCAGGGAATTCCATAGGCATTCCCCATCATGATCACTCGGATCGCACCGAGAATGCCGCGGGACACTGACGGTCCGTAATTGTCAATGATATGTTCCCAAGCTTCTTTCGACGGCTTGCCCCGGCTGTCTGCATAGTGTTGTGCAAAAAAGATTGCCGGCGCTTCGCTTTCCGGAAGATCCGACATAACGCCTGCAAGCATTTTTTGAATCTCTTCATTGCTCATGCCGGCTTCCAAAGCCATTTTTGTATGCGCATAGGAACAAATCGCACAGCCGTTGACTTCTGTCACCGCCAACATGATCCGCTCGATAAAACCGGGATCCAGTTCTTTCGTACGTTTGGCTTTTCCGATGTACGGAGCTGTACGCGAACCGTCGTATACGATTCGGTAGATCTCTTTCAGTGAATAGAGCTCCCGGCCGTTGTGCATCATACTGATACTACCTCCGTTATTGACATATGCCCATATTGATAGTACCACTCCTTTATTGAACAATACAAGTGAAATCGCTTCTTTTCGGAGGGATGGTGATTTTTGTGCCGTGGATTCGGGGAGAAGATTGTATCGGATGTGGAATTTGTGTTGAAAATGTTCCATGGGCGCAATTGATATGCAAGACAACATTGCAAGAATGGATCGGAAATCAATAACGGAACCAAGCATACCTTTTTCTGGCCATGTCCAGATAATTTTCCGTGCCGGTTCTATTTTCGGCATAGAACCGATGCCAGTTTTCCGGTACCGGCAAGTCGTTGTACATCCGGGTCCTTTTTGCTTCCAGCAAATGTCTGCCGGTGCCCATATAGTCCGCAGCGCACAGGACTCGGTTTTTTGCCCGCGCAGACAGTTCGTCCAGCCACGCCAATCCGGATTCGCACCGCAGCAAATGATGATCCAGAATCAGGAGTTCTACGTGCTCGGACAATTTCATGGCATTTTGCCGGGCAATCGCAGATTTTTCTTCCGCAATCTCTTCCCGATAAAGAGGCGGCCCACTGGCCAGAACGATATCCGGCGCGCACGCCAGGATTTTGTCGATGGTTTTTTCGTCCAACAACTGAATATCCGATGCATGGAGAAACACCTGTTCACCGTCGGTGATCCGGGTCATCACGATCCGGTTCCGAGGACTGCAGTCTTCACCGTGTGGGACCGGACCGAAAAAAGACAGATTTTCATCCTGAAAAGATCGGGCATCGCCAATCTCTTTATTTAAACCAAGTACTATCGCTTCAACCCTGCGGCGCAGAAAACTTTCCGGAGCTTCCGGAACATCTGCCCACACGTTGCACTCCGGTAATATATTTCGGATCTGGGCCACATCCAATTGATAGGGATTTGCATCATACAGAGGAATATGATCTCCGTGAAAATGGCTGAATACGATATCGGTAGCCGTTCCGAACTCATCCAGGATTTTTTTTCTGAGGATCTCCCCCACGCCGATTTGGACCGGATGAGGCTTACGGCCGTTTCGAATCAATCCCAGTGAAATCCCCGGATCAATGAATATTTTACGGTTTCCGACCTTCACCACACAGCTGAGACCCCTGACGCCCAGGGATTCTGTGCCGATGATCCGGATCTCCATGCAAACCATCCCCCTACAACTTTTGAGCAGCCTGACTCTTCCCCGCAAGGATCACGATGCCTTCCCCGACACGCTTCAGATGAAGCAAGTCCAGACTGTTTATTTTAAGAAGATTTCTTACGTCTCTTTCTGCATCGGTAAAAACTTTTCCCCCAAACGAAAACACGATCAGTAAATACCCTTCGGATTTCAATACCCGGACGGCCTCTGCCAGATACACCGGCGCATTTGACGTAACGACCAGATCGTAAGTTTCTTTTTCGATGGCCAGCGCCACTGCATTGCCCTGTTCAAAGCAGATTCGCAACACATCGCTCTCTTTGACTTTGCTTTTCGCCGCTTCGATCATACCGGGACTTTGGTCCACACCTGTGACGAAGGCGTTGGGGAAATGCTTTGCGGCTTCAAACGCTGCAAGACCCGTCCCTGTGCACAAGTCCAAAATCTGCAGCGGCTGGCGCTCAAGAAGATCCAGTCCTGCTGCGAGAAGAAGCAAATCAGCCTCTCTTCCGTCGCGGATCTTAGCGTCGTAGGTCCTGCTTATTTTTTCGGGAAAAACTTGCATCACCTTGAGAAACAGTCTGGATTTCATCACATTGGGATGATGCAAGCCCCACCGTATCAGCGGACCCATGGTATAGTTCTTCCACTTAAACAGACTCCCCATCGAAAAGTCCTTTCCTATTTTTTCAACGCGCGGAAAACCGTTCTGTTTGCAACAGCCCGCTCAAATGCTTTTATATTTTTAATACTTCATTGGTATCAATTCGGTATATTCAGAGGCCGCAGCACCGCTTAAAAATAAACGAATGATCTGTTGTCCGAGAGGATCCAATAACGGTGTGTCAAATTTTTCGACTTCTCTCGTGAAAAATTCCGTGAACATCTTTGCCCCTTCGTCATAGCCTTCGTATCCCACCTCTGCCTGGGTTTCCGGCTGCAAAAAGGCTTTTCGAATGTAGTGACCGTCTACCTTCAGCGATTCCAGCGCATATCCGAACAAAGGGCAACGCGCCGGCACTAAATGTTCCGGTTTAAATTTTGCACTTCCTCTGCGGGCAATATATTCTCTTGCGATCCACTGGGGCATAAAACCGACCTGATAAGCACCGATATGCTGATTGGGAATCAGAACATATCGGGTATTGGCAGAACGAACTACCTGTTCCAGTAATAAGTTTGCCTGCTCCACCATTTTCCCGGTGGCAAAGGGCCAGTAGGCACCGACACCTTCGCTGCTCATGCCGACAGAATCCGTAATACTCGGATTGTTATGCCCTCGCGGCGCCACTAATCGCCACAGCCAGGCAATGGCAGGCGGCAACACGTGAAACATACCCAGAATGCCGTAAGATGGGTTCTCCGCGGTACACGGGGGTGTCCTGACACCAAAACTCCGGACATCGACCTCTACCGGTTCGCTGATCACATTGGGCACCAGACGACGCGGCAGGATCACTCTGGGGTTTGGGCAAGGAGTCCCGTCGGAATCCGGCGTATGTTCCCAAACAAGGCAGGTTGCATGAGGAACCGCCTTGATGTTCAAAAAAATCAAAGGCTCCGCAGGCTGTGTGAATATTTTTTCGTAACGCGGCGTCACCCCATACCCGGTGATGTGATCCAACCTTAAAAACCAGCCATCTTCCGCATCCTTAACCACCAGTTTCCGGCTGTCATTTTGCATATCGGGATGGCAAAGCGCCATATCGTCGGTAACCGGCCGCAATTCACAGGTTTCTTTCAAGTCGATATAAGTTTTTTCACCCGTCACGATATTCTGGCCTAAAAGGATCCGCCCGTCCATTTCTTTATGTATATTCTCGATCATCTCGCTTTTTCCGCCGCCGGACGCGCCTTCGTGCATGATGACGATTTCGTTGTCGTAAGGAGTGATCACCTTAACGGTCGAAGCATGGACTGTCACCCATCCTTCGTTTTCACCGATGTTCAGCAATACGCCGTAGATCCCCTTTTTTGCGCTGGGACCCGGATACAAATTATAGGAAAACAATTCGTGCATCTCTTCCAATCTGTTGTGGATCACGATCTGCTTCCCCTGAAAATGCGTGTGACGGAAGGGAGGTGCCAGGAATACCACTGCCTTAGGACAAAAAACCCCGTTGACTTCCCGAATGTTGACAAATCCCTGCAGATCTCCCAGACCACAGGCAAAGAACGCTGCGTTGACCGGTGCGATCAACAAAGCGTCATATCCGTATTCCTGCCCACCCGCCTTGAAAGGCATCACGATCAGGTCCTGCTTTTTGAGCCACTCGAACGTAGCGTTTCGCAGAGGTTCAAAGTCTTGATTATATACATCATCGTATTTGGGCTTGTCCGTATCATTGTCGTCGGCCACCAACAGACAGTCCGGATCCCGCCGCCGCATGTAGTCATCGGGATAATTGACCACCGCGCCGTTCTTGCAATTCGTTACAGTGGCTTCTTTAACAGTGCCAAAACCTTCCACTTGATATTCAACGTCAAAAATGTCCTGAGACGGTGTCCCGAAGGAAAGCGCCAACATTTCTTCTCTGGATGCAGGACAAACGACTGATTTACTGTTTAATATAATATCCGAAACATAGTAGGGCAGCTTGCATTTGCGAATAAATTCTTTCATGACTGAGACCTCTTTTCTCTACTTACAATGACTGACTCTCCGTGAAAAGCTGATTCGGCGTACAGATATACCAGGCAGCCCGCGTATCCACATCAATCGCCTTCACATCCGAAAAACACATCCGCATCTCGGATATGCAGTGTTCCATTTCATGCGTCGTATCCTTAATAAAGCGGAAATAATCTCCCCGTTCCAACCATTCGATAACAGAAGTCAACAGAGCACGGGTTTGATTATAATCGTAAATGATCACTTTATTTCGGGTGACTCGAGCCATTTCTGCATACAAGCGCTTTCGTTCCTCCTCATGCATGCCGTGAGCCACATAGGACGCAATCGAAATGTCGAAGCTTTTATCCTCAAAGGGCAGTTTCTCAAGAGCGTTTCCGTGAATATATTTTATATTTGCACTTTTTGAATGCCTCTTTGCTATGGCCAGCATTTTTGATGCCGGATCGATCCCGGTGACTGACAAGCCTCTTTCGTCAAGGACGGCGCAGAGCGCCCCTGTCCCACACCCCACGTCGAGGATCGTATCGTAGGAGCCCAAATCCAATGCTGCGGAAGCCTTGTCTATAACGGCCCCTTTCTTCGTGTGATCCGTTTTGTCAAAATATTTCATCTTAATCCCTTTTATTTCCAGACAACACAGGCTCTTTTATTTCTTTGCGTTTGCCACCCACTCCTTATCCGGATACCTGCGCAGGATGTTTTCCATTAGTAAGCCGATCAACATCAATGCCATCAACGTTAAAATAAATCGGGTTACGGCAAAAGCTGTGCCCATAAATTTAATCTCAACCATCAGTTGAGGTATTTTCAACGCAGCCCAGGATCCGAGAAAAACGACCATATTAGTAAAGCTGGCGCCTTTCCTGATTAGGGAGGCTGTCATAGGAAATGCCACATACAGCGGACCGGTAGGTAAAGTGCCAAGTGCTACAGCAATCATTGCTCCCTTTATTCCGGAACCACGGCCCAGCCAACTCTGTATTTTGCTTTTGGGGATCCATACTTCCATCAATCCCATCAAGATAAACACGGGAGGTAGGATCAAAGCCATTTCTTTGAAATAATCCCACGTGACCAAAGAAGACCGAACAGCTGTGTCGGGCATCCATACGGCCAACCCGAGAAACACGAACAAAACTAAAATCGGCGCTGTAAAATTCTTAATGGTTTTCATGATAGTAATACCCCCATGATCCCGGCAATAGCCAGTGCCGCAAGGAATCCGAGTCCGTTGCGTAAAAATGTAAACTTTTTACCGATCTCCTTTATTTCCAACGGCGCTGTTACGATTCCAACCATAACCAATGTTGTAACGAAAGCGGATATTGTCATCACTGTCGCACCCGAACGCAACAAGGAACCGGCAAGCGGAAATGCGACCAGCGACGGAATAAGCGTGATCGCTCCGATGACGGATGCAAGTATCGTCGCTGCAAACCCCGCTTCCGCACCAACCAGCTTTGCGATCATTTCCGGCGTCAACACCCCAAGGGTCAAACCTACGATGCCAAGCACCGCCAATAAACTTGGAGCAGATTTGTAAAAACCTTTCCCGGCAATTTTAAAAGCTTTCTTCGTTTTTTCTTTGCTTTTTATAAGCGATAAAGCCAAACCTGCTGCAAGCAATGTATAAATCGTTAAAATTGTAGCCATGTGTTCACCTTGTCATTTTCATATTTTGCATATTCCGGTTACGTGGTCTTCTCGTCATATTGGTTGATCAGAACCTCGATCCTCGACTTTCTGATCTTCAGTATCCCGATCCATTGATCCAGCTCATTTTTACCGTCTTTTGTGATTTCATATACTCTTCGCTTCGGACCCTGGCCACCTTCTTCCCATTGAGAAGTAACAAGTCCCTCATTTTCCATTTTTCTTAATGTCCGATACAACGTGCTCATGTTCAGGCCGGCTTCGGAAAAACCAAAGGATGCCAGTTGCTCGATAAGTCCATAGCCATACCCTATTTCATCATATAACAGCAACAGCAGACAAACTTCCAGGAATCTTTCCATGTGATGGGGTTTGCCATTGCAAAAAAATGTCCTATTGTCTTTCAACGTTTCACCTCCGCAGTACTATATTCTTTATACATATAGTCTTGTTGCACTTAGTTTACCCTTTCTTGATAGGCCTGTCAATATCAAAATACCGGGTCCGGCGCCTGCTTCCTCGGCAGGCTTGGACCGCTCCCTGCGGGAAAGTCCGCAGGACTTTCCCGCCACGGTCGCGCCCTTTCGGGTTCGCTCCCCCTCTCTCCTACCAAACACAAAGAACGCCGAAAACGGCGTTCTGCGTTTGGTGGAGAATAGGGGGATCGAACCCCTGACCTCATGATTGCGAACCATGCGCTCTCCCAGCTGAGCTAATTCCCCGTAGGAGCGGGGCTTTCCGGAGCCCCGCCTGAATATGTTACATCATTTTTTTGATATCCGCAAGCAGGGAATCCACATTTTCTTCTTTGGTGGCCCAGGAGGTGCAAAAACGGATGGCACTGTGATCCTTATCAATGCGTTTTTCATAAGAAAAGCCGTAATTTTCGGCGATCCGGGGCAACAACTCGTCGGGGAAGATGGGGAACTGCTGATTGGTGGGGCTGTCCATCAAAAAGGAGATGCCCATATCCGTCAAGCCGTTTTTGATCTTCATGGCCATGGCGATGGCGTGGCGGGAAAGCTTCATGTACAGATCGTCGGTGAATAACCCGATATATTGCAGGGCCAGCAGACGGCCTTTGGCAAACATGCCGCCGTTCTGCTTGATGATGTAGCGAAAATCCTTTTTCAGGTCTTCGTTGCGGATCACCACCGCTTCACCGAACAGCGCCCCCTGCTTGGTACCGCCGATATAAAAGACATCGCACACCTCAGTCAGGAACGGGAGATCCAGGTCATTGCCGGGTGCGGCCAGCCCATAGCCCAGGCGGGCGCCGTCCAGGAACAGATACAGATCGTATTCATCGCAGACCCGACGCAAGTCCAACAGTTCCTGCCGGGTATAAATCGTGCCCATTTCCGTGGGACTGGACACGTAGACCATTTTCGGCTGTACGATGTGTTCGAAGGCTTCATCGTGGAAATGCTCGTAACAGTAGTCCGCCACCTGTTGAGCATCGATCTTTCCGTTTTCCCCGGGCAGCGCCAGGACTTTGTGGCCGTGGGCCTCGATGGTTCCCGTCTCGTGACGGTTGATATGACCGGTGTCTACGGAAATGACTCCTTGATGTGTTCGAAGCGCCGAGGAAATGATCGTCATATTCGTTTGCGTCCCCCCCACCAGGATATGTACATCCACATCCTCGGAACCGCAGGCCTGTCGGATCAGACGCCGGGCTTCTGTGGTATACGCATCCTCGCTGTATCCTTCGTGCTGCTCCATGTTGGTGTCGTTCATGAGCTTCATGATCGCGGGATGCGCGCCTTCGTTGTAATCGCAGTAAAACATAATCATACTATCGTTTTCCCTTTCTCTTCCTTTGCTTCTTTCGCCCAGGCGCCTTCCCAGACGATCCTTCTGTAATTGACCTGATCCGTATCTCCTTCCGTGCTGAAACACAGTACCGCAGAATCGGCGTCCATTGCCAAAGCCGTCCGTAGATCTTTGTATCGTTCATCGAGCATCAGATGGTAACAAAGCCCCACCCCTACAGCACCGGATTCGCCGGAGATCACCCGAGGGTCTCCCGGGACCGGCGCCGCCAGGATCCGCATGCCCGTTGCCGTTACGGGATCCTCTAAAGAAATGAATCCTTCCGTGTGATCCCGCAGGATCGGCCATCCCAGATTCGTAGGTTCCCCACAGGCCAGTCCGGCCATAATCGTATCCATTTCGCCGCTTACGAGATGAAGACTGCCGTCATCGGCCGCCGCCGTCCGATAGTAACAGTCCGCCTGATCCGATTCAATAATGATGACTTTCGGACGATCCGCCCCGTAGACGTCTGCGAGGAGACCCGTCACGGCAGCAGCCATGGAGCCTACGCCGGCCTGCAAAAAAACATGAGTGGGCTTGATCTTCCGGGCTTCCAGTGCTTCGAAGCACTCCAGGGCCATCACTGCATATCCCTGCATGATCCACAGAGGAATATCCGTATAGCCTTCCCAGTCCTTGTCCTGTACCGTCACCCAGCCGTTTTTTTCGGCAAGCGCCGCTGCCATACGGATCGTGTCATCGTAGTTCAGGTCCGTGATCGTTGCCTCCGCACCCAGTGCGCGGATATGGGCCAGCCGCTCCGGCGAGGATCCCTTCGGCATAAAGATCACGCATTTCTGACCCAGTTTTTGGGCGGTCCATGCGACACCTCTCCCGTGATTGCCGTCGGTGGTGGAAACAAAAGTGATCTCGCCCAGCTGCTTCCTGATCTCAGGGGAGATCATGGTTTCGTAAGGTAGTTCCCGTATGTCCGATCCCAATCTATGGGCCAGGTACGTCCCGATGGCATAGGCGCCGCCCAGTCCTTTAAAGGAATTGATGCCGAACCGGTAGGATTCATCCTTTACATAAATATGGCCCAGACCCAGCGTTCGGGCCAGACCTGAAAGTTCTGCCAGAGGCGTCTCCGCATAAGACGGGATGCTCCGGTGAAAATCTCTCGCTTTCCCGGCCTCTTTGCGCCCTACGATCTTCGGGTCCGCCGGGGGTGTTTGCCCCATTCTGTTTTCGATCCATTTCATGATGCTTTCCTCGTTCTGCTATCCGTAAATCAACACCAAGCCCAACAGCATGCCGAAGATCAGAGATGCCGCAGGAAGCTTCGAGCGCCACATGAGAATGGATTCCGGAAGCAATTCGCCAAAGACCACATAGAGCATGGCACCGCTGGCAAAACTGAGCGATATGGCATGCCACAAAGGACTGATGGACCCCAGCATATATCCTGCAATTGCGCCGAGGACGGTAGGCACTCCGCTGGCAGCCGTAATGGCGATGGCTTTGGATTTGCGCATGCCCCCTGCCATGAGCGGGACCGCGACCGCCATTCCTTCGGGCACATTGTGGATCCCGATGATCAATGCCACGATCCATCCGCTTCCATCCCATAAAGAAGACGCCGCATCCCCCGCATAAGCGGCGCCGATGATCATTCCTTCGGGGAAATTATGCAGTGCGATGGCCGAAGCCATGATGATCCCCGCCACAAAGAGTTCGGAATTCCGATCCATGTGGACCTGCAGATGGTTGCTGTGGATCAACTCGTCTAAATCGTCAGCTGTCTTGGGATGACAGGAATCCACGTGGGGCACTTCCGGATTGGTCTTGTAATCGATCAGGTAATTGAGCAAGGCCACTACGCCGTAACCGATGAGAATACCGATGATCGCCAGGATCAGATTGGAAGGCTCCGCGCTGCCCGGCGGGAACAGGGTTTCCATGATCAAATCGAAACAAACGACCGAAAGCATCACTCCTCCCGCAAAGCTGAGGAGCAGACTGACGGTTTTTTTGGAGTCCTTTCGGAAGCAACAGCATACTACGGCTCCCACTCCGGTCCCGCCGACTCCGGCGATCGCGGTGATCAATACGACCCAGGCAAATATGCTCATCTCTATTTCCAATACTCCAAATACGTAAGAATGGTCTCAACAGCGCCCCGGGCGCCCACCTGATCGGCAAAGAGACAAAGGTGATAGTTCTCTACCCGTCCCCAGCGCCGTCCGGTATAGTGTTCGTAATATTTCATGCGCTGCTTGTCGGCTTCCCGAATGTATTTTTCCATCTCCTCGTCTGTATCGTCCTTTTTCTCGGGCACGACAGCTCTTTTTCGCTTGATCCTGTATTCCATGCTGGCCGAAATAAAGATATCCACACTGCCTTCTTCCCGAAGCACGTAGTCTGCGCAGCGTCCGACGATCACGCAAGGCCCTTTGGCCGCCAGCCCGCGAATGATCTTGGACTGTTCGAGAAAAATCGTATCGGAAAGAGACGGCTGGTAAAACGTTGTCATGGCCATACGGCCCAGAGACGGTGCGCTCAGATCCGGCGCTTTTTCTTCGTTGGCCGCCAAAAATTTCTCGTCGAAATCCCCTTCCTGAGAAGCCAGCTTCAGCAACTCTTTGTCGTAAAAAGGAATATCAAGCCGCTTCGCCAGCAGGATCCCGATCTCCCTGCCGCCGCTTCCGAATTCTCTGCCGATGGTGATGACTCTTTTGTTCATGTGATCCTCCCGGTATCGATCTTCCAATGATGCGTCACTATTATACCTTGTTTTGCGTAAAATCGAAACTGTTGTTTCCCACAAGGATGCTGCCCATATTATATTCGGGATAATTCATTCAGAATTATATAATATCGAAGAATCAATGTAAAGAAAAGGTCGGTTGCCCGAACTGCCCTTTCGGGCTATAATCATGTTGTTCGTCAAAGCTTTTCGGTGAAAGGCGCCAACCGTGAACGTTTATGATTTTGACAAAACCATCTACGAAGATGACAGCACCGTTGATTTCTACAGGTACTGTGTCCGAAACAATAAAAAAGTCCTGCTGGCACTGCCCGGGACTGCTGTCTATGGGATCGCATACCTGGTCGGACTCTGCGACAAAACGACGTTCAAACAGGTGTTTTTCGGATTTCTGAAATACCTGGAGGATCCTTCCGCAATGGTCGATTCTTTCTGGTCGCTGCATGAACACAAGATCAAAAAGTGTTATCTGCGGCGAAAGAGGCCGGATGACGTGATCATCTCGGCTTCGCCGGAGTTTCTCCTTCGTCCCGTCTGCGGTGATGTTATCTTGATCGGATCCCGTGTGGATCCCGAGACGGGAATCTTTACCGGCAAAAATTGCTTCGGACAGGAAAAAGTCGATCGACTGATGGAACGCCTTCCCGGATGCGTGCCGGAGGAATTCTATTCCGATTCTTTGTCGGACACCCCCCTGGCGGAACGCTCGAAACGCGCCTATATCGTTCAGGGAGAACAAACGATTCCCTGGAACGAATTTCAACGACGGAAATCGTAAATCCGCGGCTCATCCGTACAAGTTCACGTAAAAGCGCACGTTTGCATCCTCATCGATATAAAACCAGTCCGAAATTTGATCATAGGTGAACTCACCGTCGGGATCCGGCGATTCGAAAAGATAATCCCGATAGAAGATCTCTTCGATTTCCCGGGGCGTATAGTTCATGTGGGCCAGAAAGTCTTCCGGTTTGATTTCATCCCCCAGGGATGCGTCATAGTAGTATTTATACATCCACATGCTGACGCCCGATCCCCAGGCCGATGCTTCCGTATTAAAAATACAAATTTGATAGATGTCACCAAACCTGCAAACTTCAAAATCCACCGTATGCCAGGGATATCCTCCCCAATCGCCCTGACTGGTTAAATCGGCCAGGGTGGCGTTCAGTTCCATTTCGCAGTCCGCAGCGATCCGATCGTTGATTTTATTTGCGTTGGGCAGTTCTTCCCGTACTCTGGGGATGCGAACGTCAAACAAGTATGTCTCCGGAATATTGATGAATTCTTCTCTCCATATTTCCGTGATCTCATCATACACCGGCCGCACATACGTACCGTTGTTCCGAAAATAGTCCAGATCTGTTTCGTCCTGAACAGAATCCAATTCGATTTCGACGACCCGCGTTTGCTCTACGTCGTATATTTCCGTGTGGGTCCAAGATTCTGTCTGGGACAAAATGACCTTGCGGAGCAGGTGTTTCCCATCCACGTAATACGATATCTGATACGTATCCAATGCATATCCTTTGTAGGCGCTCAGCGAAGCCCTGGCATCGAAGAATGCTTCCCCCGGGATCAATTCGTACACGGTCATGCCGTCGCGGTGCTCGACCCGGATTTCCCGGATGAGTTTTTGATCCGTCAAATGAACAAAGAGATCGGCTTCTTCGGGCAATCTGTAGTGGTTTTTTTCTGCGGCAGCTTCTTTCCATTCGAAGGTTCCG
>Ga0116152_10003006_pt1 | contig 13627 bp, 16 predicted proteins | sample AD_UKC119_MetaG_FD_89894 | JGI IMG/M metagenome (GOLD analysis project Ga0116152, IMG submission 89894) | Active sludge microbial communities of municipal wastewater-treating anaerobic digesters from Hong Kong - AD_UKC119_MetaG | ecosystem: Engineered > Bioreactor > Anaerobic > Digestate...
CGGCACCGTTGATCTTGTCGCGCAGTTCGGGGTGGTGACGGAAGGGATCGGCTGGGGTCACGGTCGGCGTCTCTCTAACAAAGGCGCGGGCGGGCCTTGCCCCCGGCGCGGGCATGCGCCCCGGGCCCGGAACGCAAAAAGGCCCCCGGAACGGAGGCCTTCTTGATAGTGGCGCGGTTGACGGGGCTCGAACCCGCGACCCCCGGCGTGACAGGCCGGTACTCTAACCAACTGAGCTACAACCGCGTTGAGGGCAGGCAATAGCCTCGCCCCGGGGCGAGGTCAAGCGCCTTTCACGCAAGTTTCCGTCGCTCGACCCAGGCGCCCCATCCCAGCACCGCCAGATAGGACAGATCGACCAGCGCCAGCACCGTCCAGGGCTTGGTCGCCATCGCGCCGGCGAAAACCGCCACCCCCAGCAGCACCCAGATCGCCCGGTTGCGCGGCACCCGCCACGCCTTGGGCGACGGTGTCGGCAGGCGCGAGATCATCAACAGCCCGATCGCCCCCATGTAGAGCGCCACCAGCACCGGCCAGTTGCGCGTCTCGACCCAACCGGCCAGCGCCAAAAACACCGGCAGCAGGCCCAGCATGGCCCCGGCAGGCGCGGGCACCCCGACGAAATGCACCCGGCCGGGCGGAGGCGGCGCGTTGCGGTTCACGTTGAACCGCGCCAGCCGCAGACAGGCGCAGATCACGAAGACCAGCACGAACAGCCAGCCCATGCCCGGCAGGTCGCGCAGCACGAAATGGTAGACGAAAATCCCCGGCGCCACGCCGAAACACACGAAATCGCTGAGCGAATCGAGTTCCGCGCCAAAATGGCTGGCGGCGTTCAGCTTGCGCGCCAGCAGGCCGTCCATACCGTCCATGATCGCCGCCAGGATGACCAGCGCGGCGGCGGTCTGGTAATACTCGTCCAGCGTATAGCGAATCGAGGTGAGCCCCGCACACAGCCCCAGCAGCGTCACCAGGTTGGGAATCAGTTGCACCAGCGGCAGGCTGCGACGGTCGCCCGATTCGGCCTGGCCGTCCATGTCCCCGGCCTCGGGCAGCGGGTCCAGGTCGTCCTCGGGGTCCATCAGCGCACCTCGGCGGTGCGGGCGGGCTCGTCCGCGGCGAGATCCGCCAAAACGGTTTCCCCCGCGACCATGGTCTGCCCCAACGCCACCATCGGCACCACGCCGGGCGGCAGATAGACATCGAGCCGCGAACCGAAGCGGATCATGCCGAACCGTTCGCCGGTCTCCAGCACCGCACCCGGCTTGACCTCGCAGACGATGCGCCGCGCCACCAGGCCGGCGATCTGCACCACCGCGATCTGCCGCCCGTCGGCCATCCGCACGGCCAGCGAGTTGCGCTCGTTGTCAACGCTGGCCTTGTCGAGCGAGGCGTTCAGGAACTTGCCCGGCCGGTAGCTGACGGCCGTGATCTCGCCCGAGATGGGCAGCCGGTTCACATGGCAATTGAAGACGTTCATGAACACGCTGACGCGGGTCAGGGCCTCGGGGCCCAGGCCCAGTTCGGCGGGCGGAACGGCGGGCTCGATCAGCGAGATGACGCCATCCGCCGGGCTCACGATCAGCCCCTCGCGCTGGGGGGTGTAGCGGTCGGGATCGCGAAAGAAGTAATAGCACCAGACCGTCAGCACCACCCCCACCCAGCCCAGCGGCTGCCAGATGAGGAACAACACCAGCGTCACGGCAGCGAAAATGCCGATGAAGGGATAGCCCTCGCGGTGGACGGGCTTGATCACGGTCGAAAGCATCGAGTCGGACATCGGTCATCCTGTTCTGGTCATAGCGAGCCTATAGACCAGAACCGCACCGAGGCAAAGCATCCCCGCACGCCGAGCGCCCGCGCCGCGCCGCCCCCTCTTTGTGCCCCAAATATCCCGGGGGGTGAGGCCGCAAGGCCGAGGGGGGCAGCGCCCCCCTGCCCGCTCACCCCACAAGCACCGGCCAGAGCGTGGCGACCAGCAGCGCCGCCATCACCCCGTTGAACAGCCGCAGCCGCGCGGGGTCGCGCAGCCAGCCGCGCAGCGCCGTGCCCAGCATCGCCCAGCTCGACACGCAGGGCAGGTTGACCGCGCCAAAGACCCCCGCGACCAGCGACACCGACTGCCAGTCCGCCCCGGGCGCATAGAGCGTCATTGCCGTCAGCGCCATGGTCCAGGCCTTGGGGTTGACCCACTGGAACGCCGCCGCCTGGACCAGCGTCATCGGGCGGCCCGTGGCCGGCGCGGCGGCCGAGGGCGGCGCGGCATGGGCGATCTTCCACGCCAGCCACAGAAGATAGACGACCGAAACCACGGTCAGCGCCTGCCGGGCGGGTGGCCAGGCGGTGAACAGCCCGGCCAGCCCCAGACCGACGATCGCCGTCATCCCCGTAAAGCCCAGCGCGATTCCCAGCATGTGCGGAACCGTGCGGCGAAACCCGAAATTCACCCCCGACGCCAGCAACATCAGGTTGTTGGGCCCCGGCGTCACCGACGAGACAAAGGCATAGAGGATCAGCGCGAACAGCAGATCGTGGGGCATCGGGAACCTCGGAATTGGACGCGCAATCCTATGCCGTCACGGCGAGAATTTTGTTGTTATCATGCGGTCTGGAACGCTAGGATTGCAATCCATGATCGATTCCGACCGTATCAACGCGCATATATTGCGAGTTCTGTCCAGCGAGGGGCGGATCTCGAACCTCGATCTGGCGGAACGGGTCGGGCTGTCGCCCTCGGCCTGCCTGCGCCGGGTGCAGGACCTCGAGCGGCGCGGCGCGATCCGGGGCTACCGCGCGGTGCTGGACCCCCGGCACCGGGGCGTCGGCTTTGTCGCCTATGTGACCGTGGGGCTGAGCCAGCACACCAAGGCCGCGCAAGAGGGGTTCGAACGCGCCATGCACCGCGCCCCGCAGGTGCGCGAATGCCACAACATCACCGGCGCGGTCGAATACCTGCTCAGGGTCGAAGTCGCGGATCTGGCGGCCTACAAGCACTTCCACACCGAGGTCCTGGGCACCCTGCCCCAGGTCGCGGCGATCACGACCTATGTCGTCATGGGCTCGCCCAAGGACGAGCGCGCCTGACCGCGGCGCCCGGCGCTCGGCCGCGCGCGGGCACGCTTCGACGATGGACCCCGGACCGGCGCTGCGCTATTCAGCGCAACAGTCCAGCCGCCGAGGTCCCCATGTCCGCCCATGCCGAACCGATCCCGATGACCGCCCGCCGCGCGCCGCCCCTGCGCGGCATCGCCCAGGTGCCCGGCGACAAGTCGATCAGCCATCGCGCGCTGATCCTGGGCGCGCTATCCGTGGGCGAAACGCGGATTACCGGCCTGCTCGAGGGCCAGGACGTGCTCGACACGGCCGCCGCGATGCGCGCTTTCGGCGCCACCCTCACCCGCGACGCGCCCGGATCATGGCGCGTCCAGGGTGTCGGCGTGGGCGGTTTCGCGGAACCCGCGCAGGTGATCGATTGCGGCAATTCGGGAACCGGCGTGCGGCTGATCATGGGGGCGATGGCGACGACGCCGATCACCGCCACCTTCACCGGCGACGCCAGCCTGAACAAGCGGCCGATGAGCCGCGTCACCGATCCCCTGGCGTTGTTCGGCGCGCAGGCGCATGGCCGCCGCGGCGGCCGGCTGCCGATGACCCTGATCGGCGCGGCCGACCCGGTGCCCGTGCATTACAGCCTGCCGATGCCCTCGGCGCAGGTGAAATCGGCGGTGCTGCTGGCGGGGTTGAACGCGCCCGGCCAGACCGTGGTGATCGAACCCGAGGCCACGCGCGACCATACCGAGCGGATGCTGCGCGGGTTCGGCGCCTCGGTGACGGTCGAGGACAGCCCCGAGGGCCGGGTCATCACCCTGACCGGCCAGCCCGAACTGACCGGCCAGCACGTCGCCGTGCCGCGCGACCCGTCCTCGGCCGCGTTCCCGGTCTGTGCCGCGCTGCTGGTGCCCGGCTCGGACATCCTGGTGCCGGGCGTCAGCCGCAACCCCACCCGCGACGGTCTCTATGTCACGCTGCTGGACATGGGCGCCGACATCACCTTTGAAAACCCGCGCGAGGAAGGCGGCGAACCCGTCGCGGACCTGCGCGTGCGCCACGCGCCCGGGCTGCGCGGGGTCGAGACCCCGCCCGAACGCGCGGCCTCGATGATCGACGAATTCCCGATCCTTGCCGTCGTTGCTGCATTTGCGCAGGGCCCCACGATCATGCGCGGGGTCAAGGAGTTGCGTGTCAAGGAAAGCGACCGGATCGATGCCATGGCGCGCGGCCTCGAAGCCTGCGGCGTGCGGATCGAGGAGGACGCGGACACGCTGATCGTGCACGGCGCCGACAGCGTGCGGGGGGGCGCGACCGTGGAAAGCCGGCTGGACCACCGGATCGCCATGGCGTTCCTGGTGCAGGGCCTGGCCAGCGAGGCCCCCGTCACGGTCGATGACGCCAGCCCCATCGCCACCTCGTTCCCGCTGTTCGAGGGGCTGATGACCGGCCTCGGCGCCAGCCTGAACCGCGCGACCCGCTGAGATGCGCGGCAATCCGACACGGCTGGTGTCCTGGGGGCTGCCGCTGCTGACGGCGGCGGTCTACGCGGTGCTGGTGCTGCACTTCGGCCGCCAGCTGATCGCCGAGGCGCAGGGGCAGTTGCCGTTCGACCTGCGCGCCTGGGGCTATTCGCTGAACGCGACGCGCGACTATCTGCGCGCCCTCTCGCCCGCGGGCTACCAGCTGGCGGCGGGGCCGATCCTGTGGACCGACACGCTGTTTCCGGCGCTGTTGGGCCTGACCCTGGCCTGGTGGATGCGCCCTTATCGCGGCGCCTTCGGCATGGTCTGCGTGCTGGCCGCGATGGTCTATGTCGCGCTGGACTGGGGCGAGAACTGGGCCGTTCAGCGAATTCTGTTCGCCGGGCCCGACTGGCTGAACCCCGCCGACGCCGCCCGGGCGAGCGCCTTTACCCAGGGCAAGTTCGCGGCGCTGGCGCTGGCACTGGTTCTGGCTGCCCGACAAGGATGGCGCCGGCACCGCGGCTGAGGCCGGGGCCAAGGGGGTTTTCCACCCCCTTGGAACCCCCGAGGATATTTCCGGCACAAAGAAGGGGCGGGTCAGGCGGGAATGGCCCAGCTTTCGCCCGGGGCCAGGGCGCGGAAGCGGTCCGGTGCGATGCCGCGCGCCGCGCGCGCCTGGGCCAGCGCATCGAGCGGCGCCTCGCGCCCCTCGTCCGTCAGCTGGAAGGTGCCCCAGTGGTGTCCGATGCCCCAGCGCGCGCCGGACATCGCAAAGCCTTGCAGGGCTTCGTCGGGGTCCTGGTGCTGGGCGCGCATGAACCAGCGCGGCGCATAGGCGCCGATCGGCAGGATGGCCGCGCGCAGCGCACCGTGGCGCGCGGCGAGGCCGCGATAGGGCCGCCCCTGGTCAAAACCCGTGTCGCCGATGTGCAGCACCTTGCCCGCGGGTCCGGCGTCGACAAAGGCCGCCCACAGCGCCATCGAGCGGTCCCGCGTGCCGCGCGCCGACCAGTGGTGGCAGGGCTCGAAGGTCACGGTCAGCGGGCCGAGCGTCACCGCGTCGCCCCAGTCGCCGGTGCGTACGCGCAGTCCCCGCAGCAGTGCATCGTTGCCCAGGGGCGTGATGACCAACGGGTCATGCGCCTGCGCCAGCCGCCTGAGCGTCGCCCGGTCGAGATGGTCGTAATGATTGTGGCTGAGCAGCACCGCGTCGATGGGGGGCAGATCCTGAAACCGGATACCCGGGTCGATCACCCGTCGCGGTCCCGCAAACCGCAGGGGCGAAGCGCGATCCGACCAGACGGGGTCGGTCAGCACGTTCATGCCCGCCATCTGGATCAGCAGCGTCGCGTGGCCGACCATGGTCACGACGAGATCCGCGACCCTGGCCTGGGGACGGGCGGGCCGGGGCGGCGGCAGGCGGCGTGGCCAGCGCGCGCGTTCGGCCGACATCTGCCATCGCAGCATGTCGCGAAACCCGTTCGGCGGCGCGCCGCCGGGATTGAAGAACCGGGTGCCATCGAAATGGTCGCTGACCGGGCCCTGATAGTAGGGATTGCGCATGGGGCCTCCTGACGCCTCATATCGTCACGGGCGGGCGGGGCTTTCAACCCCGCGACCGCTGCGATAGGAAAACACGAGACGAAAGGGGCGCGCGATGATCTTCACGGTGGCGGTGGACGGGCCGGCGGCGGCGGGCAAGGGCACGATCGGGCGGGCGCTCGCCGACCGCTTCGGCCTGGCGCATCTCGATACCGGGTTGCTGTACCGCGCGGTCGGCGCCCGGGGGGGGGACCCGGTGGTGGCGGCGCAAAGCCTGACCCCCGCGGACCTGGCCCGCGACGACCTGCGCACCCTGGCCGCGGGCGAGGCCGCCAGCAGGGTCGCCGCGATCCCCGCGGTGCGCGCCGCCCTGACCCGCTTTCAACGCGAGTTCGCCCGCCGCGACGGTGGCGCGGTGCTGGACGGGCGCGATATCGGCACGGTGATCTGCCCCGAGGCCGAGGTGAAACTCTTCGTGACCGCCTCGCCCGAGGTCCGCGCCCACCGCCGCTGGCTCGAGGTCGGAGGCGACCAGGAGCAGGTCCTGGCCGAGGTCAGGGCCCGCGACCTGCGCGACACCAGCCGCGCCGACGCCCCCCTGAAGGCGGCCGGGGACGCGGTGACGCTCGACACCACGATGCTGTCGATTGACGACGCCGTCCAGCGCGCCGCGGATCTGGTCCGCGCGCGTCTCGCCCGCGCCCGCGCCCGGCCCTGAAGCGCAAAAAGGGCGCTCTGGCGGCGCCCCTTTCCCGTGCCCGACACACGCACGGGGATTTTCAAGGGGGGCGTGCCCCCCTTGAAGCGGGGGGTTCGGGGGGCGGCAGCCCCCCGACGCCCTCGGGACACTCCAAACCACCCTCAGCGGCGGCTCAGACCGACACCATGCCCTTCTCGACCGCGATCTCGCGCATCCGGTCTTGCAACTTCTCGAACGCGCGCACCTCGATCTGCCGGATCCTCTCGCGCGAGACACCGTATTTCGCGCTCAGATCCTCCAGCGTGACCGCCGGTTCCGCCAGGCGGCGTTCGGTCAGGATGTCGCGCTCGCGCTCGTTCAGAACCTCCATCGCCTCCATCAGCATCGCCTGGCGTGCCTCGAACTCGTCGCGCTCGGCATAGGCGGTCGCCTGGTCGGCGTCCTCGTCCTCGAGCCAGTCCTGCCAGCTCGACGACCCCTCCTCGCCGCCCACCGTCACGTTGAGCGACGCGTCGGACCCCGCCAGACGGCGGTTCATATCGACCACTTCCTGCTCGCTGACGCTCAGGTCAGCGGCCAGTTTCCGGACGTTTTCGGGGCGCAGGTCGCCCTCCTCGATGGCGCCGATCCGCGCCTTGGCCTTGCGCAGGTTGAAGAACAGCTTCTTCTGCGCGCTGGTGGTTCCCAGTTTCACCATCGACCACGACCGCAGGATGTATTCCTGGATCGAGGCCCGGATCCACCACATGGCATAGGTCGCCAGCCGGAACCCCTTTTCCGGATCGAACCGCTTGACGGCCTGCATCAGACCGACATTCGCCTCCGAGATCACCTCGGCCTGGGGCAGGCCATAGCCGCGGTAGCCCATGGCGATCTTGGCCGCCAGCCGCAGGTGGCTGGTGACCAGCTTGTGCGCCGCGCCGGTGTCCTGACGGTCCACCCAGCGTTTGGCCAGCATGTATTCCTCTTCGGGCTCCAGCAGCGGAAAGCGCCGGATTTCCTGAAGATAGCGGTTCAACCCCTGTTCGGGGCTGGGGGCGGGCAGGTTGGCGTAACTCGTCACCGGGCTCACTCCTTTCAGTCTCAAGGATTGCACGCAGGGATCTGCGGAATCCGTCGATATCGGTATGTAAGGGCTCTGCCCGGGGTTTCAACGGGGTTTACAGCACCGGGCTGATCGTCGCGGCCAGATTGTGCAGCAAACGCCGCGGCAGCGACCAGCGCGCGACGGCCGCCGCGTCGATCGCGTCGCTCTGGGCGATGTAGCGCGCCTGCCGGTCGCGGATCGCCCGGGTGGTCGCGGCATCGCTGAGCAGCAGGTTGTTCTCGAAGTTCAGCTCGAAACTGCGCCGGTCCAGGTTGGCCGACCCGATCAGCGTCCACTGCCCGTCCACGGTGAGCGTCTTGGCGTGCAGCAGCCCCTTGCGGAACTCCATCACCCGCACCCCGTCGCGCAGGAGCCCGCGGTAATAGGCCCGGCTGGCCCAACCGACAAAGCGCGAATCGTTGCGCGCGGGCAGGATCAGCGTCACCGCGACACCGCGCAGCGCGGCCGAGCGCAACTGCTCGTCCAGCGCCATCGTCGGCACGAAATACGGGGTCGAGATCACCACCTCGTGGCGCGCGGCGGCCAGGGCCAGGATCGCCACATCGGGCACGGCGTTCGCGGCGAAGCCGGGCCCCGAGCCGAACACCAGCCCGGGAAACCCGTCCTCGCCCTGCCCCGCCGGCCCCGGCGCCGCTACCGGAACCGCAAGCAGGGCCGACAGGTCCTCGCCGGTATGCGCCGCCCAGTCCGAGACGAACAATTGCTGGGTCTGCCAGGCCACCGGGCCCTCGACCCGCAAGAGGATGTCCACCCAGGGCGCGAAGCGCGCCTTGATGGCAAAGGCGGGATCGGCGCAGTTGCGGCTGCCGACATGGACGACGCGGCCGTCGATGACGAACAGCTTGCGGTGGTTGCGGATGTCGATGCGGCCCAGCAGCAGCCTGAGCGCCGACCAGCGCGTGCTGAACGCAACCCCCGTGCGCACCCCCGCGCCCCGCAGCGCCCGCCAGGTCGCGCTGCGCAGAAACCGGCGCGAGCCCAGCCCGTCCACCATGCAGCGCACCGCCACCCCGCGGCCGGCCGCGCGCGTCGCGGCCGCGGCCAGGGCCCGCCCCGTGGTATCGTCGAGCCAGATATAGACCAGGATGTGCACGCTTTCGGTCGCGGCGTCGATATCCGCGATCAGCGCGTCCATGGCGTCGTCCGCGCCTTCGGCCAGCGTGGCCCGATTGCCGCCAAGCGGCGCGAACCCGTTGACCGAGGCCGCCCTGTCAAAGGCCGCGCGGCCGCGGTCGGGAACGCGCGCGGTTTCGGCGCCGGGCGGCATGGTCGGCAAGACGGCGCGCAGCTTGCGCAGGCGCGCCAGCACGCGGCGGCCCGGGTTCACCTCGCCCAGCAGCAGATACAGGATCACGCCCAGCCCGGGCACCGCCAGAATCACCAGCAACCAGGCCAGCCGCGAGGCCGGCTCTCTCTCGGGGCGGGTCAGCGCGCGCACCAGCACCGCCAGTTGCAGCACATAGTGCAGCGCGAACGACAGCAACCAGGCGGCGGTCGGCTCCATCCGTCAGACCGGCTGATACAGCACACCCTCGCGCACCAGACGCCGTGCCAGAACCGCCTGCCCGTCCTCGTCAAGGTCGCAGTCCAGCTCGCCCACGACAAAGCCCGGCCCCTTGAGCGCGGCTCTCAGCGCGCCCTCGGCATGGGCGGGGAAGCTGATGTCGGTGCCATAGACGGACAGCACCACCGTATCGTCCTGCCGCGCGATGGCGCTGATCAGATGCGGCCGCAACGCGACGCGCGTGCCCACCGCCACCCCGTCCGAGGCGACGTGTTGCAGGAACTGCCCGGGCAACACCGGCACCCGGCGGTCGCGGAACTCGGCCGCGAACCCGTCGAGCACGGCGTCAGGGTCGATCGCCTGCGCGGCGCGGGTCAGAAGGTCGCGGAACGTCTGGCGCGCTTGCGTGCGGTCGAAACCGTCGTTGGCAAAGCCGGGCGGCACGGCACGGCGCAGCGCCGGGTCGGTCAGCGCCAGTTGCGAGACGGCCTCGACCACCAGATCCACCCAGCGCGGCGTCAGCAGGCCGGTGGTGATGTGCAGGGACATCTCGTCGGTGGCGCGCGCGTCATGCACCACGCCGCGCGGGCAATACAGCAGGTCGCCCGCGTTCAGCACGAATTCGTCGATCACCGCGCCGGGGGTGAACCCCTCGGGCTTGAACGCCTGCGAGCGTAGCGGCAGCTCCAGCGGCGAGTCGTAGATGCGCCACAGCTTCGATCCGTGGCATTGCAGCACGATCACGTCGTGGCTGTCGTAGTGCGTCTTGAACCCCTGGGCCTCGGCCGGGGTGAAGTAGATGTTGGTTTGCAGGTCGCAGCTGAACACCGTCTCGAGCGCGCGGCAATAGGCGGTCAGGCGGGGCAGCATCCGGTGCAGCGCGGGCAGGATGATCGTCGCCCCGGCTTCGAACTGCTGCGCCACGCGCGCCGGGTCGATCCACCCCGAGGCCTGCGCGTAATCCGCGACCGGCACGGGTTGGCCGGTGTTGACCATCTGCACCTCTTCGGTGGACAGCATCACGCTGGTCAGCACCTGGTCGATATCGGCCAGGGACAGCAGGTCGCGGTAATAATCGCGATCCTCGCGGCGGATGACGAGGTGGCGCTTTTCGAAATACTCGTCAAAGAAAACCTGGGGCGTGACCGGGGCAATCGCCCGGGTGAAATCGGTGACAGGGCTTGCCGGAATGGAATCTTTCATGTCAAATCTCCTTTTGACGTCGCGTCGGGATCGGGCCTTTGGCGAATCCCCCCGCGGCGCGGTGCTGTGCGCGTAAATTTCGTTCAGATTGGACAGGATTGGGAGATACGTTGCAATGGCTGACGAAACGAAAAAAGGCCGAAAGACCCTGACCGAAGACGCCATCACCTCGCGGCGCGGGATGGGGCGCAGGGCCCTGCTGCTGGGCGCGCTGGGCGGAGGCGCGGCGCTGGCGACCGCCGGGATGGCGACGCGGGCGCAGGCCCTGACCGACAGCGATTCGGGCAGTGGCGCGGACCCTGCGGGTCAGGGCCGGGGCACGGGGCTGACGGATTCCGACAGCGGCAGCAACGCCGACCAGGCCGGAAACGGCCGTGGCACCTACGCGATCACCGACCAGGACAGCGGCGCCAATGCCGATCCGGCGGGGCGTGGGCGCGGTCCCGGCGGTGTGCGCACGGGCATCACCGACACCGACAGCGGCAGCAGCGCCGACCAGGCCGGTTACGGCCGCGGTTGAGCGCGAAAAAGCAAGCGTTCGGGCCAGGTTACCGGCCCGCAACGCCCCTGCTGCGAGGGAAAAACGCTTGACGAGGGCGTTCTCGCACCGCAAGACTTCGCAGTATTGTTCAAACCATTGAGACGAGATCCATGTCAGACAAATCCAAAAACAGAAAATCGCTTTCCGAAACCGACATCACCACCAAGCGTGGCATCGGCCGCCGCGCGCTGCTTTTGGGCGCCTTTGGCGGGGCCGGCGTGATGGCCGCGACGGCCGCCAGCGCGGTCAGCGATTCCGACAGCGGCTCGAACGCGGACCCGGCCGGCCGGGGATATACCGGCGTCACCGACAGCGACGGCGGCGCATATGCCGACCGCGCGGGCCATGGCCGCGGCACCGTCCGGCGCAGCGTGACCGACGCCGACAACGGCAACATCACCGATCGCGCCGGCTATGGCCGGGGTCGGGGCGGCGTGCGCACCGGCATCACCGATGCCGACAGCGGCAACCAGACCGACCGCGCCGGCTACGGCCGCGGACGCTGAGACCGGGCCACTTCGACCGATCCCTTGCGAACGCGGGCCCCGGGGCCCGCGTTTCGCTTCGCGGACCGGCGGCTTGACGGGAGGCGACCGCACGTCGCAGACTGAAACGGGCATTCAATTCAGGAAAGCATTTCCCGCATGGCCAATTCCCCCAAAAAGACCACCCTCACCGACACCGAAGTCCAGAGCCGCCGCGGCGGGCTGGGCCGCAGGGCCTTTCTGCTGGGCGCCTTTGGCGGCAGCACCGCGCTGGCGGGTTGCGTGACGACCAGCATCACCGATTCCGACACCGGCCGTTACGCCGATCCCGCCGGCGGCGGCCGGGGCAGCGTGGGGCTCACCGATTCCGATTCCGGCCGCTACGCCGACCCGGCCGGCCGGGGCCGCGGCGCCCAGGGGATCACCGATTCCGACACCGGCCGTTACGCCGATCCGGTCGGTCGCGGTCGCGGCCGCAATTGCACCGATGCCGACGGCGGCGCCTATGCCGATCCGGTCGGCCGCGGCCGGCGCTGCTGACGACAGGTCCGCCTGACCCAGCGCCCGGGGGCGGTTCGGCGCCCAGGGCGCGTCAAGCCGTGGCGGATCAGCCGCCCAGCACCGCCAGAAGCGCCGCGAAATCGTCGGGCAACGCCGAGACGAAATCCAGTCGCGCGCCCGTCACCGGGTGGGTGAAACCCAGAACCGCCGCGTGCAGGGCCTGACGCGGAAAGGCCGCGACGGCCTCGGCCGCGCCAGGCGGCAGGGCGGTTGCCGAAACCTTGCGCCGGCCCCCATAGACCGTGTCCCCCACCAACCCGTGCCCGGCATGGGCCATGTGCACCCGGATCTGATGCGTGCGCCCGGTTTCCAGACGGCACTCGACCAGCGCCAGTTGCGGCGGTCGGCCAAAGGGCTGAAGGACCCGCGCGCGCGTCACCGCGTGCCGGCCTTTGTCGAAGTAGACCGCCTGTTTCTGGCGGTCGTGGCGGTGGCGGTCCAGACGGGTCGTCACCTTGATGATCCCGCCGGGTTCGAAGCTGACCCCCTTCACCCCCTTCAGGCGCGGGTCGCCCGGATCGGGAAGCCCGTGAACCAACGCCTGGTAGAGGCGGTCCACTGAATGATCCTCGAACTGCCGGGCCAGCCCGTGATGCGCGCGGTCGGTCTTGGCCACCACCAGCAGACCCGAGGTATCCTTGTCGATACGGTGCACGATCCCCGGCCGTCTGGCGCCGCCGATCCCGGACAGGCTGTCGCCGCAATGATGCAACAGCGCATTCACCAGCGTGCCGTCGGGCGTGCCGGGCGCGGGGTGCACCACCATGCCGGCGGGCTTGTCGATGACGATCAGATCGGCGTCCTCATGCAGCACGCGCAAGGGGATGGCCTGCGGGCGCGCCTCGAGGTCCTGCGCCTCGGCCAGGGTGATGGCGATCACATCGCCCTCGGCCACGCGGGTCTTGGTTTCGGTCAGCGCCACCCCGTCGCGGCAGACCGCCCCTTCGGCGATCAGCCGGGCCAGACGCGAACGCGACAGCGCGGCCTCCTCTGGCACATCGCGGGCCAGTGCCTTATCAAGACGGTCGGGCGGGTTCGCGCCGATGACAACCTCGATGGCGAAGGACGCATCCTCCATGTCTGACGATGACGACAAAGCACCCCTCCCGCCCGATCTGCGGTTCCTGAAAATCCTGGTGGGCACGCTCGCGGGCGTGATGATCCTGGGGCTTGTAACCATCGTCGGACTGCTTGTCACGCGGCTGGGAACGATCGCGCCCCTGCCACGCCTGCCCGACGGCACGGTGCTGCCCGACGGGGCCCAGGTCGCCGCGGTGACCTTTGCGCGCGACTGGCTGGTGGTGGTGACGACGGCCGACGAGGTGCTGTTCTACGCGCCCGAAGGCGGTGCGCCGGTGCGCCGCGTGACCCTGGGCCGCTAACAGCGGGGGGCCAGCCCCCCGCACCCCCCGCCAAAGGGGGTTTTCCACCCCCTTTGGATACCCCCGAGGATATTTCCGGCACAAAGA
>Ga0116152_10003007_pt1 | contig 13626 bp, 11 predicted proteins | sample AD_UKC119_MetaG_FD_89894 | JGI IMG/M metagenome (GOLD analysis project Ga0116152, IMG submission 89894) | Active sludge microbial communities of municipal wastewater-treating anaerobic digesters from Hong Kong - AD_UKC119_MetaG | ecosystem: Engineered > Bioreactor > Anaerobic > Digestate...
CTCGAACAACATCGAAAAATCGGTCGCCCTGACATCCTTGGTCAGCTGGCCGACCGAGATGAAGTCGACGCCACTCAGCGCGATCTCACGCACGCTCTCCAGGCTGACGCCACCCGAGGCCTCGAGTTTCGCCCGCCCTGAGGTCAACCGTACCGCCTCACGCAGCTGCGCATGGCTGAAATTGTCGAGCAGGATACGTGTGGCGCCGGCCGCCAGCGCCTGACCCAGTTCAGCCATGTTCTCGACCTCGATCTCGATCATCACGTCACGCGCGGTCGCTGCCTGCGCGGCACGCAGCGCGGCCGCGATGGAGCCGGCCGCTCGGATATGATTTTCCTTGATCAACACGGCATCGAACAGCCCGATGCGGTGATTGCTCGCACCGCCGCAGCGCACCGCGTACTTCTGCGCCAACCGCAGCCCGGGGAGAGTCTTACGGGTGTCCAGAATGACCGCCGGTGTGCCGGCGACCGCAGCGACGTACTGTGCCGCACGCGACGCCGTGCCGGACAGCGTCTGCAGAAAATTAAGTGCCGTTCGCTCACCCGACAGCACCGGCCGGGCCATGCCATGCAGCGTGCAAACGCGCTGTGAGGCCACCAGGGTTTCGCCATCGCTGGCGGACCAGTCGACCCGGATTCCCGGGTCCAGCTGACGAAACACCTCGTTGAACCAGGCGCTGCCGCACAGGACGGCCGGTTCACGCACGATGACCTCGGCATGTGCGACAGCATTGGCCGGCACCAGCGCGACGGTCAGGTCACCGTTGCCGACATCCTCTGCCAGTGCCAGGCGCACCTGTGACGCAACGTCAGCGGGATCGGGCCGTGAGATCATTTAACTGATCGCGAGAAGCTCGACATCGAACACCAGAGTCGCGTTCGGCGGGATGACGCCGCCAGCGCCGTGCGCTCCGTAGCCTAGCTGTGGCGGGATGGTCAGCTTGCGCTTGCCGCCCACTTTCATGCCAGCGACACCCTCGTCCCAGCCGCGAATGACCATGCCGCGGCCAAGCGAAAAGCTGAACGGCTGCTGGCGATCGTGGCTGGAATCGAACTTGCTGCCGTCGGTCAGCCAACCGGTGTAGTGCACCGAGACCTGTTGCCCCGAGGATGCAACGGCGCCGTCGCCTTCGACCAGGTCTTCATACTTCAGTCCGGAATCGGTGATCTTTTCTGCCATGACTGTCTCCCAGGATCATATGCCACAAAAAAAGCGCCGGTCGAGCCGGCGCTGTGCATTGTATCCGAGGTGCGAAGATCAGGCTGGCGCGGATACCGATCCGGTATCGCGCAACGCCCCCAGCATCGCGTCCAACGCGCGGTCCATCAACGGCGTGTTCACGTCATCGAGCAGGCGCGCGTTGTTGCCGCGAAACAGCACAGCGATGTCGTTGACCGTCATCTCAGCGACCTTCATGCCTTTGCGGTTGACGAAAATGCAGTTGCTCGAAACCTGGCTGCGCCATGACAGCTTGCCGCGCACCCAGGCGTCGTCACACTGCCATTCGAGCCACTGCCCGACTTCGAGCGCCGCTGCCCTCTCCAGGGACTCATCCTCGATCACCTCGGCCGGCTCCACCTCGGCACTCAGGGAAACCCCCTCGGGCACGACCTCGTCCAGCGACGCCACCTCGATGGTGTCACTCTCACCGCGCAGTGCTGCGATATGGCAGGCCTGCAGGTCCTTGAACAGCTGACCGGCACGGTGCTGATCGAACGAGATGTTGTTGAGGCCATCGCGCAACTTCTTCAGAAGGTCGGGGATCGACTTGAGCAGGCGCTGCCGGTCGCTCGGTTCGACCTTCGGCTGCACACTCCAGATCAACTCCTCGACGGCGGCAAAGGCATGCTGCCAGGCAACACTTTCCTCCCCCTCTCGCAGGTAAGCCAACAGCATCACATCGTGCCAGCCCTCGCGCAGGATGTTGACCACCGCGAGCGGCAGATCCGGCTGCGCGATACGGAAATCATTGAGCACCTCAGCGACGCGACGCCGCGCAATCAGCAGCTGCTCCTGGCCACGTGTGACCTGGTTGATGCGCTCCTCGGCCACCTCGGCGCCACGCGCCTCACGCTCGATGAAACTGGCGAACTCATCGTAGACCAGCGCAAACAGGCCGACATCGTCGCTGAAATCGTTGAGTATTCTGGTTACTGCGGTCTCGATGCGGCCGTATAGCGATTTCGCCGAACGATCACCGTCATCGACCCAACCCATCGCGGCGCGCGCCAGCGTATTCAGCAGGCGTCGCGCCGGGTGATGCTTGTTGCCGAAGAAACTGCGATCGAGCACCGCCACCTTGAGCATCGGGATCTGCAGACGACCGAGCAGGGCCTTCATCGCGTCCGGCACATTGCGGTCGTCGAGGATGAAATCGAACAGCATGCCGATCACATCGATCACGTCCTGGTCGACCTGATTGAGGCGCTTGGACGGCGCGTCGTTCGACCCCATGTCGAGCTGCCGCCCGAGGTTATACAGCATCTCCGTCTGCAGCTGCTGGACCTCTGCCCGGCTCACCGGCGCCTCGACCGAAAAGTCCTGCTGCAGATAGTTCAGGGCATCGATGAGTTCGCTCGACCCGACCGCCGGAAGATGCCGCAGGTGGGCCGCGTCGCCCCCACCCGGCAGACGGCCGGAATAGAGGTTGGCCGCACCGTGGTCGCGCCGCATCGACAGCAACTGACCCAGCATACCCAGGACCTGTTCCTGGCTGACCTCGTCACCCGGATGCGATGCCATGTCGCCACCTGCGGCATGCGACACCGCGTCCGGGGATTCCTGGCGCGCACGCTGCACCGAGGGCGCGACCGGATTGCGCCGTACCCGCTGGACGATCTTCGGCAGCACGCCGCCGTCGACCAACACGTCGTTGAGATCGTCATACAGGCCGCCGATGTAGCCCATGACATAACGGTCGAACAGCTTGAACACGACCAGACGCACACCGAGGTCACCCGACCACTGATGCATGGCGGCACGGAACCCCTCGGCCAGGTTGAACGGGCCAACCGGATTCTGCCGTACCGGCAGGTCGGTCACGCCGACCATCTGGGCGAAACGCATGTTCAAGGCAAACAGTTCGCGGTGATAACGGTTTTCGGCCTTGGATACCATGCCGTTTACCGCGAGATTCTCTTCGAGCTCCTCGTCGTCGACCAGACTGAGTTCATCGTTGCCGACAACCGTTTTCGCCTCATCGGCCGCCACGGGTTGCTGCCAGAACGCATCGTAGCGATCGAGCTGGTTGCGCAGAAATCCCTGCTCAATCGGTTCACGCAGCTTGCGCAGCTCGCGCATGGCATCGAAATAACGTGTCTGCAGCACGTCACTGGCCGACTTGTCCGCGAGCTGGTAAAGCTCGTCGTCCACGTGTTCGAACAGCTCCTGCATCAACCGCGGCAGGGTGTCCTTAAGGTGTACGCGACACGAGGCAAGCAGCTCCTGCACCCGGGCATCGCTCACGCGTCGCCGGACTCCGCTCAGGTTCTGTTCGAAAGAAATCACATTGTCACGAACCATCTGCAACCCCCGGACCGTACCGCTGTGCGGCCGACATCCCTGCTGACTCCATACTTCTGATAAAACTAAACACGCCCTGTTGGGCCCGGCGTGACCCCGGTCACGCTTCAACAGGCGCCGGCTGCCACCGTTGCCGGCATGGCCGACACCGTCACACAAAGGCGGGATTCTGCCGCCTATCGGACCGCTGCCCGGATCGCCTTTCCCTTGAGATCATTAGCGGCCATCGCCGACGATACATGACCGAAACCTGCGCGGTTTGATGATAACTTATCAATTTTCCGGGAACACCGAGCAGTTAATGCATGATTCCGCACCACCGAGCAATGCGCCCCTGACATCCTGCAGCCAGTTCGATTTCCACGAGCGCCTGCCGGATATGACCGGCACTACCCTGGTGGTGTTCACTTCACCCGACTGCGGCAGTTGCCGCCACCTGCACGGAGTCCTGCAGATTGTGCACAGGCTTGAGCCGACCTGGCACCTTCTGGAGATCGACGCGCAGCGCGAAAGCGGCCTGGCAAGCGAGTTTGAAGTCTTTCATTTACCTACACTTTTCCTGTTTTTCGATGGTCAGTTCCACTGCGAACTGCTGGCCGAGGCACACCCAAAGGCGATCGTGGAGGCCGCGCGTGCGGCACTGAAACAGCCCCCGTCCGAGGCGCCATGAACGACACCGTTGAGCTTTGGCTGCCGCAGGTCACGCAGACCCCGTCGCCGAACGCGGACGAACGACCCACCGGTTGTAACGTCGACCTGCTGGTGATCCACAACATCAGCCTGCCGCCGGGCGAGTTCGGGGGTCGCTATATCGACGATCTCTTCTGCAATTGCCTCGATCCGCAGGCACACCCCTATTTCGCCGAAATCGCCCACCTCGAAGTCTCGTCCCACCTGCTGATCCGGCGCGACGGCGCCGCGGTCCAGTTCGTACCGCTGAACCGGCGTGCCTGGCACGCCGGCCAGTCGGCCTTCGGCGGGCGTGAGCGCTGCAACGATTTTTCCGTCGGCATCGAACTCGAAGGCAGTGACGATACCGCGTTCACCGATGCCCAGTACCACCGCCTGGCTGAAGTGACCGTCGCGATTTGTGCACTGTTCCCGGCAATAACCGACCAGCGCATCGTCGGTCATTCGGATATCTCGCCCGGACGCAAGACCGACCCCGGGCCCTGTTTCGACTGGACGCGATACCGCGAGCTGTTGACCAGGACGGACACCGGCGATCGGCGTACCGGTGACAGTTGACGTAAAATCCGGGGGGTCCAGCCATCTTGCGGGACAGTGCGGGACAACGACGAGGCCGATACACAGATGACATTCCTGACCGTCCTGCTGGCGCTGTTCATTGAACGGGTCCTTCGCCAGCACCGCCCGCAACGACAGCATCGCTGGTTCGATACCTACTGCGCGCGCCTGGCAAACTGGTCTACCGGCCAATGGCTGGTCAGCCGTCCCTGGGGTGGCGTGCTTGCCCTGCTGCCGCCATTGCTGCTGATCGGCTGGCTTCAGGCCTTTTTTTCGGAAATGGGGGGTCTGTTCGTCCTCGGCTTCGGCACCCTGGTGCTGCTGTATAGCCTTGGCCCCCGCGACCTGGGTGACGAGGCGCAGGCATTCGTCGCCGCACGCGACCAGGGTGATGACGAGCACGCCAGCGCACTCGCGCAGGCGTTCTGCCTCAGCGAGATCCCGGACACCGAGCCGCGTCGCTCTTTCGCCGTCGCACGCGCCGTGGTCGTACTTGCATCGAAGCGTCTGGTCGGACCCGTGTTCTGGTTCGTTATCTTCGGTCCGGTGGGAGCGGCGGCGTTCCGCGCCATCCACCTGCTGGCCGAGCGGCTGCAGAGCGAGGAATGCCCACCGCGGATGAAGCGCTACAGCGACGAAATGCGCCATATCGCGGACTGGGCACCTGCACGTATCACCGCGGCCGGTTACGCCATCGCCGGCAACTTTGATGCCGTTGCGCATGCCTGGCGCACCTTCGACTACCTGCCCGATGACGGCCCGCTGACCGAGGCGGAGCATCTGCTGGCTCGGACCGGTCTGGCCGCGCTCGACACCTTTCCGGAAGACGTCGAGGAATTCGACGATCTGGACCCGATGGTCCTCGACGCTGCGCTGGTCGCTCCCGTAGTCGAAGACGCCCTGGCCCTGGTCTGGCGCAGCCTGGCGATGTGGCTCACTGTGATCGCCGGCGGCAGCCTCGTCGCCGCACTGGCTTGACGGCAGCGCTCGCTGCCGCACTGGGCGCGCTGCTGTGCGCCGGCGCCTCGGTCGCGACCACCGAAGCCATGGATGATCTCGGTCGGCAGATCACCCTGGCACGACCAGCCCAACGCATCGTCGCATTGTCCCCGCATGCGGCCGAACTGGTGATCGCCGCTGGCGCGTCTGATCGCCTGGTCGGCATCACGGCCGCCTCCGGCACGCCAGAAGAACTGGCCGCGGTACCACGCATCGGCGGACCCGGCGCCCTCGACCGCGAGCGCGTGTTGCAGTTAAAGCCGGATCTCGCCGTGGGCTGGCATTCAGGGAACCGGGCGCAGGACCTGGACTGGCTGGACCGCACTGGCATCGCGCTGTTTCGCAGCGAGCCGACGGCCCTGGCGGATATCGCCGCGACAATCAGGGCGCTCGGTCGACTTGCCGGCACTGAGGCGGTCGCCGACCAGGCTGCTGATGCATTTGTCCTGGGATTACGCACCCCCTGCGCCCGGCACCCACCACGACCCGCCTATGTCGTGGTGTGGGAACGGCCGCCGATGGCCATCGGCGGCCGCCACTGGATCAACGACGCGCTGCACGCGGCAGGCTTCCAGAATCAGTTTGCCGCTCATGACGCCGGTGCATTTGCGATCGCGCCCGAGGCGATGCTGGCTGCTGCCGGCGGCGCCCAGCGTATTGCGCTGATGCCAGGTCTCACCGGCCGTGCCGCCGAGATCGCCGACCTTCTGTCCCGACCAGGACCACAGCTGCCACGCGCGGTGCAGCTGCTGTGCGAGCTACGCACGGTACCGTGGCGCTAGCGCTGACGCCGCAGTCATCCACCAAGTCGTTGTCCTGGTAAAAATATCAATGCTTCGTGAAACTCATACACATTAGCATTTGTCCAAATGTCAATACATTTCCAACGGAGCAGTAACATGTTTGGAAAGATCGCGCTTTTTTTTGTGGCACTTTCGGCCGCGACGCTAGCAAACGCCGACGAGATCTCACTCGAACCATGCACCAACGGCGGTGTGTCGAGTAGCGGCAGATTTCCGAGCGAACTGATGGAGCAACGGTTCTACACGCAGCTGAACTGGCGCTCTTTTGCGCCTTATTACCTGTTCGCGGTATCGGCCAGCTATCTCGAGTCACCGTTTGTCGACGTCGACCCTCCCCGGGCGACGCCCCGGTAGGCCTGTCGCCAGGAACGGCCACGCACCGGACCTGGGGTCCGCCGAGAGGGTTCGGCTCCTACGGGACAGACCCGATATTGCCGATATCGGTGCACGAATCATCCGGCCACGGGGCCACCCACCCTGGCCGATCAGGCGTCGGGAGGCTTGGCCAGCAGAGTATCGGGAACCAGGGCGCGCAGGTGATCCGCGAGAACCTGGCTTGCCTGCGGGTCGCCGTGGATCAGGCGGATCTGCCGAGGCAGGCGCTGCATGTTGCGCACGAACCCGATCAGCCCCTGCTGGTCGGCGTGCGCCGAATAACCGGAAATGCTGTGCACACCAGCGCGGATATCGAAACGCTCGCCGTCAAGTTCGACATAGCCCCCTCGCGGACCGTATCGCTGGATATCGCGACCGGGCGTGCCGAGTGCCTGGTAACCAACGAACAGGATATCGTGCTTCGGGTCACCCAGCATGGCCTTCAGATAGTTGACCACGCGCCCGCCGGCGCACATGCCGCCGGCGGCGATCACCACCACCGGACGCCCGGTCTTGGCCAGGTACTGCACCGCGCGCAGGTGGTCATCGTGGCTGTCGATCGTCGTCAATTGTTCGAAATCGAGCGGGTGGCGGCCGGCCGCGACGCGCGCCCTCGCCTCGTCGTCCCAATACGGGCGCAGCTCGCGATACAGATCGGTGAATGTCGCGGCCATTGGTGAATCGAGCACGATCTCGACCTCGCCCCACGGCAGCTTCGAGGCCGCGTTGCCTCCACGATTGCGGTGCAGGATATCCTCGAGTTCGTACAGCAGTTCCTGGGTGCGACCGATACTGAACGCCGGGATCAGCACGGTGCCGCGGTCTTCCAGTGCATGCCGGAGCACCTCTTCCAGTGCCTGCTGGCGTGCGGCACGGCCTTCGTGGTTGCGATCGCCGTAGGTGCTCTCCAGGACCAGCACGTCGCAGCCTTCCGGTTGATCCGGCGGGTGCAGCAGCGGGGTGTCCGCATCACCGAGATCACCGGAGAAGATCACGTTTTGCACATCGGAGCCGACGCCACAGCGACAGTCGACCCAGGCCGATCCGAGGATATGACCGGCGCGCCTGAACTGCACCGCCAGCGGCGTACTGCCCTCCACATCAATCGGCTGCCACTGGCCAAACGGTACGCCACGGATCATTTTCTTCAGGCCCTGGATCACACGCTCGATGAGGTCGCGGTTGCGCGTCACCCCAACTTTCAGCGCATCTTCCAGCACCACCGGCAACAGCCTGGCCGATGGCAACGAGCAATAGATCGGGCCACGAAATCCGGCAGCGATCAGATACGGAATGCGCCCGACGTGATCGATGTGCACATGGGTCACGACCAATGCCCGGACACGCTCGATCGGGAACTCGATCGCGAGATTGTCCGCGCCGGCGCCCTCGCCGGAGTTCTCCGCACCCTGGAACAGGCCGCAGTCGATGAGTATCGCGTCATCGTCACCGACACGCAGCTCATGGCACGAACCGGTGACGCCGCCGACGGCACCGTGATGCAGGATCTCCGGGTAGGCCATCTTCCCCTCCGTGTCGCGTGATTCAGCCGGTTCGCGCGGTCGCGCTCAGGCGAATCGCCGGGTCTCGCCGTCGCCCGCCACGTTGTCGACGCAGCGCCCGCACAGCTCCGGGTGGGCGGCGGTGCTGCCGACATCGTCGCGATGGTGCCAGCAGCGCACGCATTTTTTGTGCGTACTGGCCCAGGCTGCGATCCGCAGCCCCTTCACCTCGGTATCGACTGCCTCGGCCGGCGCCTGCGCCAGTGTGGCGACGCTGGCGTAAGACGTGATCAACGCGAAACGCAGCTCGCCGCCGAGCCTGCCCAACACGTCAGCAAGTGTCGGGTCGCAATACAGCTCCACCTCGGCATCGAGCGAGGACCCGATCACACCCTCCTTGCGCATCGCCTCCAGCTGTCTGGCCACCGCGGTCTTGACGCCGATCACCTGTGCCCAGGCGTCGGCGTCCAGCGCATCATGTTCAAGCGCGAACAGCTCGCCGTACCAGGTCTCCATGAACACCGACTCGGCACGCTGACCGGGCATAAAGCCCCAGATCTCGTCGGCAGTGAAACTGAGCACTGGCGCCATCCAGCGCACCATCGCCTCGACGATGTGGAACATCGCGGTCTGACACGAGCGGCGTGGCAAGCTGTCAGCCTGCGTGGTGTATTGACGGTCCTTGATCACGTCGAGATAGAAGCCGCCCATGTCGGCAACGCAGAAATTGAGCAGCTTCTGGTAGATCAGGTGGAAGTTGTAGTCCTGATACGCCTGCATGATCTCCTGCTGCAGGCGGTGCGCGCGGCCGACTGCCCAGCGGTCCAGGGCGACCATGTCGCCAGCTTCGACCTTGTGCTGTGCCGGGTCGAAGCCTTCGAGATTGGCCAGCAGGAAGCGCGTGGTGTTGCGGATGCGCCGGTAGGCATCGGCGGTGCGCTTGAGGATCTCGTCAGACACCGACATCTCTGCGCGGTAATCAGTTGCCGCGACCCATAGGCGGATGATGTCGGCACCCAGGGTCTTCATCACCGACTGCGGCGACACCACGTTGCCGAGCGACTTGGACATCTTCTTGCCGTCTGCATCGACGGTAAATCCGTGCGTCAGTACGCCTTTGTATGGCGCATGGCCTGTCATCGCGACCGAAGTCAGCAACGAAGACTGGAACCAGCCGCGGTGCTGGTCCGAACCCTCGAGGTACAGGTCCGCGGGGCTGACCAGTTCGGCTCGCGGCTCGAGCACGCAGGCGTGTGTCACCCCGGAGTCGAACCACACATCGAGCGTATCTGCGACCTTTTCGTAGTGCGCCGCATCGTCACCCAGCAGATCACCTGGCTCCAGGTCAAACCAGGCCTGGATGCCCGTGCGCTCGACGCGCTGCGCAACCTGTTCGACCAGCGCCACGGTGTCCGGATGCAGTTCACCGGTTTCCCTGTGGATGAAGAACGCAATCGGCACGCCCCAGGTACGCTGGCGCGAGATGCACCAGTCGGGGCGGTTTTCGATCATGCCCTCGATGCGCGCCTGACCCCAGTCGGGCGTCCAGTGCACATGCTCGATCTCGGCCATCGCGGTATCGCGTAGACCTTTCTGCTGCATCGAGATGAACCACTGCGGCGTGGCGCGGAAGATGATCGGGGTCTTGTGCCGCCAGCACACCGGATAGCTGTGGCTGAACTTCGCCGACTTGATCAGGGCACCGTTCTGCTCGAGTACTTCGATCACATGCTCGTTGGCCTTGAACACGTGCTCGCCCTCGAACAGGGGCGTACCGGCGACGAAGCAGCCGTTGCCGCCAACCGGGTTGTCGACCGGCAGGCCGTAGCGCTGGCCGACGATGTAGTCGTCCATGCCGTGGCCGGGCGCCGTGTGCACGGCACCGGTGCCGGCCTCCAGGGTGACGTGATCGCCAAGCACGATCGGCACCTGGCGGTGATAGAAAGGGTGCTGCAGCAACTGGCGATCGAATGCCGCACCCACCGCACGCCCGACCACGCGGTAGTCGGTGACGCCCCAGGCCGGCATCACGCGCTCGAGCATGCCATCGGCCACCACCAGGCGCTCGCCGCCGACCTGCACCAGCACGTATTCGAGGTCCGGGTTCAGCGCGACGCCCTGGTTGGCCGGCAGGGTCCACGGCGTGGTGGTCCAGATCACCACTGCGATCTCGCCGCTGCCAGGGCCGTCGTCGGTGGGCGTGAAATTCGCTTCGAACGCAGCCTGCTCGACCGCTCTGAAACGCACATCGATCGCGAACGACTCCTTGTCCTTGTATTCAACCTCGGCCTCCGCCAGCGCCGAACCGCAGTCGGTGCACCAGTGCACCGGTTTGGAGCCTTTGGCGATATGACCCTGCTCGGCGATGCGGCCGAGTGCGCGGATGATTCCGGCCTCCTGGACGAAATTCATCGTCAGGTAGGGATCGTCCCAATCCCCGATCACGCCCAGGCGCTTGAAGTCGGCGCGCTGTTTATCGACCTGGGTCAGCGCATAGTCGCGACAGGCCTGGCGAAACTCGGCGGCGCTGACCTTCTGCCCCGGCTTGCCGACCTTTTTCTCCACCTGCAGTTCGATCGGCAGGCCGTGGCAGTCCCAGCCCGGCACGTAGGGGGCATCGAAGCCGGCCAGCGTACGGCTCTTGACGATGACATCCTTCAGCACCTTGTTCACCGCGTGCCCGATGTGAATCTCGCCGTTGGCGTACGGTGGACCGTCGTGCAACACGAACTTTTCGCGGCCGGCGCAGGCCTCACGGATCTTGCGGTACAGATCGCTTTCCTCCCAGTGCCGCAGCAGTTCCGGTTCCCGCTGTGCCAGGTTGGCCTTCATCGGGAACGCAGTGTTGGGAAGATTCAGCGTGTCCTTGTAATTGTTGCTCACGGACTATGACCCGGTAATCGAAGAATGCTGTGAATGGACCCGAATACGTCAGCCCGACTTGCGGCGGGCCAGGGCATCGAGACGAAGGATGTCGCGCGCGCGCTGCGCGTCACGTTGAATCTGCTCGCGCAGCGCGTCGAACGACTCGAAGCGGCGCTCATCGCGGATGTGTTCGACGAAATCGACCTCGACATGCCGACCGTACACCTCGCGCTCGAAATCGAACAGATGTACCTCGAGCAGCAGGCGGTCGTCGCCCTGCAGGGTCGGTCGATTGCCGATGTTTGCCACGCCGGGAAGGGGCGATTCGGCCAGACCCAACACCTGTACCGCGAACACCCCGCGCAATGGCGTCGATCGCCGCAGGAGCCCGACATTCAGCGTTGGAAAACCGATCGTACGACCGCGCTTGTTGCCGTGCGCAACCCGTCCGCAGATGCGGTAGCGGCGCCCCAGGCAGCGTGCCGCGTGCGCCAGGTCTCCGGCCTGCAGGGCATCGCGTATCCGCGTGCTGCTGACGCGACTGCCGTCTTCGGCCACAGTACCCAGGCTCTCGACACCAAAGCCGAGTTGCCCGCCCATAGCCTTCAGCAGTGCAAAATCGCCGACCCTGTCGCGGCCGAAACGGAAATCGTCACCGACATACAGATGCCGGATACCGAGCTTTTCCACCAGGATGCGCCTTACGAAATCATCGGCGTCGGCCGCAGCGAACGCCGCGTCGAAGCGGATCAGCAATACCCGGTCGATGCCGCAGGTATAGATTGCCTCGAGCTTTTCTCGCAGCCGGGTCAGGCGCGGCGGTGCTTGTTCGGGGCGGAAAAACTCCATCGGCTGTGGCTCGAAGGTGATCACCAGCGATGGCAGGCCGGCAGCGTGCGCGCGCGCTGTCAATGCGGAAAATACCGCCTGATGGCCAAGGTGCACGCCATCGAAGTTGCCGATGGTCGCGACGCAATCGCGGTGGGCCGCGCGTAGATTGTGCAATCCGCGGATAAGCAGCACAGGTTTTGCCAGTAAGCCGAGCGTAAGCGCGTCATTATAGAGACATGGGAGGCGCCCCGTATAACCGGCGTGCATGTCGAGGCGGGCAAGGGCAAACGAGAAAGCCCGACAACAATCCCTGTTGTCGGGCATTACCACCGAGACCATGGTGCAGATCCGTCCTGGATCCCGTCACATCCCTGTCGACGGTTACATCCTGTAAGTTCACTTCGTCCTTGAAGGTGGTGGGGGAATTATCGGCACAGGGAATCCGCCGCCATAGCCCGGATCGTCTCCTGGTGGTGTAGGAATTTTCCTAGGAATCTGGATCTGGCGCTCGACCGCGCGCGATCAATCCATCGATCAGAAGCAACCCCACGCCCAGGGTGATTGCGCTGTCCGCGACATTGAATGACGGCCAGTACCAGTCGTGCCAGTGCCACTGCAGGAAATCGACCACCTTGCCCAGACGCACACGATCGATCAGGTTACCGAGTGCACCACCGACCACCAGGGCCAGCCCCCAGGCGGTCAGGCGCTCGGCAGCCCCCAACATGCGCAACCAGATCACCATGCCCAGGCAAACGGCAGACCCGAGTACCACGAAAAACCAGCGCTGCCAGCCGCCGGCGTCGCTGAGGAAGCTGAATGCGGCACCGGTGTTGTAGACGAGCGTCAGATTGAACACCGGCCACACGGTGAGCACTTCGAATTCCTGGAAACGCGTCATGATCCAAAGCTTGCTGAACTGGTCGAGCACGACCACCAGAAGACTCAACCACAGCAGACGTAACATCGATTCCCCTCACCGCTGGCTGTGCAGGTCGCGCAGACGCGCGCCGGCCAGCCACAAGACCCCGAGATAACTGGCGACACCGCCGACGACGAGGCCAACCAGCCACAGAACCCGCTGCCCTCGATCGGCCGTGACCCACACCGCCAGATCGGGCGAGATCGACGCGATCATCCCTGCCAGGACCAGCGCTGCGACACCCACCTGCAGCGCCAGACGCCGCCAGCCGTCCACCGGATGGTAGACCGCATCACGGCGCAGACCGCGCAGCAACAGGAAGGCATTGAGATAAGCCCCCAGGCTGGTCGCCAAGGCCAGGCCGGCATGTTGCAGCGGGTAGATGAACAGCAGGTTCAGCACCATGTTCGCCGCCATCGCGATCATCCCGATACGGACCGGCGTGCGCGTGTCCTGGCGTGCGTAGAAGCCTGGAGCCAGCACCTTGATCAGGACAAACGCCTGCAGCCCCAGTCCGTAGGCCATCAGGCTGCGCTGCGCCATCGCCACATCATGC
>Ga0116152_10003008_pt1 | contig 13624 bp, 10 predicted proteins | sample AD_UKC119_MetaG_FD_89894 | JGI IMG/M metagenome (GOLD analysis project Ga0116152, IMG submission 89894) | Active sludge microbial communities of municipal wastewater-treating anaerobic digesters from Hong Kong - AD_UKC119_MetaG | ecosystem: Engineered > Bioreactor > Anaerobic > Digestate...
CGAATACGGAAAGGAGCATCTCCGACTCGGGTCGTCCCGTCGAGGGGAGGTCCACCCCCCAGAGGTCGGCGAGAAAACCCACCACCGCCACGTCCAGGGGCGCCAGGTCCCGCCTCGCCAGGTCCATCCAGCCGATGAGGACCTTCTCCTCGTCCTCCTCGCTCCGCTCAAGCCGGAAGGTGTCGACGACGATGTCGGAGAAGATCGTCACCATCCGCCTCGCCAGCTCCCTATTTCGGCTGGCAAGCCCCTCCAGGGCCGCCAGGGAGAGCCTTCCAGCCATCTCCAGGGACCGCGGGCAGAAGAGGTAGTGGACGATCAGGTGGTCGAAGAGGTTCTCCAGATACCGGTCGCCTTTGGCGAGGGTCTCCGAATCGATGACGATCCGATAGTTTCGAAAGGGAAAGCCCCTGCCATCTTCGCTCTCGTCGATGATGGGACGTGGCAGCTGGGGCCGATGCCAGTTGGACCGGGATATTTCCCAGATCTCAAGGAGCCTCTCTTCTGAGCAGCTTGCCGCCAACCTTCTCAGCTCCCGCCTCGTCGCCGTAGCCCTCGGCCACTATAAGGCCGCCCTTCATCCTCCAGCCCGCCCTGGCTCCGGTCCTGCCGCCGACGGAGATGGCGCCGCCGCTCATCATGATCCCCAGATATTCGCCGGCATCTTTGCCGAGCCTTATCCGTCCCGACCGCATCAGCCAGCCAGCCCTCGCCCCGGCCCTCCCCTTGACGGCGATCCTGCCGCCGGAGTTTCCGACCCCAAGATAATTTCCGGCGTCTCCCCTGACCACACCCCAGCCGCCGGCCATATTCCTGAAGGCGTAGTCGCCGCAGGAGGTGCAGACGATCCCTCCGCCCCTCATCTCCTGGCCCAGGTAGTCGCCGGCTCTGCCGCGGACGAAAAGCCTCCCTCCCGACATCTTCTCTCCCAGGTGGTGGGCTCTCATTCTCGCAGTCCTGGCTGCGACCTCTGAGCTTTTCGCCTTCAGCCCGGCGGCCGGGGCGTTCTCGTCCAGAATTATCGTCCCTCCTCGGAGCTCCAGCCCTGCATAGTTTTTGGGCGGCATGACCAGAGGCGTTGGGAGCCTCTCGGCGGCAAGGCTTGAAAGAATCCCCCAGATCGTCTCCTCTCGTCTCCCTTTGGGCGTGGCCGAGACGACCAGGTCGACGATCGAGCCCGCCTCCTTGGGCGCAAGCTCCTCCACCTCCGCCCTCTTTGGCCTCTCTTTCAGCCTCTTGGCCAGATCTTCAAATCCCAGGAGAAACTCGCCCCTCTTCTCGTCGAGCCTCTTCTTCTCTCGGACCTTCCCGCCGTAGGCCTGGTCCATGAACCCCGACAGCTTCAAACCATCCTCTCCAGGGCTCTCATGTAGTCGAGCCTGGCTATCGGGTCGTCGTTCTCCGATAGCCTCTCGGCCGCCTCCCTCGGCGAGATCTCGCCATCGACGGCCCTGGCAAAGATCATGTTCATCTCGCCCCGCTCGTTCAGGGTCCGGTTGATGCTCTTCTCGACGAGATCTTTAACAAACTCGAGGCGCCTCGCCCCGTAGTAGGGGGGCCGCTCCAGCATCGTCCTGTTGGGGGATACCCGGTGCCAGATGACGTAGGGGGCGACGGCCCTCAAAACCTCGATCTTGCCTTCCGAGCTGCCGAGGCCCAAAAGAAAGGAAATCGCCCTGGTGTAAGACCGCAGGTCCTGCCTCACCCTGTCGGAGAGCCCCTCGTCGACCTGCCAGCAGCAGACCTCGGGGTTGTTGAAGTAGTGGCATCCGGCGCATAGCCCCCGGCTCGGCTTCGACCCGCCGGAGAGCTGGGTCTTATCGAAGGCTGGAGCCCTCTCGCATAGGGTGAAATCCCTCAACAGCGAGATTATCGCAAGCTCCACCTGGCTGTCCAGGCTGACCGAAGCGACCATTCCGGGAAGGGCATCGAACTCCTCGATGGTCAGCCGAGGCAGCGACTCGGCCAGCTCCCAGACCTCTTTTTTCCTCTCGGCGAGGGCGAGGCCTGCGAGAAAGTCGGGCTGGGTCGCAGGAACCGAGATCGAAATCCGATCGAGGAGGGCCTCGTCCAGGGGGTAGGTCGAGCTGAAGTCGGGGTTCATGGTGGCGAAGTAGCAGGTGTCCCCAATCTCCAGGGTCTCTCCTGCGTAGCCGACCTTCCTCTTCTGGAGAAGCTCGAGAAAGAGGTTCTGCTTTCCCGATGGAAAGCGGTTGATCTCGTTTATCACCTTCCACCGGGACCTCGCCCATGGGGTCCAGAGGACCTTTATGGCGCCGCCATCTTCGGAGAGGAACGATGACCCCGAACCCGACGGCCGCGACGACGCAGGGGGACAGGACCACTGCCGGGGGTCGATGAACCCCACCATCTTCTCCTCGGTCTGCTCGGGGTGGCCTGTGATCATCAGGTTCTCGACCTCATCGAAGGATAAGCCGGTGAAGGCTGACCCCAAAAGGTTCACCAGGGTCGTCTTGTTCGCCCCCATCCCGCCGTAGAGGAGGGCCGCCCGGTTTCGCAGACAGGCGTTGGCGAGGGAGATGTAGAGCAGGCCGTTCACCTTCCGGTCGCCAACCGAAAGGTCGGCTGGACCGACGTGAAGCCGCAGCTCCTCCAGGGCAAGGGCCAGGTCGTCGATCTTCCGCAGAGGGTCGTGCATATGCTCGAAAAGGGGGATCTGGTCTTATTTAAAGGAGACGAAGAGAGAAGTGGGACCATGGTTCAAAGATAGATGGTGCTGTCTGGAGAAGATGAAGAAAAAAATAGAGGGTAAAGGAGGGAGGAAATGGCACGTTGCATGCCGTACTATACTACGGCATTTGTCGAATATAAAGGTTTCGGTTAATGGTGTCCAGAGAGTCATTTCGTTATGCTTACTGAGAAACGGGATTAAATGTGATCTCATCTGAAAGTCAAACTAACAGCTTGTGTACTCCGAATTAAGCTGATGATATTTGAATAATATATCAGGGTTAGATAGCAGGACTATTTTTCCATTTATCGACAGCATCTTTTGCTTCTGGAGTTCCGATCATTCCCAGTGCCCAAGCGGCATTTTCACTCACTTCTTCATTTTCGTCGTTTAAAGCCTCGATTAATGCCGGCACCGCTGCCCTATCTTTTCTATTACCCAGAGCCATAGCAGCACAAGCACGCACGTCCCGCATGGGACTTTTTAGCGCATTTAATAAAATCTCAAATGCTTTTGAATCATCATTTTCACCCAAGGTATCAATTGCATTCTCTCGCTCCGTCCATTTATGACTGGATATTTTAGCAGCTATATTTTTAATATACGGAGACGAATCCTCAGGAATGTGGACAGCATAAGAATCGAAAAATTTCTGAGCATTATGTAAATTTTCAAACAGTTTGTCCCAAGGACGGGCTTTTCTGTTGGTGAAATCAAGGTAGTGGAGGTCTTTCAGCCTTGGATGAAGCTCAGTATGCTTGAGCAAAACCGGAATAACTCGAATCCCTACGCCCAATGCGAAAGCCCACTCGTATGTCACATACTCTGAATCTTTTGCACTTGGCGAAATTACGACGATAAGCGCAGCAGCTTCTCGGATAGCTTGATCAATTTCCTCGCGCCAGTTATCACCGGCGCTCAATCTATCTTCATCCATCCAAGCTGCAAAACCTTTGGCTTCAATTTCTCTGCGCAAGATTTCGGCGGAGTCTCCGTCCTCGTGACTGTAAGATACGAATATGTGACCTGTCATGATAATTACGCCATACAAAGAGTCTCAGTTTTGGTATGTGAAGTTTCCTCTCCTAAGAAGTTCTGTACATAATATATAATATATAATATTTTATAAATCTTAGTGTTTAAGGATTTGTTTACACATAGAACATCCAAAAATAAGGATAATAGCGGTTGTGTTGGGAGGTGCTTGCCAGTCAACAGCTGCCGTTTTGCTTCTTAGTATTTGCCGAACGTAGAGCTTTAGGCGTGGACTAACAGAGCGGAGAGGACGTTGAGGCGGTGGCGAGGACTTCGCTCTGCTGCGGTGTATGCCATCTCCAGTTTGACGATATATTGGAAAAATACCCAAAAGGCTATTAATCATCACCTAAGAAACTAAATATAGGAGGATGAGACTCATGGAACGGATGAGGGGCTTAGCGCTCCGTTTATCGATGGCTCTCCTGGTTCTGCTGATCGCAAACCAGGCCTTTGCCGATAGTGTGGAGATGAGCGACGACTCCGCGACAATATCAGACACTTTGTTTGGCAACAGGATACCAAAGCACTACTTTGTGACCTCGGGCAGTGGTGACACGGATATCGGCCCCGGCGACGACCCCTGGGAGACGGGATCTTACGATCTCGCTTTGTTGGCCGCCGGGATCGCAAACTTCAACGTCATCCCTTACACGTCTGTTCTGCCGCCAGAATCGGTGGAGATCCCCATAGACGAGGCCCGGAATTTCTTCCATCACGGAGCCGCCATCGAGGTTATCATGGCCTCTGTCAACGGTGAGAAGGGCGACATGCTCTGCACCGGCGTCGGAAGTATTCATGTCAGGAGGATATCGGACAATGAACACATTGGAGGATTTGCGGCAGAGTACGAAAAGAGGTACACCGGCAACGAGACGATATCAGTAGAAGAGGCGAAAGAGGAAGCTTTGAAGATGCTGAACATCTCCCTGATGGGCGAGTGCAACAGGCGCTATAGCAGCGATGAGTACGAGTTCTTCGATGAGAACTTCACAGTCAACTGCTTTGAGGTCCAGAACCTCTACGGAACGTCCCTGGTCGCCCTATGCTGGGTGAGCTACATCTACCCGCAGCTCGACGATCGTGAATTTTCGTTTTCGAATAGCTCAGAGGAGGTTCCATAACCGTTCGTCGTCCTAAATCGAATCTTGTCGAACAACGGGTTCGATATCCAAAGATCTCGGAGAATGGACGGAGATCATCAAGAAAAAAAGGTGAAATAATGACATCAGGATGGAGATTCTTCGGATCGTCAGCCTTCCTGGCGATCCTACTGATATTGTCTGTAACATCTCAGGGATGTACAACTTTCATCATAACTCCGGGGGCGAGCAAAGACGGCTCGATGTACCTTGGCCATACCAACGACGGATACGGTCGCGGCGTTCTCGGCCACAACCTGACCGATGACGACATCAAGGTCATCTACGTGCAGGCGGAAGACCACGCGAACGGTTCTGAGAGAGCTGTACGCTTCGACCCGAACTCTGGGTCTGACGAGCCGACGCACAGTGCAAGCACAGATGATCCAGACGTTGTCTACATACCAGAGGTGAATCACACCTACGGCTACCTGACCGGCAGCTACGGCATTATGAATGAACGACAGCTGATGTGTAGCGAGTGCACCGACTACGCAAAGGTCCAGCCGAACTACGAGCCTGAAAAACGGATCTTCTACAGCTCTGAGCTCTCCAACATCGCCCTTGAGAGGTGCACCGGCGCGAAAGAGGCCGTCGAGCTGGTGGGGTCCCTCATCGACGATTACGGATACTACGGAACCGGAGAGACTCTTCTCTTCGCCGACCCCGAGGAGGCGTGGGTGATCGAGATGTGCGGCTATGACCTCAACGCTAGCGGCACCGCCTACGATCCGAAGAGCAGTGGCGGAGGGCTCTGGGTGGCAAAGAAGGTGGTCGACGGGGAGGTCTTCGCGGCACCAAACATTTTCCGGATCAGGGAGGTGAACACCTCAGATCCCGACATCCTCTGCTCAGAGAACCTGATGCAGGTGGCCCAGGATAACCACTGGTGGAGTCCTGAGGACGGTCCCCTCGACTGGCTGAAGACCGTCTCCACTGGTGAGTACTCTCACCCTTACTACTCGCTAGCCCGCGTCTGGAGCGTCTACAATCGGATAGCCCCCTCCCGAAACTTCAGCCCTTACGTCGAGGAGACGTGGTCGCAGGAGTACCCCTTCTCGGTGAGGCCCGATGAGAAGCTTGGAACTGAAGACGCCCTGTTGATCTTCCGGGACCACTACGAGGGCACAGTCTTCGACCTGACGACAGGGATGGCGGCAGGACCTTACGGGAACCCATACAGAAACCGCGGACCCTTTGATGACCACGACAAATTCGAGCCCGGTGAGATAAAACCAGGTGTCTGGCCCCGACCGGTGTCTGCTTTCTTCTGCAGTTACAGCTACGTCACCCAGGGCCGAAGCTGGCTTCCCGACCCCATAGGTGGAGTCTGCTGGTTCGGATTTGCCCAGCCCTACGAAACCTGTTACATGCCAATCCGAGCAGGGGTCAGCTCCATCCCAGAAGAGTTCAGCTACGGCAACAGGTCAGTCTTCGACAGGAACTCTGCCTGGTGGGCTTTCAACTTCGTTACCAACTGGGCCTGCCTCCGCTACGACTCCATGATAGAGGATATCCAGATTGAGCAGAGACGGATAGAGGCAGAAGAGGTTTCAAACCAGGCCGCGATTGACCAGCAAGCCCTCGAGTTGCTCGAGATAGATGGAATCGAGGCGTCTTGCGAGTTTCTGACAGACAATTGCACAGAAAATGCTCTTTCAGTCCTCGATGACTGGTGGGCCCTTGCAGACCGGCTCATCGTCAAGTACAGCAACGGCATGATCAACGACTTCGAGAACGAGACTACCGTCCTTGGAGGATACCCGAATTGGTGGCTCAACGAGACCGGGTATCAGTACGGCCCAAGGATTTATGAGATCGAGGAGCTTCGCCAGCTGGATGGGGTCGTCTACGTTGATGAGACGGTCCAGACCGATCCCGGGACGGAGCTGGAGTACATCCGAGATCATCAGTGTCCGGCATGTAGCGAGGTCGAAGAGGAATAAGATCCCTTCTCAGCCGTCCGAGCAAAAAGATAGATCCCTGGCCTTCGGTCGGGGACCTTTTATCTCTTTTTATGGAAGATTCTTGGAAAATCTGATAAGCCTCGGCCGGAGTTCGTCTTCGGTAGTCGCCCCCCAATCTTCATCTGCTTGAACCTGGATTAGAGGGAGAGTACCGAAGACCGAGCATGAGAAAAGCGATCAGGAAGTAAAGGCGATCGAAGAACTCGAAGAGAATCGAATACGAGATCTGAATTAAGAAAGTAAGAAACGAGGGAACAAAGATGCCTGAAGACTCCACCATCCGATGTTACGATCGCCAAGCTGCTGCCTACGACCTCTACCAGTCGACGGTGGTCCCCGAGTACGAGACCGCCATAGAGACGACGGCCCTGATCGTGGAGCGGCTCCTCGGCAGCGGCCCGCGGGTTCTTGACCTGGGATGCGGCACCGGGAACGCCTCGGCCGCGATCCTGAAGAGGTCGCCGGCAGCGAAGATCTTTCTTCTGGACGGCTCCATCTCCATGGTGGAGGCGGCGAAAGAGAAGATCGGTGCGACCTCGCCGGGATCGGTGATCGGATCAAAGGTCGCAGACATCGCCGCCGAGGACTGGGATCGAGACCTGGGCCTAGCCCCCGGCGAGTTTGACGCCGTCGTCTCCACCCTCGTCCTTGAGCACCTGGACTTCGAGAGCTACAGAGCCGCCATCGGAAAGTGCTTCGACCTTCTCAGGCCCGGAGGATGGCTGATCGCTGTCGAGGGCTACGCCGAAGAAGAGAGCGATATGGCGGGGTGGTTCTCCGAGCTGATGGAGGCGAGAAAAGAGCTGATCGATGACCCTGAGCTCTCCGATTTCGTATCCTGGCTGCGGGCAAAGGAGGAGATCCACTACTACACCAGCAAGGACCAGAAGACGGTCTGGTGGAGAAAGGCGGGGTTCGATCGGGTCCACGTCCTCTGGCAGTACCTCTGCCTCGCCCTGATGGCGGGGCGAAGGCCTTGATCCGAAAGCTTCGCGTCGCCATCAAAGAGAGGGGAAATCCGTTTTATCGAGCCGAAATAACTGAGTTAATATCGCCGGATCGGTTGCTAACAATTATATAATCTATAGCCGAAAGTAGTTCTTCGAGCGTCGGCTGAGAGCAGGAGAAAGCGGAGGGTTCGGATGCATCAGATTGTAAGGCGAGAAGAGATGGCGAGCGGGAACGTGATCCTGAACGAGATCGAGGCGCCCTTGATAGCCAGGAAGGCGAAGCCCGGCCAGTTCGTGATCCTCAAGGCCGATGAGAGGGGAGAGCGGATACCCCTCACCATGGCCGATACGGACCCGGAACGTGGGACCATAACCGTGATCTACAAAGTCGTAGGCAAGTCCACGGAGCTCTTCAAGGGACTGAAAGAGGGCGACTCCTACCAGGACGCCGTCGGCCCTCTGGGCCAGCCGACCCATCTTGAAAAGGTTGGGACGGTCGCCTGTGTCGGAGGAGGAACGGGCGTCGCCGTCCTCTACCCCATCACCCGGGGCCTGAAGAGGGCAGGCAACAGGGTCATCAGCATCATCGGAGCCCGGACCGCCGACCGGATAATCCTGGAGGAGGAGATGAGGGCCGTCTCCGATGATCTCTTCGTCTGTACCGACGACGGATCACGAGGTCGCAAGGGCTTCGTCACCGAGATCCTGCAGGAGGTTCTGGAGGAGGAGACCCTGGACCTCGCCGTCGCAGTGGGGCCGGTCCTGATGATGAAGCTCATCTCCGAGATTACGAGGCCCCGCGGCGTCAAGACGATCGTCAGCCTCAACCCCATCATGATCGACGGGACGGGAATGTGCGGAGGCTGCCGGGTTTTGGTCGATGGAGAGAACAAGTTCGCCTGCGTCGACGGGCCCGAGTTCGACGGCCACAAGGTAGATTTCGATCAGCTCATGCAGCGGCTCGGGGCCTATCAGTCGGAGGAGAGGGAGAGCTCAGAGGCTCACAAGTGCAGGCTCGACAGGTAACCGGCGACGGGGGCTCAAAAGCTCGCCTCATCAGCTCGCCGATCTTTGGTCCGATCTGAAGTTGTATTTGAATTAAGGGGAGCTATGGCGGAAAACGAGGATGTAACCGAGAAGAAGAACCGGGTCGCCATGCCCGAGCAGGAGCCGGACGAGAGGAGGAGAAACTTCCAGGAGGTCCCTCTCGGGTACACTCCAGAGATGGCGGTGAAGGAGGCGTCCCGATGTCTCCAGTGCAAATCGCCAACCTGCATTGAGGGCTGCCCTGTGGAGATCGATATCCCCGCCTTCGTCAGGCTCATTAAAGATGAGAAGTTCGACGAGGCGATCAGGAAGATATGGGAGAAGAACCGGCTGCCGGCAATCTGCGGCCGGGTCTGCCCTCAAGAGAGCCAGTGCGAGGGAAGGTGCGTCCTAAAAAAGAAGGGGCGGCCGATCGCCATCGGAAACCTCGAGAGGTTCGCCGCCGACTTCGCTCGCGAAACGGGCGCGAAGGACGTTTCGCCGAAGCCCGAGCCTTCGGGAAAGAAGGTCGCCATCGTCGGGTCAGGACCCGCGGGCCTGACCGCCGCCGCGGACCTGACCGCCAGGGGACACCAGGTAGTGATCTTCGAGGCGCTCCACAAGCCCGGCGGCGTCCTCGTCTACGGGATACCGGAGTTTCGGCTGCCCAAGGATATCGTCGCCGACGAGGTGGAATCTCTGGAGGAGCAGGGCGCGGATATCAGGTGCAACACCGTCATCGGGCGGACCATCACCCTCGACGAGCTCTTCGAAGAGGGGTACGATGCGATCTTCATCGGGGTGGGGGCCGGCCTTCCCAAGTTCATGAACATCCCAGGCGAGAACCTGGTGGGGGTGCTCTCCGCCAACGAGTACCTGACCCGGGCAAACCTGATGAAGGCCTACCAGTTTCCCGCATACGACACCCCCATACCAAAGGGAAAGAACGTCGTCGTTCTTGGGGCGGGAAACGTCGCCATGGACTCGGCCCGGACCGCCATGAGGCTCGGGGCCGACTCGGTCCGGATAGTCTACCGCCGCTCCCGAGAGGAGATGCCGGCCCGATCCGCCGAGATCCACCATGCCGAGGAGGAGGGGGTCGAGTTTCTCCTCCTCACAAACCCCACCCGATTTCTCGGCGACGACCATGGTCGGGTCGTGGGGATGGAGTGCATCAGGATGGAGCTTGGCGAGCCGGACGCCTCAGGAAGGCGGAGGCCGATTCCAATCGATGGCTCTGAGTTCGAGATCGAGTGCGACCTGGTCATCGTCGCCATAGGGACCGAAGCAAACCCTCTTCTGACCCGCTCCACCGATGGGCTGGAGCTGAACCGCTGGGGCTACATCGTGGCCGACCCCGAGACGGGAAAGACGAGCATCGAAGGGGTCTGGGCCGGCGGCGACATCGTCACCGGCTCGGCGACGGTGATCGAGGCGATGGGCGCCGGGAGGAGGGCCGCAAGGTCGATCCACGAGCGCCTGACCCGCGATCGGCGGCCCACACAGTCCGTCGAAAACTGAACTTAGTTGGTCGAAGCATGCAGACGTTTCTCCCCTACCCCGACTTCAAGAGGTCCGCCGAGGTGCTGGACAGGCAGCGTCTGGGAAAGCAGAGGTCGGAGGCCCTGGTCCTCCTCCGGATCTGCCGGGACGGAAAAAGCCGGTGGAGGAATCACCCCATATGGAAGATGTGGTCCAAAAACCCCGAGGCCCTCGCCCTCTACGGTGTCGTCATCTGCGAGGAGTGGATGAAACGAGGCTACAGGGACACCTGCAAGGAGAAGATCCTGGCCGCAAACCGGGAGATGGGCGGCGCAGAGCTGGAGGAGATGCGCCGGAAGTACGAGGAAAAGGAGGAGGGATTTCTCCCGTCGTGGTTCGGCTCCGAGGAGCTTCACGCATCTCACCGGTCCAACCTCCTCCGAAAGGACCAGGACCACTACTCGGCCTTCGGCTGGACCGAGCCGAAGGATCTCTGCTACTTCTGGCCAGTTCCTGAAGATCCGAAAGGCGAAGATGAAGAGGTAGAGGGCTGAGGCCGGATTCAGCCGCCGCGCTTTTGCTTCCGCGCCGATCATCCCTTCATCTTCCTGATATCGGATCAGGTGACGGGCTGCATCCTGTTTATGGGGAGGGTCTCCGATCCGAGCGAGGAGTAGAAGGACTTCGGCATATCTAGCGTCGCGAGGGGGCGGGGATCGATCAGGCAGGTCTTCGTCCACGCGTCCTTGCGGTGGGCGACTCATATAATTAGCAGAGAATCAGCGGGCAGTTCTTTGATCAGCAGTTAATGGAAGGAGTCAGCTATCAGAGTGCGTCCGAAACAGCCTGCTGATAATGAAAGACATTTTGGCCTTTGTCGGTGAGGGTCAGATCGATGGCTATGACGATTAAAGTCAAACTGGCGGCGGCGCACCCCGCAGCGAGCTGCGGGGCATGCTTCGCGCCGCCGCCTTGGAGTTTCGGTGAATAGGATGGATGGATGAACATGTTAAACTATTTAACCGCATGACATTGCTCCAAAATATGCGAACACAGCAATTGTTTGTTGATTATTTGCTCATCCCCGCAGCAGAGCTGCGGGGTATTCGATAAAAATAAAATGATATAATTATATCTCTAAAGACAAATTATATGAAGTGAATTTTTTATTTTCTTAGAAAAATTTGATGTATTATTCGCTTAATTACTGCAAAGTGAGAGCGATTTGGTCAAAATTAATCTCAAATTTGAGGAATTTTCCTATACAAGTTAAAGTTTGAGCTTTATTCGACATACTTATTTAAATTAGAATTATTGAGTTTATAAACTCAAAGACTTCTGGATTATACCACTGGCTTGAAAAACGAAATCTTTATATAGATTATTGGGAGAACATGATATATATGAAAGATGATGAAAGATGCTTTTTGCGGCAGCTCTTGCGAGAAGTCAATGTAAGGCAGGTACTAAAGTTTAAAATATATATAATTCTATTGATACTTATAGTTTCCGCAGCAATTGGTAATGGGGAAGATGTTGTGGTCGTAGATTATAGAAATAATGATGAAAGTGATAATATATATCGAACTATTTCTGACGGAATAGAACATGTAGATGCTGAAGGGACAGTAATCGTTAAAAATGGAATTTACAAAGAAAATTTGCAAATAAATAAACCTTTGACATTGGCGGGAGAGACAATCGATGATCAAGAGATCGAAATTCAGCCTCAAAGTCCCAGTTTATATGTAATCACAGTTCTCCAGAGAAATGTTGTGATTCGAAATATGACTATCAATGGGGGAAAAGGTGGAATTTATGCTTATGAAGCTGACAAGTTACAAATAATAGATAATAATATTGTAAGTTGTAACCAAGGAATTGTGATGGAGGAAACAAATGATTATCAAATATTTTTAAATTTCTTAGATGATGTAGACATTGGTATAAATTTAAAAGATTGCACGTGCGGAGATATAGAGGATAATGACTTTTCCGTTTCAATCTTAGGTATAATATTGGAGAGTTCACGTGAAAATGGGATATATAACAATAGTATTGGAAGTGATACAGACGGAATAAGTTTGGTAGATAGGTCAGTAGATAATATTATTGAAAATAATACATTAATTTGCGATAAATGTAAGTTGTATTTAAAACAGAATATAAAAGCTAAAAATATATTGCAAGATTTTGAAACAGAAACGCGTATCAAAAATGATGCGGCTGAGGTGCGATTATGCTTAAATTAAAATATATTATTATTTTTTTGACGATTGTATGTGTACATACCTCTATTGGACACTCAATAGAAACGTCACAGGGAGATATTGATATAGATAAAGAATCCGTTGAGACTTCACAAGGTCGATATGATATATCGGACAGCAATAATGATAATTCAAATCCGTCTGATGAATCTGTAGAAGAACCAGTGACATCCTCACTTACGACACACTCCAGTGGGACATATACTGTAAGCCCACAAGGACAAATAAGGATAGATAAATATTTTAAAGGGTTTGCAGAAAATTACGACAAAAATGAAAATATAATCATACAACTTAGAGTTATAAATGGAGAACGAAGAAATCGTTTAGAGAATATAGACATTATTGAAGAAATCCCGGAAGGATTTGAGCTTGTCGACGCACATCCAGACCCAGATTATCTGACTCCGAACGAGATATGGTGGCACCCTGATTACATTGGAAAAAGAAAATATTTTAACTATACGGTTCGAACTAATAAAAGTGGAAAATACGTATTTAGCGGCACGATATTAGGCGCTACAGTGAAAGATCCGAATGGAAGAACTTTCGAAATACTGCAGAGTTACAATAACGATATATTTGTAAATATAATAAATAAAAAACCAGAAGTTAAACTAAATATTACCCCTCAGAACATCAGCAAAGGGTGGGATCTTAATGATAAATCCGAATTTATTATACCTCTGATTGTCACGGACGAGGATAAGGATGTTATCAATGTCCATCTAGAAGACAATTATAAAAACACAAATATTGAAATTCATCCAAAATACGATATTTTAGAACAAGATAATAGTTCAGATTTAAACGTTACTAAACATCGATTCATATTGAATTCTTCAGATTATGAAGATTCGCTAGGTATACATAGATTCAATTCGGTTGCAAAAGACAACGATGAGAGCTCAGATACAGAAACTGTAGAAATAGATATCTATAAAACTATTCCACATAGTATGCAGCCGTCCACCGACACGATGTATAGTATAATATTTGGGATAGTCGGGATTATAATAGGGTTTATTACCGGGGCTAAGAAAGGAGGCTCCAAGAGATC
>Ga0116152_10003009_pt1 | contig 13622 bp, 13 predicted proteins | sample AD_UKC119_MetaG_FD_89894 | JGI IMG/M metagenome (GOLD analysis project Ga0116152, IMG submission 89894) | Active sludge microbial communities of municipal wastewater-treating anaerobic digesters from Hong Kong - AD_UKC119_MetaG | ecosystem: Engineered > Bioreactor > Anaerobic > Digestate...
CATGCTTGCCTTGCAGGGCAGGCATGCCACCCAATCGACCGAGCGCGTCAGGGACCGAACTGCGACCGCAAGGGAGCCAGGCCAGCGACGCATGACATGGCGCGTCACCGTGTTTCACAGCGCGGCGCCGATGCGGGCCGCAGCGTCGAACGGGGCGTCGACGCAGGCCGCAGCGTCGATCTGAGTTCGCAGCGTTTGCCTGGTGACCGACGCGCGAGACTTCAACGTCGCCGTGACTTCCACATGCTTGCCTTGAGGGGCAAGCATGCCACCCTTCAGTCAGCGAATTCAACGTTGCACGACTTCCACATGCTTGCCTTGCAGGGCAGGCATGCCACCCAATCGACCGAGCGCGTCAGGGACCGAACTGCGACCGCAAGGGAGCCAGGCCAGCGACGCATGACATGGCGCGTCGGCGTGTTTCACAGCGCAGCGCCGATGCGGGCTGCAGCATCGAACGGGGCGTCGACGCAGGCCGCAGCGTCGATCTGAGTTCGCAGCGTTTGCCTGGTGACCGACTCGCGAGAACTCAACGTCGCCGCGACTTCCACATGCTTGCCTTGCAGGGCGAGCATGTCCGGGAATTGTGTCGCCCTTTCAGGGCTAAACCCGAGGAAAAAACGCTAACCACGGGTTGCGCTCCGACCGCTATGCGGTCTCCGCTCCACCCGTGGCTAGAAACTGACGCTCCTTCGGAGCTGTGCTGGCCTTGGAAACACTGGCGTTTACGACGGTTCTGCAAATCGGAAATTGTCACTCGAATTCCCGGACAGCGTCGCCTTGCAGGGCAAGCATGCCACCCGGCTTTGGCTCAACGGAAAGCGCGGCGCCCTGTTTGTCTTTGCGGGGCGAGCGTGGCGCCCGTCATTACGGCGCTGTCGAGAACGGAATCGTTCGGAGGTACCCGGCGATGGCGATGAGGACCGCTGCGAGGAAGACGTTGAGCGTCAGCCACATCCTGCGATTGTCGCGGATCTTCTGGAAGGTCGGGCTCTGCCCTGTCAGGGCGCTGGCCACGAAGAAGATCACGAGCGCCAGCAGGATCTTGATCCCCATCAACATGTCGTAGATCGACTGACCCTGGTGCTTCGCGCGCATCACGACGATGTAGTTGTAGATCCCCGACACGAGCAGCGCCATGATCGCCATGTGGATCAACATCGCGAACTTCGGCCGGGCCGCCGCGTGAAACGCATTCCGAGCGTCCTCGGGCAGCTTCGCCATCGTGGGAACGATCACCACCAGCGCGAAGATCGACGCGCCCACTGCCGTGATCGCGCCGAAAATATGCAGCCATCGCATGGCGATTTCGAGAATCAGATCGAATGACATGGTAGTTCCTGTGGGTTGGCGCGACGCCGCGTCACGCGGATCGCTAGAAGGCCGACGGTATCTCGGCCCCGTACAGTTTCAGTTCCTTCTCAAAGTCGCGCATGCGTATGCCGAACGTCTCTTCGACCGGCCGCGTGTCACAGGAACTGTCCTCCTGCGACATCTGCACCTGGCCCACGTCGAATCGCAGCATCTTCGGCAGGATCGGCAGCTTCATCACCGTGCGCGCGAGCAGCTTCGCCTTGAACACGGGCATCCAGACGAGCGGCTTCCACTGCAGCGCCCCCGGAATCAGCCGCTTGCACGCGCGGTACATGTCCTTCCACGACATCGCGCAGGCGCCGCCGAGATCATACGTCTGTCCGATCGTCTCCGGTTTCGACAACGCGCTGACAAAGCAATTCGCCACGTCGCGCACATCGACCGGCTGAATCTTCGCCTCGCCACTGCCGAAGTAGGGAATCACGGGAAACGGCGACGGGAAGACGCCGAACGCGGGCACGACGGCGTCGCAGACGAACACGCGCATCATCCGCATGAATTCGCCGTCGGGTCCGTGAATCAGACTGGGGCGGAAGATCGTCCATGCGAGGCCGCTGTCGCGGACGCAGCATTCGGCCGCCCACTTCGTCCTGTGGTAGGCGCTGACGGCGTCGTGTCGCGTCCCCAGAGCCGACATGTGCACGTATCGCGCCACGCCCGCCAGCCTGCAGGCGTCGACCACACGCTGTGTCGCCTCGGTGTGCACGCGCTGGAATGTCTGCCCCTGCATGGGCGTCTCGGTAATGATGCCGATCAGATGGATGGCCGCTTCGCAGTCCCGAACGGCGTCGGCCAGCGCCGCGTCGTTGAAGACGTCGCCGATCACAACATCGTACGACCCGGGAAGCAGGTCGCGAAACACAGACTCAAACTTCGACTTGTCGCGCACGAGACAGACCGGCCGAAAGCCGCGACTGACGAGTTCGCGAACGATGTGGCGCCCCACGAATCCCGTCGCCCCGGAGACAAAGACCCGCGAAGGCCCCGTCGGGGCCGCATCCGTTGCCGAATTGGTTGCCGTCGCCTGTCCGTCGCTCATTCGGAATCTCCCACTCGTCTTCGGAACGACACGTCGCGCGCCCGGCCGCGCCGCCGAAACGCCACTTGGAGCGATGATATCACGGCGCCCAAAGGGGTCTAGCCGCGACATCGCCCCCCTCACAGGTACAATTCACGGAGGAAGGACGGCTGGATGCGGAAAAAACTCCGTTTCATCGGATTTATCGCCCTTGGTTACTTCGCGATTCACCTGGGGATCGCGCCATCCGGCGATTTTGCGATCTCCTCCGCCTATGGCCCCGGCGCCGTACCCGTCGAGATGGATCGTCCCTTCACGTTCGCCGTCCTCGGCGACACACACGCGTTTCGAGGAAATATGCGGGCCGTCGCGCTCGACGCGGCGACACGAGGCTGTCGTTTCGTCATCCAGCTCGGCGACTTCGTGGACTACGACGACGCGTTCGAATACCGCGACTTTGCGTATCGCCTAAATCCTGAATCGCTGCCGATCCCCGTCCACCTCACACGCGGTAATCACGAGACGATGGCGACAGTCGGCGGCTTCAGCGACAACTTTGCGCGCCACGTCGTCCCGACGTATCGGATCTTCGAATTCGGCGGCGCTCTGTTCTGCATGCTTGACAATTCCGACGGGCAGTTCGCCCCGCCGCAACTGACGACGTGCGACGAGCGCATTCGGGCGTTTCGGGAACAGCGCCCCGACGGCGCCGTGCTGCTGTTCATGCACATGCCACCCGGAACGGCGGACAGATCGAGCCCGGATCTGCTGGAGAGCGAGTCAATGCGGCTGCGTCTCTTTACGCAGCGCTGGAAGCCGGCGGCAATCTTCGCGGGCCACGTCCACGATCACTACGAGACAGCGCTCGGCGACACGCGCGTCATTGTCTCAGGGTGCGGCGGCGGCAGCCTGCGGGCGCCATCGACGGACACGCATTACCTGGAAGTCACGATCGACGGCGGGCGCGCAGGCGTCGAGTCAATTCCCTTCGAAGGGGAAGGCCGCGCCATCGCGACGCTGCGATACGCCGTCAATGTCCTGGCGCTGCGCTATCGCCGGCAATGCCTCGCGGCGACGTTGTTGCTGGCAATCGTCTGGGGCCTCCGCGCCCGCCGCCGCGCCAGGAGCGCCCCGCGCGTGGATTCCGCCGGAACCAGGCCGGACAGTCTCCCGCGCGACGAGTTCGCATAGGGCCTCCCCCGACCGGCCCCGTCAGGAGGACACGGCGGCGCCGCCGGACTGGGCGCGCCACTTGGACCCGATTCGACCGCTCCCGCGTTCCCAAACCCGCCCCGTTTGGGTATCCTTCACGGCCCGGAACGGGGGCGATGCGCCGCCCCGCCGGTCCCCAGAGCTTCGAGGATGTCACGACGATGCAAGTTCGATTCACCTGCCCGGCCTGCGGCGAGTCTCACGTGCTCGACATGCCGGAAATGACGATTCATATGACCTGCTCCCGCACGGGCAAGACGCTGGAACTGCGTCTCGTCGGCGGTGGCGAAGTCAAAGCGAAGATTCTCGGGGAAGAGACGGCCGAAACGGCTGAGTAGGCCCCCGGATCGCTGTCCCCTGCAGTGCGTGCCGCTGGGAGCTTGCCTCCCGGTGCAGCCCACGTCGGCCAGGCCAATCCCACCATCAGGTTCGGCGAATCGGTGGGCGTGGCCCACGCAACGCAGGCGCGTGCCACGGGGAGTTTGCCTCCCAGTGCCGAAGCGCGATGAAAGCCCCAATTCCACACACGACGCGGGCCCATCATGCGTTGTCCGCGTGAACAACGCCCCTCCCCGCCGATATCGCCTATAATAGCCCGCGCGTTTTTCCCGCATGGTGCGGCGAATCGACGCGCAGTGTCTCTGAGGGCCCTCCATGCTTCTGTTGGCGACGACAGCCCAGAACGCGCAGGAAACGTGGATCGACACGTTCCGCCAGCTGATGCACTACTACGTGCCGCCGCTGGAGTCGACCGCCGAAGTCAACGTCGGCGGTCTCGTCGCCGTCGCCTTCGGCCTGTTCCTCGTTTTTCGGGGCGGCAAGTTCGAGCGCCATGTCGTCACGGGATTCGCCCTCGTGCTGGGCGGCTATCTTGGCCATCTGCTTGCGGGATGGGTCGACCTGCCGGGACCGATCACGGTCGCGGCCTGTTCCGTCCTCCTGGCGGCCATCGCCTATCGAACGTTCAACTGGTGGCTCGCCTTCGGCAGCGTCATCGTCCTCTTTGCCATCGGTCTCACGTTTCAGCTTGGCAATGGCGACCTGAAGAGCTATCTGCCCAAGGACGCGCAATACAGTAAGCCGATTCAGGATCAGAAAATCTCGCTCGCCACGCCGGAGCAGCAGGCGCGCAACCTCAACGCGGACTGGCGCACACAGATGTCGCGCATCGGCGAAAACATGCTCGCCGAAATCCGCAAGTTCGACTTCGTCTCCTGGATTATCCCGGTCGCAATGGCCGTTGTCGGCGCCGCCCTCGCCTACTGGGCTTTGCGCACCTTCGCCATTTTCTGGCTCGGTTTTATCGGGGCCAATATTGCGGTGCTTGGGGCGTGCACGATCATCTGCGCCAACTGGAACCTGCGCGACGCGATGTTCGCCAAACCGCACATTCCCGCCTTCATTGTGCTCGGCGTCTGGGTTCTGGGACTTATCTGGCAGGCCCGTGAGGCCCGATTTCCCAAGAAACCCGCCGCGGCGTCTGACGGCGGCGATTCCAAATCGTAAGCTTATTCCGGTTATACAAACTAGGAGGCATGGTGAAACCTCGCTTGCCTGTGGCGGCGCAATGAGAGGATGACCCGTGCACTATTTATCGTCTGAATTTGCGTACCTTGGGCCAGGGTTCGCGCTGATGCTGACGCTCATCGGCGTCATCTACGGCGTGTTCGGCTGGCGGATCGTTCGTATGCTCGTGGTGCTCGACGCCGTTGCGCTGGCGGCGGCCATCGGCCTGAGTCTGCAGGATCCGAGCGTGGCGCGGATGCTGCCCATTTCGCCACTCGTGGCGGCGGGCTTCATCGTCTTCGTGCTGCCGCTCGTCGCGTTCAAGTACCCACGACGCGCGGCCGTCGGCTTCTTCGGCATCGTCGGCTTTCTCGCGACGCTGCTGTTCCTGCTCGACGTGTCGATGGAAATGGACTTCCGCATCGCCTTCTGCGTGCTCGGCGCGGGGATCACGATGGCGCTCGGCATGACGCTCTATCAGCCGACGACGGTCTTCGTCACGGGCGTTCACGGCGGATTCCTGCTCGCGACAGCCATGGCGATCATTGCGGCGTATCCATCGAACTTCATCGGCGGCCTTGTGCAGTCCGCCGACATGAGTTTCGAGTACACGATGCCCGCCGCGGCCGTCGCGTTCTCGGCGATCCTCATCGCCGTCCAATGGGCCGATCTCCAGGGCAGCGAAGCCTCCAACGCCATGGGCGACGAGGCCTAGCGGCGCCGGCAGCGCACGACACCTGACACGCGGAATCCACGACTTTTCATTGCGTTTCCACGCCCGCTGCGTCTACCATCTCCAGACGCCGGGTCCGCAAACGCCATGTCAAAGCCGGAGATTCACGTGTGAACACTCGCCAGTCCCTGCGCATCGTCCTGTTACTTCTGCTGCTCTTGGCGCCGGTTCAAACACAGGCCGCCGAGCGACACAGGCGCCTATGGCTCGTCGTCACGCGTCCCATGTTTGTCGACGCCCTGCAGCCCCTTGTCGAAGCGCGCAAGGCCGGGAACCTGATCACGAAGGTCACGACGACGGGCGTCGAGAAGGCCATCTCCGAATCGAAGCTGACACCCAGGTACCTGTTGATCGTCGGCGACGATGATCCGAATGAACCCGACGCCGAATGGCGGGTTCCCTCAAAACAACTCGAACTCTATCGTTGGGAAGCGCGGCAGCGCCGGCGTTTTGCGTCGGACGCCTACTACGCGGATCGCGACGGCGACCTGGTCCCCGACATCGCGATCGGACGAATTCCGGCGCGAACCGTTGAGGAGGTCGAGACCTGCGTTCGAAAGATCCTCGAATACGAGAAACGGCGCCCGACGATTCACGACCTCGATCTGCCGGTCTGGTCGGGCTCGCCGATGTACGGGGAGACTGTCGACACGATGGCCAACAGTCTGCTGCTATCGACGCTTCAGGCGAGGAGAGCGGACTGGATGTCGCCGTGGGTCCTCATGGCCGACACCCGACAGCCCTTCTGCGGATGGCCCGCCGACCAGCCCGAGAACTTCATGCGGCGGATGCGTGAAGGCGGGCTGCTTCACATCTTCATCGGCCACGGTCAGCCCACGTCGATTTACGCGATGCACTTCAACAACGACTGGATAAGGCTCACGACGAAGTCGAATTTCGACACATTCAGTCAGGGACCGGCGACAAGCCCCATGGTCTTACTGACGTGCAGCGCGGGGCGATTCGACGGCCCTGAAATATCGCTTGCGGAGAAACTCCTTTTTCTGCCGGGCGGTCCCGTCGCAACGATCGCCGCCTCGACGCAGTCGCACCCGCTGCCGAACTACTTCACGGGCCGGGAACTGCTTTCGGCGCTGAAGCGACACAGATACCGACTCGGCGACGCCTGGCTTTCCGCGCAGCGACGCGCGACGAAGGCCCGCAATCCCCTCATCGAGTCCGTCCTGATGGAAGTCGAGGGAAAGCTGGACGCGGAGATCGATGTCGCCAAACTGCGTCGCGACCAGGCGCTCATGTACAGCATTCTTGGCGATCCGGCGACGAAACTGCGTCTGCCCGGCGACCTGGATGTCATTCTCAGGCGGGAAGGCGACGGCTGGCGCTGGCGGGTTACTCCCCCCGGGGGCGCGTCGCGTCTGGACATCTCCATCCGCCCGACAACGGTCCAGCTTCCGGCCTCTGCGACGCCGCCGACGGATCGCAACATCGCAAACACCGCGCTCGACACCGCGAATCGTTGTTTTGCATTTGAGCCCCTCGTCACGCTGAACGCCGACGAGCCCTGGGAAGGCGTGATCCGGAAGACGGGCGACATTCGATTCGTCGCGAGCGGGGGCGAATATCCGCATGTGCACGTCGAGACGCTTGAAGCGCCGACAGGGGAAACGGATCAGTCCGCAGATCGATAGTAGGAATCGACGGCGCCCTGTCCCGTGTAGTTCGGACCCGCCCCATCGTCCGCGCCCAGGTAGATGAACGACGCCGGCGGCGCCTTCGGTCCGGCGCATTGCACGAGGCGACGTCGCGTGTCGTAAGCCACGTCGGCGGCGCGAAGCCAGCGCGTGACGACACGTCCCATCGGCCGACGATCCGCATGACGAATATTGGAAAGATCCAGATTCGCGCGGAACACCCCGTCTGACGAAAGGCTCGCCACTGCGCGCCGGATCACATTCAGCTTGTCACCGATGTAGTGAAGACCGTGGATGCAGGTGACCAGATCATACGCGTCTCCAAAGGGCCAGTCCTCGACGCCGCCCTCGTGAAGCGTCAGATTCGCGCCCGCGCCGTCGACAGACTGAAAACAGCCCGCCAGGTCGACGCCGATGATCTGAATCCGATCCGCAAGGCCGATCGCCTCGACGCGCTGCGCCGCTTCAATGAGCGCCCGGCCGGTCCCACAGCAGAGATCCAGCCACTTCGCGTGACACCCCGCCCTGGCGATCCTGATGAGTGAATCAAGCGGCGCGACGCCGATTTCCCGGGCGTAGCCGTTGGGTCCATCGAGCCGGCGCTCGCGATTCATGCGGCAGTTTGCAATGACGTCGGATTGATGGAGCGCCGCCTGATCAAGAAGTGACTCGGAATGGGATCTCGAACCTGACACGCGGAGATTGTACCGCGCCGCCTTCTGACAGCGCACACGTCGGCGGCGCCGCCCTGACGATTTCGACGCGTGGAACCGCGTTAGTCGATGCAGCCGGGGGCGCTGCAACCCAGCGTGTCATAGGTCAGATCGAATTCGATGCGAAAAGGCGTATTCGTGAGAACATACGCGGAGCAGAGACTACCGGTCGTCACGGCACTGCAGGTCTCCCCTTCCACCTCCGGGTAAAGCACATTGACGACCCACACACTTCCCGTCACAACGCCACGAATGTGATCGTCGTCAAACGCCTCAATGACCGCCTCATACGGCGGGTTTCCTGAGATGTTGGAATACGCGGACTCGGCGCCGATGAGTGAGCGATACTCCGCAAAGGCGAGTCCCACGCGAACTTCGATGATCTCCAGCGTATCTTCAAGGAACACGATCGTCAGTCCGATCTCGCCATCCGTGAACGCGACCATCGATCTTGCCCCGCAGTCCAGCGTGGCGTCGCCGGGCGCCGTCGGGCAGGCGACACACGATACGGCGAAAATCTCCGGTCGGTCGCTGTCATCGATCCGGAGAACACGCATCGGCTGGACAGGCGCCGGCGGCGCCGTGAGGACGGGTGGAGTCGTCATAAGCGCCGGCGTCGGCGGCGCCTGAATTTCGGGGACCTGACAGATAGCGCCGCCGAACACCACGCCCATCAGCGCGACAGTGACGAGACTCCTCATGACACCCATGCCAGACTCCCCGGCGAATCCACTTCATCGTGATACGTGCGGCCGATTCAACTCACGAACAACCCGGCCCCAGGCACTCCAGCGCGTCGAAGGCCAGGTCAAACTCGATCCGGTACGGCGTGTTCGTTGTGACATATTCGGCGCACTCCCCCAGGATGTCATCGGACACACAGTTGGGGTCATCGCGGCGATGGACGCGAATCACAACGTTCCACACGATTCCCGTGACGTAGCCACGAATGCGATGGTCCGACAGCTCCTCGATGACCGCCGTTGGCGCCGGAGTCCCCAACTCACTCGACCAGGCCGATCTCGAATCCGGCACGACGAGGTATTCCGGAAACGCGATCCTCGCCGTGACTCGCTCGACGGACAGATCGCCGGCATCGAAGAAGATCGCCAGGTTGACGTTTTCATCGAAGATCCATGTCGATCGATGGCCGCAATCCGCGGTTGGATCGACGAAACCATCGAGCTCGTCGGTACAGGTCCGTCGCGATACGCGAAAGTCCTTCAGCGCCTCCGCGTCATCCAGCACGATGGATCGCATCGGCTGTACGGGAATGTCCGGCGGAAGCAGCTCCGGTGAAGGTCTGGTGACCAGCCCCGGCGCACACATCGCGCCGCTGAACACGCAGAGCAGCGGCGCGAGCAGGAACGTTCTGATTGAGATCACGATTCACCCTTTCCTTGATATCCGGCCGGTGTGATGATGCGAGATGACCGGCCCCTTCGCCACATTATACGCGGCGCACAACTGTCTCCGGACGGAAATCACAGCAGGCGACCACAACAGTGTCAGGGATCATCGAATTCACGCCGCGAGCCCCTCGAATCGTCGAATCCGGGTTATAATCGTCGTGATTACCAACCCTTAACGCGCACAGCCCGCAGGGAGGCTCGGCTTTTTCGATGTGTGACTCGTCCGGTTTCGTCCATCTGCACTGCCATACGAACTACAGCCTCCTCGACGGCGCCACCCGCGTGAACGAGATGATCGCCCGCGCCAAGGAGATGGGCCAGCCGGCCGTCGCCATCACCGACCACGGGAACATGTTCGGCGCCGTTGACTTCTACACGAAGGCCGCGGAAGCCGGTGTCAAGCCGATCATTGGCCTGGAGGCCTATCTTGCCCCGGGAGATCGCCGCCTCAAAGAAGCCGTCGACGGCGAAACGAGCTATCACCTCCTGCTGCTTGCCCAGAACAACACGGGCTATCGCAATCTGCTCAAGCTCACGTCCCTCGCCTATCGGGACGGCTTCTACTACAAGCCCCGCATCGATCGCGAAACCCTGGAGCAGTTCAACGAGGGCCTGATCTGCACGAGCACCTGCCTCGGCGCCGAGATTCCCCAGGCCCTCATGAAGCACAAGCGCGCCGTCGCCGAAGAGCACGCCGACTGGTACCTGAAGGTCTTTGGTCCCAATCGCTTCTACGTCGAACTCCAGGACCACGGTCTTGAGGAACAGCGCCAGATCAATCCCGAACTCATCGAGATCGCCAATCGCAAGGGCGTGGGTCTGATCGTCACGAACGACGTCCATTACCTGCGCAAGGAGGACGCGGGCCCACACGACATTCTCCTCTGCATTTCGACGCGGGCGCTCGAGAGCGAAGAGAACCGCATGCGCTTCACGGGCGAGGAGTTCTACCTCAAGAGCACGGAAGAGATGGCGAGGCTCTTCCCGAACGTTCCCGAGGCGATGTCCAATACGCTCGCCATCGCCGATCAGTGCAACGTCGAGTTCGACTTCAACAGGCGCTACACGCCCGTCTATCACGCGCCCGAGGAGAAATCGCCGGAGGACTACCTTCGCGAGCTCGTCTACAAGGGCGCCGCCGAGCGCTACCCCGAGATCACGGACGAACTGCGCGAACGCATCGACTACGAACTCGAGGTCATCCAGAGCAAGGGGTTTTCGAGCTACTTCCTGATCGTCTGGGACTTCGTGCAGTACGCCCGATCCCTGCACATCCCCTGCGGCGCCCGCGGCTCCGGCTGCTCCAGCGTCATCGCGCACTGCCTCTATCTTTCACAGCCCGATCCTCTCCACTACGGTCTGTACTTCGAACGATTCATGGATCCCGATCGCGATGAGATGCCTGATATCGATATCGATATCTGCCAGGACAGCCGCGAGAAGGTCATCCAGTATGTCCGCGACAAGTACGGCCACGTCGCCCAGATCATCACGTTCATCACGCTCAAGGCGCGGGCCGCCATTCGAGACGTCTGCCGCGTGATGGATGTCCCGCTCGCGGAGGCGGATCGCATCGCCAAGCTCGTACCGGAAGAGCTGAAGATGACGCTCGACAAGGCGCTCAAGCAGGAGCCCGAGCTCAAGCGCATGTATGACGAGGATCCGCGCATCAAACGCGTCATCGACGTCGGCCGTCGCATTGAGGGTTTCCCGCGGAATCCCAGCATCCACGCCGCCGGCGTCGTCGTCGCCGAACAGCCGCTGGACGACATCCTGCCGCTCTATCAGCAGCCCGGCTCGGACTCCACGATCACGCAGTTCGATGGCCCGACTGTCGAGAAAGTCGGCCTGCTGAAGATGGACTTCCTGGGTCTCAAGACGCTCAGCGTCCTCGCCCTGACGCTGGAGCTTGTCGAGAAGAACTACGGAACGAACATCGACCTTGAGAAGCTGGACCTGTCGGACCAGAAGGTCTACCGGCTCTTTGCGGCGGGCGAAACGAAGGGCGTGTTCCAGTTCGAATCCGGCGGCATGCGCGGCGTCCTCATGAAGATGCGCCCCAACCGCATCGAGGATCTCATCGCGGCGAACGCCCCTATCGTCCCGGACCGATGGTCAACATTGATCCCTACGTCGCCCGCAAGCACGGCGAGCGCTGGAAGACGCCGCATCCGATCATGGACGAAGTGCTCGAGGAGACGTTCGGCATCATCGTCTACCAGGAACAGGTCGCCCGCCTCGTCAACCAGCTCGGCGGCGTCGAACGCAAGCGCGCCTTCCGCCTTGCCAAGGCGATCAGCAAGAAGAAGATCAAGCTGATCGAGGCGGAGCGCGAACCATTCATCGAGGGCGCCAACAAGCACGGCGTCGACAAGAAGGTCGCGGCCGAGATCTTCGACCAGATCATTCCCTTCGGCGAATACGCCTTCAACAAGGCGCACTCAACAGGGTACGCCCTTGTCGCATTCCAGACGGCCTATCTGAAGGCCTACTACCCGCTCGAATTCATGGCCGCCCTGCTCACCTACGACATGGGCGACACGGACAAGGTCTGCGACTACATCGACGAATGCAAGCGACTCGGCATCGATGTGCGTCCGCCGGATGTCAACACCAGCGGTGTCGATTTCACGCCCGTGCCCGGCGGGAACGGAAAGCCCGGCTTCATCCGCTTCGGTCTCGCCGCCATCAAGGGCGTCGGCGAGAAGGCGATGGAGACGATTGTGACGGAACGCGAAAGCGGCGGTCCCTTCACGGATCTCTACGACTTCTGCGAGCGGATCGACCTGTCCGCCGTCAATCGCGGCGCCTGTGAGGCGCTCATCAAGGCCGGCGCGTTCGATTCGACGGGGGCGATGCGCAAGGCCCTGATCAACGTCGTTGATGGCGCGCTGAAGACGGGCGCCGAGTCCCAGAAGGACAAGAGCAGCGGCCAGATGACGATGTTCGGCGACTTCGGCGGCGAACAGGAGGACGCGAACCACACGATCGGATCCGAGGAGTGGTCGGAGTCCGAGATGCTCGCTTACGAAAAGGCCGTTCTCGGTTTCTACGTCACGAAACACCCGCTCGCCTCGCACGAAGGCGACCTGCGACAGTTCGCCACGGCCGACTGCCGCGATCTGCAACGCGCGCCCGAGGGATCCAAGGTCATCCTCGGCGGCATGATCTCCAGGCTTCGCATGGTCACGACCAAGAGTGGGCGCAACGCCGGCAGCAAGCTGGCCGTCCTGACATTCGAAGACCTGACGGGTTCGATGGAGGCGATCGTCTTCAGCGAGCAGCTCATGGAATATCGTGACCTGATCGCGCCGGACAGGATCGTCTTCCTCTCGGGCGAAGTGGATCGCAAGCGCGAAGAGCCGGCGTTGCGCGTCAGCGAAGTGATTCCATTCGAGGATGGTCCCCTGCGACTGGCCGAGGCCCTGATCCTGCGCGTCAACGGCGACACGCATCTGCCCGATCGCCTGGCCCGGCTGAAGGACGCCTGCCTGGAGCACCGAGGCGATCGCGCGTTTCTGCTGAACCTGCAGGTGCCGCGAAAAATGAGCGTCCTGCTCCGCTGCGACACGCAGTGGCGCGTCAAGCCGGACGCCGCCTTCAGGCGTCGCGTCGAGGCGATTCTCGGTGAAGGCGCCTTCGACCTTCGTGGCCGGCGCTACGCCCTGGCGCGCCGCAGCGTCGTTGCGTCGGCGGAGCCTGAACCGGCGCCCGCATCTGCGCGACCGGCCCAGCTCGCGGCGACAACCTGACGCGTCACCTGACATCACCCCGTGAATCCAGTCACCTGTTTAATTGCGTCCGGCCCGTTCGGCGCGGGCGCCTGCGCTGCCGCGATACCCCGGCGCCCGACGAAGCGCCCCGACAGCGTCCGAATGGCGCCAGGACCGAAAATAATCCGCAAAATCCCGGCGCCCCCACTTTGTTGAACTGAGATCGGTCGCGCGTGTCATAAATGTTGCAATCGTTATCCTCCCGTTGCACATCACGCGCGATTGTTGC
>Ga0116152_10003012_pt1 | contig 13618 bp, 14 predicted proteins | sample AD_UKC119_MetaG_FD_89894 | JGI IMG/M metagenome (GOLD analysis project Ga0116152, IMG submission 89894) | Active sludge microbial communities of municipal wastewater-treating anaerobic digesters from Hong Kong - AD_UKC119_MetaG | ecosystem: Engineered > Bioreactor > Anaerobic > Digestate...
CTTCTGCTTCTGCAGCGGCGTCATGCACGTCGTTTACGGCGCGGCGATCAAAGTCCAGGCCCGTCATGCGGGCAGCCTTACCGGTGCGGTCGCGCATGTAGCTTAGGTAGTTACGGCGCACCTTGGAGCGCTTGGTAACTTCTACTTGCATAACCAGCGGGCTGTGCAATAGGAAGCTCTTTTCTACGCCAATACCACCAGACAAACGGCGGACAGTGATGCGGCTCATGTGACCACCCTTTTGATCCGTGCGGATAACCAAACCTTGGAACACCTGCACGCGCTCTTTGTTTCCTTCTTTAATTTTTTGGTGCACGCGAACGGTGTCACCACTGCGGACGTCTACAACGGCCGACTTCTTAAAACTGTCGTTTAATTGCTTAATTGTGTCGCTCATATCCATGCTATTGTAGCCTAAAATGACCTCTGTGGCAAGGGTGTTTATTCTAATCCCCTAAAAATGGTGTCGTCTTCTAAATACGGCCGCATAGCCCTGACAGCAACCTCTGCCACCTCCCACTTCCGACCAGAAGTTTGTGTTTCCTGGCGAACCATCAACGCAAACCCTACGTAAGCTTCCAGAATCGCATTGGCTTCTTTTTCTACTCCAAGGCGCTCTGTCTGATGATCTCTGGGGTTGCTCAATAGTATGCCGTCTAAAGTTGTCCCTGTTTCTTTCATGATTTCCCCTAGCTACGCAACTCCATTGATTGCTGAACTGCGTGCACGGGCGATACAAACTCCACATCAACATCTGACTTAGTCACAACTACCCTGCCAGTCTTTGGCACAAAATCCTCACGATGATGTGCCCCCCATCCTTCCGCATACGCATGCGCACCATATAAATCTTCCATAGTAATCTCCTTAAAATAAAAAATAAGCTTCTTGGTTGAAGCTCTTGATTTGCTAGGACTGCTGCTTCCCGATGTTATATCGTGGCTTCAACCATGCTGAAGCGCAGCCCCGAAAGGCCTAGAATCTTGACGATTGCGCACATCATGGTTGTCATTGCTGTCTATTGAACCAAACTCGCCCAAAATGTGCAAGATTATTTTTTTGCTCTATTCTTGCGGATTATCCTTGCGCGCTGCTGAGCTGTCAGCCCTGCCCTAAAGCCATGCTGTTCCCAGGGGCTAAGGTCTAGTTCTTCGCTCAGACACTCCTTGATGTACACACAACTACTGCAAATTTTGGCCAGATATTTTACTTTCGGATCTCGTGGATCGGCTTTGTCTGAAACCTCATAAAAGTCCTCCGGGTCATTGTTCTGACATGGCAGATGAACGCCTGGCGGGATACGCATATTAAATCTAGAAAAAGAAACAGTCGTACTATATTTTCTTTTCTCTGGGGCGCTAGGAGGAATAGATATATCTGGATAACCCTCTTTGCCGCCTGTTAAAGCAAGCGATTCTTGCCTACTTTCAGCAATAATCTGGTCAATTTCTGCTTTTGTTGGGCCCAGCGATGTATATAGTGCTTCGGACATAAAAACAAAAATATAATAACTACCCGTGCTGGACAAGCGTTGGTATAGTATAGCTATGACAGATTACGCCAAACTCTCCCTAGAAAAACATAAAGCACTGCGCGGCAAGCTGGGGCTGCAGCTCAAAGACGGCCTAGACACCAAAGACCAGCTCAGTACCTACTACACACCTGGCGTGGGCGCCGTGTCTAGCCTGCTGGCGGAGCGGCCAGAGCTAATGCGAGACTACACCTGGACAGGCAACAACGTAGCCATTATCAGTGACGGCTCGGCGGTTTTAGGCCTGGGCAATATAGGTCCAGAGGGCGCTTTGCCGGTTATGGAAGGTAAGGCCATGCTGTTCAAACATTTTGCAGATATCGATGCTGTGCCCCTGGTCTTAAATGTCCACACAGCCGATGAAATCGTGGCCACTTGCGCCGCTTTGGCCCCCAGTTTTGGCGGCATTAACCTTGAAGATATCGCCGCACCGCTCTGCTTTGAAGTAGAAGACAGACTCAAAGAAATGTTGCCAATCCCCGTCTTTCACGATGACCAACACGGCACAGCCGTAGTCTGCCTGGCCGGCCTTATAAACGCCGCCAAAATCACCGGCCGCTCCCTAGCTGATTGCCGCGCTGTTTTGGTGGGCGCCGGTGCCGCCGGCAACGCCATAGCCAAACTGCTTAACCTGTACGCGCCAGGCATAGAAATTATTGCCGTGGACAGCAAGGGCATTATTTCTGCCCAACGTCCGGATTTAAACGACAGCAAGCAGCGTTTACTGGAGTTTACAAACCCGCGCGGTGTAACAGGTTCCCTAGTGGATGCCCTGGCAGATGCAGACATTTTCTTGGGTGTCTCCCAACCCGGCCTGTTAACGCCAGAGATGGTTAAAACTATGGCCGCGGACCCCATCATTTTTGCCATGGCTAACCCGGTACCAGAAATTATGCCTGACCTAGCCCTGGCAGCTGGCGCCGCTGTGGTGGCAACTGGCCGCAGCGACTTCCCAAACCAAGTCAACAACGCTCTAGCCTTCCCTGGCATTTTCCGCGGCGCGCTAGACAACCGCGTCCGCGCCATTACAGATCAGCACAAGATTGCTGCCGCTGAGGCCATTGCTAGTTTGGTGGCGGAGCCATCTGCGGAGCAGATTGTGCCGCCAGTTACGGATTCGCGTTTGGTGCCGACTATTGCCGCGCTTATCGTATAGACAATACGAGCGCCAGGATATGTTGCGTAAATAACTAGCCTACTGCGCGGAAAATTTCTTCTAAAGTGGTCTCTCCGGCCACCACTTTCAAGACAGCGTCTTGTAGCATTGTGCGCATGCCACTGTGCACGGCGGCGGCCTCTATTTCTTGAGAGCTCAGGACAGCTTGCGGACGCTCTAGCAGTTGGCGGAGGTCATCGGTCATCATAAACTGCTCGCGCAGGGCGATTTGGCCCTTAAAGCCGTACGGATTTTCCGGGGATGAACCCGGTTTATAAAGCGTCAGCTGGTTGTAGTCAATCTGCGGCTGTTGGCCGGGCGGCAAGGTAGACAGCACATTATGAATTACCTGCAGTTCTTCCTGCGATGGCTGATACGGCTGCTTTAGGGAATCATCTAGCCGACGCACCAAACGCTGGGCCATTATGAGTCTAATAGCGGACACAAACAGCGGGTTTTGGCCAATTACGTCCTGCAAGCGAGTCAGGGCCGCGGCGGCGGACGAGGCGTGGAATGTAGCCAGCACCAAGTGGCCGGTCATGGCCGCCTGTAGGGCCGTTTTGGCGGTATCGTTGTCGCGGATTTCTCCCACCATGACAATGTCTGGATCCAGCCGCAAAATAGCGCGCAGTTTGTCACCAAACTTGCCATCGTTGCCGCCTTCTGTGGATTTGACCGGAATTTGCACAATGCCCGGAAATTGATACTCCACCGGGTCTTCCACGGTGATAATTTTGCGCTCTTCAGAGTTCAGGGTGTTAAGAACAGAGTACAGCGTGGTGGTCTTGCCGGAGCCAGTGGGGCCAACCACCATAACCAGGCCGGTAGGTTTCGAAATAATGCCGTCCAGCACTGCTCGCTCTTGATCGGACAGGCCCAGCCGGTCCAGGGTGTAGCGGCTGGCATCCATGTTAAACAAGCGCATCACCACGTCGATGCCGTTCATGGTGGGCACTGTTTCTAGACGAACGTTGACGTCAACTTCTGATTCATCGGCCATTTTAACTTTTTGGGCAATATGGCCCTGCTGCGCTTCATCAGCACTGGTAGAGACATTGCCGGCGCTAGCAATGGCGCCCAAAAGAACCCGATATTTGTCATACGGCAAACGCGCAATGGGGTGCAGCACGCCATCTATGCGGTACCTAATCCGCACGTCCTCGCGCTGACACTCAATGTGGATATCGCTGGCGCCCAGGTTGTGCGCCTGGCTGACCAGGTAGGCCAGCATGTCGTCGGCTCGGACCTGGCCCAGAAGCTGACTGACCTCTGCTGTCTGCTGCTGTGCCGCTTGAGTAAGCGCAATATCTTTATAAATCACCTGCTTGGGCGGATCGTACAGCTGCATGTACTCGCGGTACCCGGCATCGCTAATAATACTAAAGGTGGTGCGCACATCTGTAAAACGCTGCTGGAGCTGTTGGATTGTCTGCTGCGACGTGGTGGTGGTTATGCCAAAATGTAGGTTGCCTTTATAGGACTCAAGCGGAATAACGCGCAGTTTGTAGAGCTCATCATTGGTCAGAATATCGCGGAAGAGCTGCTTGTCTTTAATCTGTGAGGTGTCCGTGTACTGCAGCTGCAAAACGCCAGCGCGGCGCTGGGTAGCGATTTCTTCATCTAGACGAGCATCGTTGGACATATACCTTTTAGTATAAAGCATAAGCGGCATGCCGCGCGAGTGCTTTTGCACACTTCTGTCGTGAGCATATAGAGCATAGTTTATAATATAGATTATAGTCTATATGTCTCAGCAGCTTATTGTCATCGCACATAACCTTAGGAGCGCCCATAACGTGGGCTCCTTGCTCCGCACCGCCGATGGTCTAGGAATAACAGAGGTTATTTTGACCGGCTACACACCCTACCCAGCTATGCAGCACGATTCCCGTCTGCCCCACCTGGCAGCTAAAATAAACAGGCAAATACAAAAAACCGCATTGGACGCCAAAGTAAACTGGCGTCATTCAGAAGACCTTACACCCGTACTAAAGGAACTACGGGCTAACGGATATGTCATTGCCGCGTTAGAACAGTCAGAAACAAGCATTAAACTACCAGGCTTTAACCCCCCAGCTAAACTAGCAATCATTTTGGGCCGCGAGGTAGAAGGTGTAGAGCAAGAAGTCTTGGCCGCTTCCGACATCCACTTAGAAATCCCAATGTTTGGCTCCAAGGAGTCTTTTAATGTGGTCCAGGCCGCAGCCATGGCTATGTATCATTGCAGATTCTTGACAAATGCGCTATAATGCTTATCGTTAAGCAAAAATAAACATGGCAAACAAAAAAGCAAAGCCCGCTGCCAAGCGGAAGCCCATTTCCAAAGTTAGCTACCCCTACCTGCCGTAATCTATTGGTGGCGCAGGTTATCCTGGCCGACTAACTCACCCAGCAATTCCAGAGCCTCTTTAGAGGCACTGCAGCCAGTGGGTAATTTTATAGCTTGGCGGGACTCTCCCGCACCTAGTACCAGCACCACACCGGTCTTTCCGGGATTTGCATCTAAAATCTTTTTCAGGTCTACCAGTTTTTGCTGCTCTTGGCTGCTAGCCAACCTAAGATATAACGTTTTACTCTCTGCCTTCTGACTTCCAGAATCTACCTTTTTCTTACTGGGCTTTGGCACTTTGGCTTTCTTGCCGGTAGATTGGTAGCCGGTGGCTTGGGCCACGGTTATTTCACGCGCGTCATCGGCCATGACTTTGACTTCATCAGATGGCTGGCCGTCGCGGCCGCGGGTGCTGACCCGGCCACGCACCAGCACCACGCGGTCTCGCTCCCAAATGCCAATGGTCTGCTGCAGCGCATTAGGGAATAAAATGATTTCCATTTCCCCAGTTTGATCCTCTATTTTTACAAAGGCCATTTTGGCGCCGTTTTTGGTGGTGATTTCCCGCACATCTAAAATACTGCCGCCAACCGCCACTTGTTTGCCGTCGTGCTCTGGTTTTAGACCGCTGAGCGGCACAGTTTGTTCGCTGAGATACGCTTCAAAGAGTTCTAGGGGGTGCTGACTTAGATACAAGCCCAGTAGCTCACGCTCCCAGAGTAGTTGTTCCCGCGCGTCGCCGCCGGAGTGCGGCATTAGCTCTAGGGCAGCACGCTGCACGGCCGTGTCGTCGCCGCCAAATAAATCGGCTTGGCCGCTTGCGGCCTCTTTGTGCAGGCGCTGGGCATAGGCCTGCAGCAAATCTACGTTGGCAAGGAGCTGCTGGCGGGGTGCAAATCTGTCAAACGCACCAGCTTTGATTAAACTTTCCAGCGCCTTACGGTTAACAACCCGTGGGCTGACAGCGCCCAGGAATTGTTCTAGGTTTTCAAAGGTGCCAAGTTCTGTGCGGGCCCGCAGAATTTCTTCTACCGCGCCGGTGCCCACGTTTTTAATGGCGTTCATGCCAAAGCGGATGGACGGCCGGTCTCCCGGTACTACAGCAAACTCTAGGAACGATTCATTTACATCTGGCGGCAGCACGTTAATACCCATTTTTTTGCATTCTGTAATTTCTATAGCTAGGCGGTCTGTGTCATCGTAGTCACTGGTCATAAGGGCGGCCATAAAAGCGGCTGGGTAGTGTGCTTTTAGGTAAGCGGTCTGGTAGCTAATCATGCCGTAGCAAGCAGAGTGCGACTTGTTGAAACAGTAGTCAGCAAAGCCAAGTAGGTCCTTCCAGAACTTTTCTATGACTGGGCGCGGAACGCCGTTTTTTACAGCGCCTTCTTCAAATTGCACCTGCATTTTTTTCATGACATCGTGCTTCTTTTTGCCGATGGCTTTGCGCAGCGTGTCTGCCTCTCCGCCAGTAAAACCACAGACGTCGCGGCTAATCTGCATGACCTGTTCTTGGTAGACCAGCACCCCGTAGGTTGGTTCCAGGGCGTTCTGCATGAGTTCGTGTGCGTAGGCCACGCTTTCGTTGCCGTTTTTGCGCTTAATATAGCTGTCCGTCAGGCCAGCGCTTAAAGGGCCGGGCCGATACAGGGCACCCATAGCAATGACATCGTCAAACTCTGTGGGTCTAAGCTCCCGCAAGTAACGTTTCATGCCGCTGGATTCAAACTGGAAGACGCCGGTGGTATCGCCTTCGCCAAGCAACTTAAAAGTATTGGCATCGTCTAACGGGATTTGGCTAATATCTACGTCCTTGCCGTATACCTTTTTAATAATTCTGAGCGCGTTTTTAATAATTGTTAGGTTAGACAGGCCTAGGAAATCCATTTTTAAGAGTCCCAAGTCCTCAATTTGGGTCATAGGGAACTGAGTGGCAATAATAGCTTCATCGTTAATTTTGGATTTCTTTTGGGCGACTTCTAGCGGTACGTACTTAACAAGTTCGTCCGGCGCAATCACCACGCCGCAGGCGTGCACGCCGTGACTGCGCACGGTGCCTTCTAAAATCATGGCCATGTCTATGACCTCTTTGTAAGTGGGATTGTTCCCATACTCCGCTTTAAGTTCATGGTCTTCCTGGATAGATTTTGCTAAGGGAATATGCCGACCCTGCACCGGCGCCGGAATCATCTTAGCCAGGCGATCAGCATCCGCGTATGGCACCTGCATAACGCGCGACACATCGCGCACTGCGTTCCGGGCAAACATCCGGCCAAAGGTGACAATGTTGGACACGCGGTCATGACCATATTTGTCCGCACAGTACTGAATAACTTCATCGCGGCGGCTATCCTGGATATCTACATCTATATCCGGCATGGAAATACGGTCTGGATTTAAGAAACGCTCAAACAGCAGGCCGTACTTAAGCGGGTCCAAATCTGTTATACGGGTGGCGTAGGCCACAATAGACCCTGCCGCGCTGCCACGACCCGGACCAAAAATAATGCCCTTCTCTTTGCCCCAGTTAATAAAGTCCTGCACAATCAAGAAGTAGCCGTTAAAGCCCATGCTATCCACCACCCCCAGCTCGTAGTTGGTGCGGTCTAGCACCTCTTTAGGCAAAAGTTTTTGGGCTTCTGGAATGGTTAATCGGTTGTCATATGGAGCATTGCCGTAGCGCCAGGCCAAACCACGCCACACCAGCTGGTCCAGATACGATTTTTCTGTCTGGCTCTCTGGCACCGGAAACTTTGGGATCAGGATTTTACCTAAGTCCAGCTCTAGATTACAGCGCTCCGCAATGGCGGCCGTATTGGTAATGACCTCTGGATGGTCTTTACCCCACCTACCAATCAGTTCTGCCGGCGGAATGACGTGCAGCTCAAACTCCTTGAGCGACATGCGTTTTTCATCAGATAAAAAGGCGCCGGTGCCCACACAGAGCAGAATCTCGTGCGCGTCTTGGTCGGCGTGTGTTAGGTAGTGCGCGTCGCAGGTCAGTGCTACCGGAATGCCTAGCTCTTTGCCGAGCTTAAGGACTTGGTCGTTCACTAATTTCTGCTCCGCGTTATGCGACGGGGCGTTGGGGTGGCCGTGATCCTGAATTTCTAAATAATAGCGGTCTCCAAAGACCGATTTATACCACTCTGCAATCTGGCGCGCTTGGTCGTACTGATTGTTCTTGAGCGCATCGCCAATTTCTCCACCTAGGCAAGCGGACAGCGCAATAATACCTTCATTGTATTTTTCCAGCAGCTCACGGTCCACGCGCGGAAAGTAGTACATACCGTGCAGGTTGGCTTCTGTAGACAGCTTCATTAAGTTGTGCCACCCAGCCTCATTGGTGGCCAGCAAGATCAGGTGGTAGCGCTGCTTGTCCTTGGCCGGGTCTTTATCTGTGTGTTTGCGGGCCGCCACATAGGTTTCTATACCAATAATGGGCTTAACGCCCTGGGCTTTGCACTCTTTATAAAATTCCACGGCGCCGGACAAGGTGCCATGATCTGTCATGGCCACTGCCGGCATGCCCTGCTCTTTAGCAAAGGCCACCAGCTCTGGGATTTTAGTTAACCCATCTAACAAACTAAACTGCGTATGATTATGCAGATGCACATAGTCAGCGGCAGTTAGCCCCCCATGGTTTGCGGCGCTCTTGGACACCCTAGTTACTCTCCTCTTATGCTTCTACTATAGCAACTTCCGCGCGGTAATAACAGAGGCGGCGGCTTGTTTTACAACAACTTTGATTATTGTATTCTTGATTGTATGAATTATCGAACAAAGTGCATATACATTTACCGACGCAGCTGGGACATAATATATCTATCCTAATAGCAACCATAGAATGTACGCACTAAACTTTCTAATATTTTTTCTAGGCTACGCAGTATTAGCCACAATACTGCACGGTATATACCAACAGGGAAGAAAGAGATAGCTAGTCCTTTGCCGTGAATAAGCTGGCTAGGAAGTCCTAACTATTTGTCCATGAATTTCTTGAGCTGGTCAAGAGATTTCTTGGCTTCATCTAGGGCCTTTTGCAGGTCTTTGTCAGAGGCTTTGCCGTCTTTGAGCGAGCCGACAACAGACACAATTTTGTCTTTAGCGACTTTGGCCTGCTCTACGGCGGGGGCTAGCTTTTCTTGTGCTTGGGAGCTCAAAGAATCGCCGTTTCTCTTGGCTTTGTCCACGACATCCGCCAGTTGCTCCTCAAATCGCCGAGCTCTTTTTCTACGTCTTTTTGCCACACGGCAGCTTTATCTTTTAACTCTTCGCGGGTTTTGGCGCCCTCTTTGGGAGCGGTCAAAATGCCCGCAACGTACCCAGCAACGCCGGCCAAAACGGCACCAAGTGCAAATTTTCCTGCTTTGTTGTCTGCCATAGTATTTTCTCCTTATTTCTTACGATTTACAGCATCAACGATGCCTTTAATAATCTTAAACATAGCAAGCGGCCCGCCGGCTTTAACCGTCATGGCTTTGGCGGCAGCGGCAGCAGATTCTACAGAGCTCAGGGCTAACTCTGCCTTAGTTACCATAAATTTAACGCGGCGAACCACCACAAATGCGGCAGTTGCTACGGCGGCGCTGATAATAAAGAACAGTGCTACGGCAACCGTAACCACGCCAAGGAGTACGGATTGCCAGGTGTCTAAATGTATTGTTGTCATACTTGCAAGTATACAGCAAAGAATAACTAAGACTGTAGTCTAGTTAACAAATATTCTTTGAGCTCCGGCGCAATATCCGGACGACGCAGCGCCAAATCTACCACTGCTTTTACATAGTCTGATGGATTACCGGTGTCGTATCTAGCATCGTAATCGATTTCTAGGCCGTAAATTTCTTTACCGTCCTGGATCATTGGCTGCAGCAAGCTATCTGTTACATAAAACTCCTGGTCTTTGGGTAGCGTATCCAGCGCTTCTTCAATATAGCCAAACACATCGCCGGTTAACAGATAGCCGCCAATGGCCGCAAAGTCAGATGGCGCCTTAGCACGCCCCGGCTTTTCAACAATGCCTCTGGCTTTTATGACGCGCTTATTGACGGTTTCACCAGCCATGATGCCGTAGCGGTCATAGTCGGCATCGGTCTTGGCGCGGATACATGGTACGACTGATCCGCCGTAAACTTCATAGGCGGCAATGAGTTGCTGGTACATGTTGGGGTCGGCCATGGTGACATCGTCTGCAAAGGCGTAAATAAACGGCTCGTTGCCAATCAGGTGCGCCGCGTTCATAATCGGCGTGGCATTGCCGTAGGGCCCTTTTTGACGAACATAGACAAAGTTGGCCATGTCAGCTAGGTCCTGCATTTCTTTAATAAAGTGGGCTTTTTTGGGGCCGCCGGCACGTAAGTTCTGCAGCAGCTCCTCGCTGGGGACATCAAAATGATCCTCAATGGGGCGCTTACTGTAGCCGGAAACTATGATTATGTCCTGGATGCCGGCCTCCACCAGCTGTTCCACAATATACTGAATGACCGGCTTGTCCACCAGCGGCAGCATTTCCTTGGGCATGGCCTTAGTTTGCGGCAAAAAGCGCGTACCAAATCCCGCCGCAGCAATGACGGCTTTAGTAACTTTAGGATTAGCCACGGTACACCTCCTTTATTTCATCAATAATCACACTATAATCCTCTTTGCTCATTTTTGAAGTATCGATTTCTATAGCTGGTTCAATGCCAAGTTTGCCATATGTGTCGCCATACTGCAAAAAATCTTCAGGTTGTTTTGGTTTGTCGGGGTGAGCATGATGACGCTCCCCAGTTGCAATTCTTGCATTGAAGCGACTCGCTACTGTCTGTGGGTCCGCAAAGAGGTACAACTGCAGCACACGTGCGCCTGTAGAAGCGACTAAATCACTAATGTCTTTTTCTGCTAAGCCTTTATGAAATGCGCTTTCAATGACGATATCTTTTTTGGTCAGTAATAATTGCTCTGCGACCGCAAATAGTGCCGCCGTGGCGGCCCGGCCATACACGCGTGAATCTTCACGATCTTTTGGAACGCCAAGAGTATCATACAAAAGTTCCTTGAAATGGTCTTTACCAATAGCGTCGTAGCCCAATTCTCTAGCTATTATCCTGGTAAGTGTGGTTTTACCCACCGCCGATCCGCCCTGAACGACAATGAGACGCGGTAAGTCCATAGGGTTAAACCCCCAGTTCTTCCTTTATGAGCTTCTGCGCTAAGGCCGGGTTGGCCTGGCCCTTGCTGGCTTTCATGACTTGGCCGGTTAGGAAACCGATGGCTTTCATTTCGCCATTCTTCACATCTTGTGCGGCAGCTTGGTTTTCCGTAATAACTGTTTGTACAATGGCGCGAATTGCGCCTTCATCGCTGACCTGCAGTAAATTGCGGGCTTTAGCTACTTCTTCTGGGTCTTCTGCAGACTGTAGAATCACCAGCAGCACTTCTTTGGCGGCCGTGGAGCTCAATTTGTTGGCGGCGGTCATTTCAGATAGTTGCACCAGCCGGGCTGCGTCCAGCGTAAAATCTTCCCAGGCCTGGTCGCCAGCGGTAATAACACCTTGGACTTCGCCGCCAAACCAGTTGGCGATGCGCTTAATGTGGTCTGGTTCCGCCTGCAGGTCATACAGGAACTTGGCAGGAATCATGTTATCTAACAGCATTTCTACCAGCGCGTGGTCCAGGCCAAGGCCGCGGAGTTTGGCGCGAATATCGGCGGGCATGGCGGGCATGTCCTGCTGCACGGCCTGAATATAGGCGTCGTCCAACACCACGGGCGGAATGTCTGGGTCTGGCATGTAGCGGTAATCATCGGCGTTTTCTTTGGAGCGCTGGCTGAAGGTTTTCATCTTGGAGTCATCCCAACCGCGAGTTTCCTGGATGATTTTGTTGCCCTTTTCTAGCTCCTCAATTTGGCGAGAAACTTCGTATTCCACGGCTTTTTCTACAGCCCGGAAACTGTTGATGTTCTTGGTCTCTGTGCGCGTACCCAGCTGGTCCGTCTTGGATACGGACACGTTAACGTCAAAGCGCATGTTGCCGTAGTACAGATTACAGTCCGACACATCCGCGTATCGCATTAACAGATACAGCTCGTGCGCGTAGGCCTTGGCTTCCTGTGCGGTATGGATATCTGGCTCCGATACAATCTCCAGCAGCGGCGTACCGGCGCGGTTTAAGTCTACCAGGCTGTATTCTTTGCCGGCGGGATGCACGGACTTACCGGCATCGGCCTCTAGGTGGGCACGGGTAATACCAATAGTCTTGGGCTGGCCGTCTACTTCTATATCTACCTTGCCGCCCAGGATGATTGGCTGGTCGTACTGGCTGATTTGGTAGCCCATGGGCAAATCCGGGTAAAAGTAGTGCTTGCGGTCAAACTTAGAGAATTTTTGCGGGCCACCGGCATCAAGCGCAAATCCGGCGCGGGCCGCTAGTCGCACTGCCTCTTTATTAAGCACTGGCAAAGCACCCGGCAGGCCAAAATCGATGTGGCTCACCAGGGTGTTGGGCGGTGCTTCGCGGGCATCGTTACCTACAGCGCTAAACAGCTTGGTGTTGGTTTTGAGCTGCACATGACACTCGATACCAATTGTCACTCTGTACTGGTCGCGTACTTCTTTAGAAATCATTTAGGCATAGCTCCTAAGTCTTTGAGCGCCTGCAAAAAGCCCAGTAGCGCCTCTTTAACATCGTTTTTGCGGGTTAAGTTGTAATCTTCATGGACCAGTTTGTTGCGCATTTTGTGAGCGTACCAAATACGGTCGTTGGCGGTTAGGTCGCGTTGGGCAGAGACTAGGCGCTCGCCCATGGTTTTGCCCTTATAGCGACGAGCTTTTAGGGCGTCGTCTACCATTTTATCTGCGTTAATAATGGCCAGAGGCCAGGTTTGCTTTTGCGGCAAGTGCTGTTGCAAATCCTTCCAGCGCTCCTGAAATTTTGCTTGATTTAGCTTGGGCGCGCGGCGCTTTAAAAACCAGCTCGCGCCAAAAACAATCAGTAGCATGACTGCCAAAACGGCGCCTAGCAGATAGTAATTGCTGATCATTTTTGAAGCTCCATTTCTAAGGCGGCCGCAAAGTCTAGCAACTCTTTGTCCTGTTTTTGGGCGGCCATAAGTTGCAGACCTACAGGCATTTGATCATCGCTTGAGACGCCGGCCGGGATGCTAATTGCCGGAATGCCCGCCAGGTTGACGGCTACGGTCATGATGTCTGTTAAGTACATCTGCAACGGGTCGTCCGCGTTGGCACCAACCGCAAAGGCAGTCGTGGCACAGGTGGGGCCAAGCAAAAAGTCGTGCTCTTTAAAGGCAGCCTTGAATTCATTGATAAGTTTAGTGCGGACAATCTGGGCTTTTTTGTAATACGCGTCGTAGTAGCCGGAGCTTAGGACGTAGGTGCCAATCATTATGCGGCGCTTAGCCTCTTTGCCAAAGCCAATGCTGCGCGATTCCTTAAAGCTGGCGTCCAAATCTTTAGCGTCAGCGGATGTAAACCCGTAGCGCTGACCATCGTAACGGCTTAGGTTGCTAGAAACCTCTGCCGGACACAGCACGTAGTAGACCGCTAGTCCAAGCGGCAACGTGGGCAAACTGACCTCTGATACTTCTGCGCCCTGGTCCTTA
>Ga0116152_10003013_pt1 | contig 13609 bp, 10 predicted proteins | sample AD_UKC119_MetaG_FD_89894 | JGI IMG/M metagenome (GOLD analysis project Ga0116152, IMG submission 89894) | Active sludge microbial communities of municipal wastewater-treating anaerobic digesters from Hong Kong - AD_UKC119_MetaG | ecosystem: Engineered > Bioreactor > Anaerobic > Digestate...
CGATATCAACGAAGTGATTCTTGTTGGTGGTATGACGCGTATGCCACTTGTGCAACAATCCGTAGAAAAATTCTTTGGCAAAAAACCAAACGCTACGGTAAACCCAGATGAGGTTGTTGCTGTTGGTGCTGCGATTCAGGCCGGTAATATGCAGGGTGATATTAAGGGAGAAGTTCTTTTGCTTGATGTAGCACCACTTTCGCTTGGTATCGAAACCATGGGGAGCGTGATGACAAAAGTGATTGAACGTAACACAACGATTCCAACGTCAAAATCACAAACCTTCTCAACGGCCGCTGATAATCAGCCATCAGTAGAAATCCATGTACTTCAGGGTGAGCGCGATATGGCAGCTGATAATAAATCCCTCGGTCGCTTTACGCTTTCGGATATCCCACCAGCACCACGTGGTGTTCCTCAAATCGAAGTGACCTTTGATATTGATGCGAACGGTATCTTAAATGTTAAAGCCAAAGACAAAGGCACAAACAAAGAACAGGCAATCACCATCACCGCTTCGACAAACCTTGATAAAGAAGAAGTCGAACGCATGAAGAAAGACGCCGAAGCGCATGCCGAAGAAGACAAAAAACGTCGCGAATCGGTAGAAGTAAAAAACATGGCAGAAACCATGATCTATACAACAGAAAAAATGTTGAAAGATGCAGGTGACAAAGCCAAAGAAGAAGACAAAAAAGTTGTTGAAGAAAAGATGGAGGCATTAAAAGCTATTAAAGACGGCGACGATATCGAAGCGATCAAAAAAGCCGCTGACGAACTCGCCACCGAAGCCCAAAAAGTCGGTGCTGCGCTCTACCAAGACCGCCCAGAAGCAGAAGTCCCTCCAACCAGCGAAGGAGAACAAGCAGAATCTGCAACCCCAGAACCAGAAGAACCAAAAGCTGAATAAGCATGGCTAAAGATTATTACGCGATATTAGGCGTTTCGAAGAGTGCGAGTGAAGACGAAATCAAAAAAGCTTTTCGTCGAGCCGCGCATGAACATCACCCCGACAAAGGCGGTGATGCTTCGAAATTCAAAGATGTAAACGAGGCTTACCAGATCCTAGGGGATAAAAAGAAACGTGCTACCTATGATCAGTTTGGTTCTGCTGCCTTTGAAAACGGTGGCGGAGGTCCAGGTGGTCCAGGAGGTTTTGGTGGTGGATTTGGTGGCTTTGATTTTGGTGGAGCTGGGTTTGATCCAAATCAATTTGGTGATCTTGGTGATGTCTTAGGTGAGATGTTTGGTTTTGGTGGCGGTGGTTCAAAACGCAATCGCGGTCGTGATATCGAAACTGAAGTCGAACTTACGTTTAAAGAGTCTGTATTTGGTGCCACAAAAACGGTGAACCTTTATCGCACAAGCGCTTGTTCTGTCTGTAAGGGTGATGGTGCAGAACCAGGCTCTGAGTTCGAAACCTGTAGCGATTGTAAGGGCGAGGGTCGTGTGCGCCAAGCGACGCGGACCATGTTTGGCACCATGCAAACGGTTGTTGCTTGTGCGACCTGTCACGGAAAAGGCAAAAAACCTAAGACTCCTTGCAAACAATGTAAGGGTTATGGCGCAGAAAAACGTAACGTGAGTGTAACGGTTGGTATCCCTGCGGGTATCGAAAATGGTGCAATGTTACAAGTACAAGGCGAAGGCGAAGTACCGGATCACGGTGGTCAGGCAGGGGATCTCTTCTTACGTATTCGCGTAAAGCAAGACGCGCGTTTTCAGCGCGAAGGACAAACGATCTTCTCAACGATGTATGTTCCGATCTCGACCTTGGCCCTTGGAGGCAAAATCCAAGTAGAAACGGTCGATGGTGCAGAAACGCAAACGCTTAGCGCTGGTACAGGTTCAGGCGAAGATCTTGTCTTGCATGGCAAGGGCATACCAGGACGCTCAGGACGTCGTGGAGACCATGTAGTAAAGCTTGAAGCAGATATTCCTGATAAGCTAAATAAAGAACAAAAAGCACTCCTTGAGCAACTAAAGTCACTCGGGCTTTAAACCGTATCCTCCCTCAAATGGGAGGATTTTGGTATCATGCCACTATGAATCCAACCGTTGCTTTTGTTGTTGCCGGCATCGCGGTTACCTGGGAGGTTATTCTTTTAGGTGGTTTTTTATTGGCGGGGATTATTTATGGTTTTATCGTTGGTCGTGATCGAGCGGTCACCGTATTGTTAGCATCCTATGTGTCACTAGCTATTGTAACAAATGCACCAATCATCGGACGTTTAAATGTATCACTTGGAGTAAGCAAAAATCCTTGGTATACGCTCTTATGGTTTCTCGGTATTTTTTTCATTGTTTTTTTGATTTTGTGGAGAAGCGCACTACTCAGATCGTTAGCTAATAGTCGAGGTAAATGGTGGGAGATTTTAATCTTTAGTGTTTTGCAGTCTGGGCTTTTTTTGAGCATCGGGCTTTATCTTATCCCTCCAGAAATGCTTAATGCATTATCTTTTGTAACGGTTCAGACATTTACGGACGAGACAGGTCGATCATTTTGGTTATTAGCTCCCTTGGTTTTTTTGGCGATTTTAGGTGGTTCGGGTGGGGATGATTACGAAGACTTGGACTAACGGCAGAAGATTCGCTAAGGTATCGGCATGTTGCGTATCTATAATACCCTGACCCATAGCGAGCAGGACTTTACTCCAATAAAACCAGGGGAGGTGGGTTTGTATACGTGTGGACCGACGGTTTATGGTCGTGCACACGTGGGTAATTTACGTATGTATGTTTTTGAGGACGTGTTAAAACGTTCGCTTACGATGCTTGGCTATAAGGTAAAGCACGTGATGAATATTACCGATGTAGGTCATCTTGTTGGCGACGGTGACGCGGGAGAAGATAAGGTTGAAGGCGCGGCAGCACGTCTTGGACGTACCGCTTGGGATATCGCCAAAGACTACGAAGCGATGTTTGTTGAGGATATTGCCAAGATGAATATTCTCTCACCAGATTTTATGCCTCGCGCCACGGAGCATATTAAAGAGCAAATAGAACTTGTGCAAAAGCTCGAAGAACAAGGTTTTACCTATCAAATAACCGATGGTATTTATTTTGATGTCGAAAAATTTGCCGCCTACGGCAAATTATCGGGACAGTCTCTCAAAGATAAGCTCGCCGGTGCTCGCGTCGAAGAAAATACAGAAAAACATCACCCAGCAGATTTTGCGTTATGGAAGTTTTCGCCAGTTGATCATAAGCGTCAGATGGAGTGGGAGAGTCCATGGGGAACAGGCTTTCCGGGCTGGCATTTAGAGTGTTCTGCGATGGCGCGCGCTTATCTAGGGCAGCCCTTTGATATTCATTGTGGTGGCGTTGATCATATCGCCGTTCATCATGAAAATGAAATCGCGCAAAGTGAAGCCGCGTATCATGAGCCTCTAGCCAATTACTGGATGCATGGAGAATTTTTATTGATGGATAATCAAAAGATGTCCAAGTCGCTCGGAAATCTTTATGTTTTGCCTGAAGTTATCGAACGTGGTTTTGATCCGCTTGCCCTAAGACTCTATTTCTTGAGCGCGAATTATCGTCAAAAACTAAACTTTTCGTGGGATGCGCTTACCTCAGCGCAAAATACGCTAAAAAAACTCCGTCAGGAAATGAAGTGGCTTGCACGCGATGGTAAGGCTAACCAAGGGTATCTTGTAGATATGAAAATTGCTCTTGAAGCAGATTTAAATATCCCAAAGGCTCTCGCTGTATTACACGAAGTTTTACGCTCTGATCTCTCACCAGTAAATAAAGGGGCAACGATTATTGAGATGGATGAAGTTTTTGGCCTAGGCCTTGCCGACTGGATCGGTAAAACGGAAGAAACACCTAAAGAAGTCATACAGATCGCAGATCAACGCTGGCAAGCAAAGCTTGATAAGGACTTTGCCAAGGCAGATGAGCTCCGCGACACCCTCGCCGAGGCAGGCTGGAAGATGAATGATGGCAAAGATGGGTATGAGTTAGAGCGGTTATAAAAGCATCCCCCGTGAGATATCGGGGGATTTTGTTTGTCGTGGTATACTGTTGCTATGTCAAACGGAGGCTTTTTAGATGGTTTTGAAGGAGGTAAGGACGTCGTAAGCGAAGCTACCTCACCAGAGCAACCAGTCGTTGAGTCCACAGCAATGCCAGTGCCAGAATCACCGGCACCAGTATTTGTATCCGAGACCCCTGCAGAAGCGCCTACCCTTGATCATGGGTATTCATTTGAAGATGGTGAAACAATGACTCCCGGTCAAGCAGATCGCCTAGCAATCGAACAACTCAAAAAAGATGAATTTTTAGAAAATACGGCAGAACAGGAGGTGGTTACACACGCAGAAGATCATTCAACTTCAGATGATGCCGGCACGGCAACTGTGGTGTCAGAATCAACCACTGAGCAAGTTGAGACGGAAATGGTAAAAGACGAGGTCTATATAGAGGTAGAAAAGATCCTCGAAGATGGACTTGGTCCTTTTGTTGAAACAATGGAACCTAAAGCAAAAGATCGTTTTGTAAAAAAGGGTCGCGAAGTAACAACGATCATTGCAAATATGGTCCGTCACATGCACGTAAAAACAAAAGACGTTTTTCGTCTTTTGAAAGAATGGTTGCTCACGATACCGGGAGTGAATAAATTTTTCCTCGAACAAGAAGTAAAAATCAAAACAGATCGTATCACCGAGCTAGATCGTGTGCGTCGTGAGGACGCCGCACCAAAGCTTTAACAACTAATACCCATGCTCTTTCTCTCTTTGTTTCAAATTACCATAGAAGACACGTCAGTGCCTGCGAATTCGGCTTTGCAGGTTTTTGATATTTCTACCGTTATCAGCAGTCCTATCACTTGGCTTGTTATTGGTGTTTTAGGGTTAATTTTATTTGTTATTATTGGTTTAAACATCGCTCGATTATTTTTACGTAATAGCAAGGCGGCAGAAAGCGCTTTTAACACCAAGGTACTCATGGTGCGTGTACCAAAAAACTTAAGCGCAGATGATTCAAAACAAGACGCATCTCAATCGCAGATCCAAGAATCGATTGGTGCGATGGAGACCGTTTTTGCCACCATTGGTGCATTAAAGGCACAAAAAGGCTTTAAAGCGTGGCTCTTTGGAAGAGACGATGTGTTCTCATTTGAGATTGTCGCGCATCAAGCAAAAATCTCTTTTTACGTAACAGCGCCAGCCTCTCAAGTAACATTTGTTGAGCAACAAATTCTTGCACAATACCCAAACGCACAGGTTGACGAAGTCCCTGACTACAACCTTTTCTCTCCGCGAGGTGTTATTTTAGGGAGTTATCTTGCCTTTCGTCGTGAAAACTTTTTTCCGATCAAAACGTATCGAAAGCTTGATTCTGATTCGATGAATGGATTAACCAATTCGCTTTCTAAAATTGATGATACCGACGGCGCTGCTATTCAATACATTGTACGGAGTGCGCCAAAGTTTTGGCGTTCTGAGGGTTTGCGCATTGCGCGTGGTTTGCAAAATGGCAAGAAGATGAGTGAATTGCAAAACAAAAGTCTTTTTTCTTCGATCGGTAGCGAGGTAGGCAAATCATTAAAATCAAAAGATGATAAAGAAAAGCCTCGTGATCAGCTCTCTGCACTTGATCAAGAAATGGCCAAAGGTCTAGAAGAAAAGGCCGCAAAAGCTGGTTTAGATGTAAATGTCCGTATTATTGTCTCTGCAAAAACACCAGAGTCAGCTCAGAGGTATTTAAACGATATTCTTGGATCATATGGTCAATTTAATATCTATGAGTACGGAAATGGCTTTAAACATCAAATGCCAAGTCGCCAACAGCGCGTGATTCGTGATTTTATCTATCGTTCATTTGAAGAAAATTTTAGAATGGTGATGAATACCGAAGAGATGGCAACAGTGTTTCATTTGCCACTCGCTTCTACGGAGACGCCAAAAATCAACTGGCTATTATCACGTAAGACCTTACCGCCATCTAACCTACCAACCGAAGGAATCTTGATGGGTCATTCAGAATACCGAGGTCATCGTTATGATATTCGTGTAAAACACGAAGATCGTCGACGTCACATGTATATCATTGGTAAGTCTGGTTCCGGTAAAACCGAAATGATGAAAGCGATGGTGCAGCAAGATATCGTAGAAGGCAGAGGTGTTTGTGTTATCGATCCGCATGGTGATTTTGCAGATGATGCTTTGCAATTTGTACCAAAAGAGCGCGCAGAAGATGTTATTTTCTTTGACCCTGCTGATTTTGAGCGTCCAATGGGGCTTAATATGTTGGAGTTTGATCCAGCAAAACCAGAGCAAAAAACCTTTGTGATCAACGAAATGTTAAAGATCTTTGATAAGCTCTACGATCTTAAATCCACGGGTGGTCCAATGTTTGAGCTTTATATGCGTAATGCAATCCTACTCTTAATGGAGGATCCAGAATCTGGTTCTACCTTGATGGAAATCCCAAAGGTCCTTGCTGATGAAGAATACCGTAATTACAAATTATCTAAGTGTAAGTCGCAGGACGTAAAAGATTTTTGGACAAAAGAAGCGCTTAAAGCGGGTGGAGAAGCATCGTTGGCCAATATGGTGCCATATATCACTTCTAAGCTTACGCCGTTTATCTATAACGATTATATGCGGCCTATTATTGGTCAGCAAAAAAGCGCCTTTAATGTTCGCGAAGTCATGGATGGCAAAAAGATTCTCTTGCTCAAGTTATCAAAAGGTAAGATTGGTGATTTAAATGCCTATCTTATTGGTATGGTACTCGTTGGTAAAATCTTGATGGCAGCTCTTGCACGTGCTGATATGGAGGCAAAAGATCGCAATGATTTTTATCTCTATATCGATGAGTTTCAAAACTTCTTAACTGACTCAATTTCGGCCATCCTTTCTGAGGCTCGTAAATATGGTCTCGATCTCATTATTGCTCATCAATTTATTGGTCAGTTAGAAAATAAAGGAGATAACTCAATTAGAGATGCTATTTTTGGTAATGTGGGTTCGATATTTGTAAATCGTGTCGGTGTAGAAGATGCAGAATTCTTAGCAAAAGAATTTGCACCAACGTTGTCAGAATACGACTTGGTCAATGTTGAGGCCTTTACATTTAATGCCAAGATTCTAATTAATAACCAAGCGTCTAAGCCATTTAATTTTGGACCACTTTTTGCGCCACGACCAAAGACGGATGAGCTTGCGAAGATGATTAAAGAACTGTCACGTTATAAGTTTGGTCGTAAGCGTGCTCTTGTTGAGGCAGAGATTGCCCAGCGTCGCGAATTATCGCTTATTGCTGATGACGAGAACTTTCTCTGATATACTATTGTCAAAGAATAATAACCCATAAAAATATGCCAACACCATTTCAATTGCCCGAAGATGAACAATCAACATCAATAGAAGAAAAACAAGAAGACGTTTTTTCTGATACCGAGGTATCTTCTGATGAACCAAAAGGTATGTCAGCTATCGAAACAAAGCTCGCTCTCGCACAGCGTGTCATTCGTTCAGTGAAAGAACAGATCGATACACTCGAACGATTGCTCGAAAGTCGCGCCGAAGCAGCTGATGTAGAAAAGCTCCTCGCAGAAGCCAAAGAATTTGAAATCTCTTTTGAAGGTAAGTCGATTGATGGAGTTTTTGATGGAGAAAATATGGTGGGAGAAGACGGTAATCCATATCCGGTACCACCAAATTACGCGTCTAAATCAAAGCTTGTAGAAGGGGATTTGATGCGAGTGACAATTTCTGATTCTGGGCGCTTTATTTTTAAACAAAGAGGTCCGATTGAGAGACGTCGTATTATCGGTACCTTGGTAATGGGTGATATGAGTACAGATTATAAGGTTCTCGCAGACGGGCATACACATCGCATTCTTCCGGCGGCCGTATCTTTTCATAAGGCGAAACCGGGCGATGAGGTTGTTATTCTTGTGCCAAAAAACGCTCCATCAAAGTGGGCAGCAGTTGAGCATATCATGAAAAAAGCAGAAACTTCATGGGAGTAAACCTGTTATTCAGGAGGGTGAGGGCTTGCTTGCTCGTTGGGTACCGAGAGGGCATTATGTAGGCCTATGCCGTCACTTAGCCAGATATACCGACCACAGCGTTTTGCGGACGTAACCGGACAACAACATATTACAGAAACGCTCCGAAAAGAGCTTGCTACAGGGCGTTTAGGCCACGTTTTTCTGTTTTCTGGACCGCGTGGTGTTGGTAAGACAACGACAGCCCGTATTTTAGCCAAGGCATTAAATTGCAAAAATCTGACAGAAGGGGAGCCTTGTACGGTTTGTGAGTCCTGCAAAAATACACAAGATAACCGCTCTTTTGATGCGATCGAGTTGGATGCAGCTACCAATAATGGTGTTGATGCTGTTCGTGAAGCCATTATCGAACACGTACGTTTTGCTCCAGCCTCTGGGCACAGAAAAGTCTATATTTTAGACGAGGCTCACATGCTTTCTACGGCAGCTTGGAATGCCTTATTAAAAACGCTCGAAGAACCTCCAGAATACGCGTTTTTTATTCTTGCAACAACAGAATGGCATAAGGTCCCGGCTACCATTCTCTCACGTAGTCAACAATTTGCTTTTCGTCGTATTGATGATGAAAATATGCGAGCGCGTTTACTCGATTTAGCAAAGGCAGAAAACTGGACGATAGATGACGGCGCAATACGTATCTTGCTCAAAAAAGCCGATGGCTGTGTCCGAGATGCGGAAACGCTACTTGGCCAAGTGGGTGGCTTAGGTGATTCGCATATCACCGAGGCAACCGTCGGATTGGTTATACCTGTGGGTCAGCAAGAAAAAGCCGCAGAACTTATGGTCGCATGGGGTAAGCGACACTTCGGTGATAGCTGGAATCTTGTAGAGCGCTTTGCAGATGAAGGCGTGCCATTTACGCCGTTATTTGATGATCTTATCCAATGTGTCGAAGATTTATTAGCAGCGGACGCACTTCCAACAAAAGCAGAGCAATTTAGATCTGGATCAGCCGCAGAAAAGTTACTTATGGAGTGCTTGCAATGCTTTACACCGAGCGAATTGCATAATATCGCTTTATCCTTATTTGAGCGTCGACGTGATGTAAAAATGGGCATGGATCCTGTTTTTGCTGTGCAACTCGTTGGATTGAGTCTCCTCTCACCAACAACAAACACAACTCCGCAAAACACCAAAACACCAGAGGCACCAACAAAAACGGCACCTATTCCTAAAGTCATGAAAGATAAGCCACAAGAGGAGGTAAAGCCTATTAGTACGGAAGAGAAGGTTATAGAAGTAGTAGAGCAGTCTGCAGAGCCTATTGAAACCATTTCAGAACCTATACAACAAGAAGAGAAGAAAAGCGTACAAACAGAAAGCGAAGCACCTGCTGTCTCATTGGCGATGGTGCGTTCACAATGGCTAGAGATTATCCGTGTTGTAGACGAAAAGAATCATTCTTTGCCTTTTATTTTAAAAACAGCCTCACCATATGCGGTCGAAGGGTTAAACGTGATTATTAAGTTTCAATATCCTTTTCATATGGACCGCTTAATCGGTGACGGAAAGAACCGTGGGATTATCCAAGAAGCAGCACGCGCTGTTTTAAAGAATGATCAACTTATGATCGAAGGCATCGTTGCCGCTGATGTCGCAGCCGCTCAAGGCGGTGCGCCAGACATGGTTGGGAATATTTTGCAGGCCTTTGGTGGTTCTGTTGTCGAATCCTAGTATGCAAGAAGCACGAGCTGCTATCCTTCGTGCTCAGTGTTTTTTTGCTTCTCTTGCGTATCCTGCAACAAAATTTGAACTTGTTACGCATGCAGAAACAAGCGATAGAACATTGCTACACGAAGATACAGAACATGCGATAGACGCTCTTGTGGCAGAAGGCGTCATTCTCTATCAAAAAGGTCGTTTTGTTTTTCCTGGTTCAGAAAGCTTGATAGAAGAGCATCGACAACGAGAAGCATTGTTCCCACGTAAAATTCGTCGAGCAAAACGATTTACCAAGCTGCTTTATCATTTAGCTGGGGTAAAAGGCGTTTACGTTTGTAATACGCTTGCTCTCGCGCACACAACCGAAGAAAGTGATATCGATCTTTTTATTGTATGTAAACAACATACCGCTTGGCAGACACGTTTTTTTGCAACGGTGTTTTTGATGGTATTACGTTGGCGTGTTGAGACGGCAAAACATGACCCAGTTTGTTTAACGTTTTTTGTTGATGAGCGTGCTCTCGACCTCTCGTCACTTAGCATAGAGCAGGATGTCTATTTGCAGCATTGGTTTTTGTCATTGCTACCACTACTTGATGACGGGATAGGTGTAGAGCTCTGGAATCAAAACGCTAAACTACGTACGAGATATCCACTTGCACAACCCTGGATGCTTTTCGCTGGGCAGAAAAACAACATGCCTATGTTTCGTCTACCGACATTTCGCTTTATTGAGTCGCTTTCACGCAGGCTTTCAGAGTGGAAGTTTGCCAAAGAAATCCGTTCTCAACTTGGGCAGGGTACGGCAGTTGTTGCGAATGATCACATACTAAAATTTCATGTAGATGATCGTCGCGCAGAATTTCGTGATCGATATCGACAGCTTTGCAAACGCTATGAGGTTTAAAGAATGGGTAATTATTGGCTATTTTCTCGCCTTACCTTGGCAGACGAGATGGTTTTATGATGCGGGTGCTTTGGCGGGGTATCCTTGGGAGCAAGGAAGGTTTTCTGTCTATGCATCCTGGTTTTTGATCGTGCTTTTAACCTTTCTTTCAATAAAGCAAAAACCACTAACATTGAGAGTACCCAAAAAAACTGAATTATTGGTTATTATAGGGATAGTATTACCAGCGCTTTTTTCATTCTCTCAACGTGCGAGTATCGCCTGGTTATGGATATTTGCAATTGCCGCGTTAAGTATTTGGGTATTGAGACGCGAACAGATCGCTATTGAAAAAATGTCATTTTGGTTTGCGATAGCGCTTGTTCCGCATGCACTTATTGGGTTAGCACAATGGATTTTTCAATGGAGCCTACCAAGTAAGTGGCTGGGATTAGCGTTATTAAATCCGCAGTCACAAGGGACGGCGGTTATCTTAAGTGAGGGGATACGTTATTTAAGAATATATGGCGGATTTCCCCACCCAAATATATTTGGTGGGTATCTTGCCGTAAGTTTATTATTTGTTGCGATAGCATGGGGTTCCTACAACAGAAGAATGCAAAAAGTGCTCTTTTATGTTGTGCCACTATTAGTCATTGCGCTTGGGTTTACCGCTTCACGTTCTGCATGGTTGTCTTTATTTGGCGGGTTACTAGCCCATGAAGTGCTTTTACGAAAAGATCGCTTGCGTAAACACTCAACTGATCATTTTCATGCTCATTGGATACTTATTCCATTTATCCTGACACTGGCCATTTTTCCATTGCTTGTGCGACCAATTTCTTCAGGGAGTGGTCAGTTTGCGGAGCAAAAATCTGTTAGCGAACGTGTCCTTGCGCTAAAACAGGCCTGGCCTATGATTAAACAACGGCCATTACTTGGTACGGGACAAGGGGCGCTTTTACCTGCGCTTATCAATCAAGAACTAAAGCCAGTTATTCCGCATATTGTGCCAATTGTAGCACTCATAGAGACAGGAATTGTTGGTTTTATCACCCTGCTCTACGTATTCGTTCAGTGGTTGTCGATGTTACTTGATAAGATAAAACGCTATCCAACAACACGACCAGCAGTTATGAGTCTGATAGTTGCGCTATGTCCGATTGTGGTATTAGATCACTATCTCTGGAGCTATTGGCCAGGGTTCGCTTTATTGAGTCTTATCGTTGTATTTACCTATGAATATACACCCACTTCATGATGGCGTTGTTTTGACCCCATCCCCAAAAGAAACACAGACAGCCTCCGGTTTTTTGCTTGCTGATACGGAGAAACAAACACCTACCGAACAAGGCACCGTGATCGCGGTTGGTCCGGGTCGTCTTCTCGAAGATGGTAAGAGAGTACCAGTCTCGCTAAAAATTGGTGATGTAGTCCTTTTTAAGAAATACGCTTCACACGAACTAACATTAGATAAACAGGAATATCTCGTTGTTTCTGAGGCAGATATTTTAGCGATTATCAATACATAATATGAGTAAACGTATTACCTTTAACGAAGATGCCCGCCAAGGCTTAAAACGTGGTGTTGATCAGCTTGCAAATGCCGTCAAGGTCACACTTGGTCCAAAAGGTCGTAATGTGATTATCGAAGGATCATTTGGTTCACCAACGATCACAAAAGACGGAGTGACGGTAGCAAAAGAAATCGAGCTCGAAGACAAGCTAGAGAATATGGGCGCAGAGCTTGTAAAAGAAGTTGCTTCGCGCACGAACGATGTGGCAGGTGACGGTACTACAACAGCAACCGTTTTAGCACAAGCTATGATTGCCGAAGGGCTAAAAAATGTTACCGCAGGAACAAGTCCTTTAGCGATTAAACGCGGAATGGAAAAAGCGGCAGAAGCGCTCATCGCTGAGTTACTCGAACATGTCTCTCAGCCAGTGCAAGGTGAGATGATTGAGGCAGTGGCATCTATTTCTGCAAATGACCCTGAAATCGGCAAGATGATTGCAGAAATGGTTAAAGAAATGGGCCAAGACGGGGTGATTACGGTCGAAGAAGGTCAAAGCTTTGGTCTTACAAAAGACGTGGTAAAAGGGATGCGTATTGATCGAGGCTATGCGTCACCTTATATGGTAACCAATCAAGAGCGGATGGAGGCTGAGTTAAGCGAGCCAGCGATTTTGGTTACGGACAAAAAAATACATAACTTTCAGGAGCTATTACCTTCACTTGAGCTTATTATGAAGGCAGGGCAAAAAGAGCTGATCATCATCGCTGATGATATTGATGCAGACGTTCTATCAACCATTGTCTTAAATAGAATACGTGGCATTTTTCATGCGCTTGTTATCAAGGCTCCTGGATTTGGTGATCGCCGCAAGGATCTTTTGCAGGACATTGCTATTTTGACGGGAGCAACGCTTATCAGCGAAGAGCTCGGAAACACGTTTGAATCTATTGAGCTTGGACATTTTGGCAGCGCAAAGAAAGTTCTTTCAACAAAAGAAACGACTGTGATTATTGACGGAAAAGGCGCCAAAGAAGCAATCGAGACGCGCGTACAACAACTACGCAAACAAGCAGAAGCAACAGACTCTTCGTTTGATAAAGATGCTTTGCAGGTGCGTATCGCTAAACTTGTTGGAGGTGTCGGTGTTATGAGAGTTGGAGCTGCTACCGAGGTCGAGATGAAAGAGAAAAAACATCGTATCGAAGATGCAATCGCCGCAACAAAAGCGGCCATCGAAGAAGGTATTGTACCAGGAGGTGGAACAGCGCTATTGCGTGCAGCAACCGCGTTAGATTCTTTAACGTTGCAAGAAGATGAGATGGTTGGATTACGTTTGATAAAACGAGCGATTGAAGAACCCTTACGTATGATCGCTCAAAATGCTGGCAAAGACGGTGCAGTGATTGTCGAAGAGGTAAAAAAACTCGAGAGCGCTATGGGATATAATGCCGAGACAGATCAGTACGTTGATATGGTAAAGGAGGGGATTATCGACCCAACCAAGGTTACGCGTTCAGC
>Ga0116152_10003016_pt1 | contig 13599 bp, 10 predicted proteins | sample AD_UKC119_MetaG_FD_89894 | JGI IMG/M metagenome (GOLD analysis project Ga0116152, IMG submission 89894) | Active sludge microbial communities of municipal wastewater-treating anaerobic digesters from Hong Kong - AD_UKC119_MetaG | ecosystem: Engineered > Bioreactor > Anaerobic > Digestate...
GCACAAAATAAATGAAGACTGATTACTGAACCTGATTTCAACTCTATCTCCTATGCGCATTTTAAAGTTTTTCCTCAAATTATTACTGTGGTTATTCTTATTAATGGCAGTGACATTTTTTGTGCTCTATTCCATCGCTCCTGTCTATGATTTCGAAGAGCCACAGCCATTCTCCGGAGAAAAAATTCATAATCCTTACGAAGGGGTTGACAGCACGACATGGAAAAAAGGAAACTTTCAGATTCAGGCGCGTGCCTGGATGAGTATAACTGATGGCAGGAAAAATGATCCGAAAGCTGTATATGCGATTTACGAGCAATTGGGTTACGATATCATTACCATTACCGATTATATGAAAATTAACCAGTTCGGTAAGTCAAAGAGCGGTTTTATTCCGGCTTATGAGCATGGTTATGGGGTGTGGAAAACACATCAGGTATGCCTCGGGACCGACAGGGTGGTATGGCTGGATTATCCTTTTTACCAAAACATTCATCACAAGCAGCATATCATCAATTGCCTCAGACCGCACACCGAAGTCGTCTGCGTGGTGCATCCGCGCGTCAGAAAAGGCTATGTTACGGATGATATGAAATGGTTGACCAACTATGATTTGCTTGAAGCCGTCAGCAATTATGTAAATTCACTGGAATACTGGGATGCAGCTTTGTCGGCAGGGCATCTGGTTTATATCATTTTCAACGACGATTCGCACGATGTACTTAATCCGTCAAAGGTAGGTCGTTTTTGTACTTTTGTGAATACAGAAAGCCTTGCTGAAGCAGATATTCTGCATGCAATGAAATCAGGCAAAGCCTACGGGGTTAAAATAAATATGTTCGAAGGTGCTGATTACTTCCAGAAAGCCATAGACCATCGTAATCTTCCCATTCTTAAATCAGTATTAGTCAACAATGATACTCTGATAGTTGAAGTAAGCAGAAAAGCCAGCATTTTTACTTTTATCGGCGCCGGTGGGATAACGAAGAAATCAGTTACCGATACCAACAGGGCTTTTTATTGTTTAACCCCCGAAGACCAATATGTTCGCACGGAAATTATTTTTCAGGACAATACGCAGTTCTGGCTCAATCCTGTGGTTCGTTACGAGGATGATGCTCCCCGCAAAGCTGTGCTGCCTGAAATAAATCTTTTACGAACATGGCTGCAGCGAATGATTGCACTGATTATTGCAGTGATGATTGTAGTTTTTGTTGTCAAAATCCGTAAAGCACGGTCGAAAAGAGATCATATTCATATCCGGCACTATTTTTATGAATAATAAATTCCAAAAAAAACATCACTTAGGCACATCAAAGTCAAATAATCATTGTTATTTTGCACAGTAAATTTTTTTGTTAGAAAATTAAGGCAGTTTGCAGAATGACACAAAATATTTATGTTGCAGCTTCGGAAGAAGCGTCGGGTAAATCGCTGATTGTGCTTGGATTTATGGAGCTGCTGACAAGACATGTCAAAAAAATTGGCTTTTTCAGGCCGATCGTTACTGACGGAAAAGAACATGACAGTCATATTCGCCTGATTTCGCAGCGTTACAAGTTGCCTTTTTCCTATAATTCGATGTACGGTGTTACCAGTAAGGAAGCTTTCGAAAACATTCAGGCCGGTGACATGGATTCCATGTTTACCAGTATTTTGAAAAAGTATAAAAATCTCGAAAAAGATTGCGATTTTATAGTGATTGAAGGAACTGATTTCAGAGGTTCGCTGGTGTCATTTGAATTTGATATGAATGCACGGATTGCCAACAATCTCGGAGCACCTATCCTCGCTATCATCAATGGTTATGGCAAAAATGTCAGCGGGATTGCCGATTCAATTCAGATGGTAAAAAGAACCCTGGCTGAAGAAAATTGTGCACAAATTGGTTTTGTAGTCAATCGTGTGGACGAAAAAGATTATACCGCAGTCAGGCAATTGCTCGAAAAGTTTGGTAAAAATGGAGAAATAAATTTTGCCATTCCCGAAAAAGCTGTTCTGCAAACAATTACCATGCGGCAGATTGCTCAGGTGCTCAATGCTGAGCATATTTACGGAAACAAAGAAAGCCTGGATCTGGATGTACTGGATTTCAAAATTGCCGCCATGACCATTGATCATATCCTGAAATACACTGTACAGGGAACCCTTGTGATTACGCCGGGTGACCGAACTGATATTCTGATCGGATTAATGATGACAGTGTTGGCTGATAATTTTCCGAATATTTCAGGAATTTTACTCACCGGCGGTTTAAAACCAAATCAGCAGATAACAAAACTAATGGATGGCCTGCAACCATTGCCGATAGCTATTTTGTCAGTACAGTCCGATACCTACGAAACTGCCATGTCAGTAAGTCAGATACGTCCGGTACTCAATCCTGAGAACGAGCGCAGGCTGATCACGGCACTAAGTCATTTTGAGTCGAATGTGGATGTGGACATTATGGGGCGAATACTTAAGATAACCCATTCGCGGGTAGTTACACCGGTAATGTTTGAATATGAACTTTTTGAACGTGCACGTGCCAATCGTAAACATATTGTACTTCCCGAATCGGAAGATGAAAGAATCCTGCGGGCTGCCGAAATATTGCTCAAACGCAACGTGGTTGATATTACCTTGCTGGGTAACGAGAATACTATTATGAAACATGCAGCCGAGCTACAGCTTCAACTGGAAGGTGTAAATATTATCGATCCTTACGACAATGACCTTGTACATGAATATGCTGCTGAATATTACCGTTTGCGTAAACAAAAAGGCATAACCAAGGAACAGGCTTATGAACTGATGCACGATGTCAGCTATTTTGGTACCATGATGGTACATAAAGGCCATGCCGACGGAATGGTTTCGGGGGCAACTCACACCACTGCACATACCATAAGGCCTGCATTTGAGTTTATCAAAACAAAACCAGGCGTTTCCATTGTTTCAAGTTCATTTTTGATGTGCTTCAGCGATCGCGTGCTGGTGTATGCCGATTGTGCTGTTAATCCCAATCCCAACGACGATCAGCTTGCTGATATAGCCATTAGTTCGGCTGAAACAGCCATTAACTTTGGTATTGAACCCAGAATTGCCATGCTTTCCTATTCCACCGGTGAATCAGGAAAAGGTGAAGATGTGGAAAAGGTTCGCAATGCAACCCGTATTGCCCGGGCACGTCGCCCCGATCTGAAAATTGAAGGGCCAATACAATACGATGCTGCGATTGAACCAACGGTAGCCCGTCAGAAAATGCCGGACAGCGATGTGGCAGGAAAAGCTACCGTGTTCATTTTTCCTGATCTTAATACCGGTAACAATACCTATAAAGCGGTTCAGCGTGCTGCAAATGCCGTTGCCATTGGCCCGATTCTTCAGGGACTGAATAAACCTGTGAACGATCTCAGCCGTGGATGTACAGTGAAAGACATTGTGAATACAGTTGTTATTACTGCCATTCAGGCTCAGGAAGAGAAATAACCTGCAACTGCTTTTCGGTATTTTTCAGTGTTTCGACCGGCTCCGGTTTTCTTGAAACTTGTTCCGGAATTAAACCTGCTGTGTTGAAAATAACGATCCCAGGATAATCTTTCATTTTTTTGCATTAACCGGCATTTCACCCTAATCCTGGCTGAGCTGAGGGTCACCTGCTTTAGATCAAAGCCTTACATTGTAACTAGCTGTGTTTTTTTAATCCGTTGATTTTGAGCAACCGGGCGATTTCACCAGAATTTTACCGTCAATAGTTGCTCGCGGGGACCTTTTTATTTCCGTTGTCATCAAATCCGGTGATGATAGAATCACGAAAGGTTTTCAGATCGGATAAATTATTACGACCAGAAGCATTGCTTCAATAGGGGCAGATTTGCGATAATACTCCACCGAATCAGAAGCAGGAAGAAGTCCGTTGAAGGGAGTAAAACTTAACTTTCTCCGTTCTTTCGATCATTCGGGTAGGTTTGCCGGATTCACTTTTTTCTCCGGAGTAGCTTATTCTATTCGGGTAAAGGATTCAATTTCCCTGAAAAAACCGTGCTTTTTCAATGCATTGAATTGTTTTGGGGAAGGATCAATCAGAAGATATTCCAATTCTCCGTTTTCTTGTCGCACCTCCTCTACGGGAAGGATGTTTCTCAGTTTTTCGATGAAGTCATTGTCTTCTTCCTCGAAGGTGATGTAGTAAACCCTGATGATATTTTTTCCCTCTTTAAATAAAAACACTTCCCAATAGTTTTCAGTCTTCAGGTTCAGGACATAGTAGCTTTTCCATTTTTTAAGAACTATGGAATCTGAAATCAGTTTTTGGCTGTAATAGAACAGGTTTGTTTTTTCATTTCCATAGGTGAAGGATTCATTGGAAATTTTTAGTGTATCCTGGTTTTCATTCAGGTAAATGCCGGTAATTTTATCAGGAAAAGCTTCCATTTCACTGGCATCCGACGGCTGGGGCTGCCTGAATCTGACAGTGGTACATGCTGTAAACAGCAACATCAGAGCAAAAAAGGAACCATAAAAGAAAAATCGGTTTTTCATGAAATGTTTGATTTAAAAATTTGCAAAACGAAGTTGTGAGTACTTTATTATTCGAAGAGTTCTTCTTTAGGAACTTTTTTCACTTTATCGCCGTTTTTAAGTGTGTGTGATACGGCGCGGTAGGGACCTGTAATTACTTCCTGCCCTTCGTCGAGGCCGGAAAGGATCTGAATGAAGGTATTGTCCTGAATGCCGGATTTTACCTGCACCATTTTTGCTGTACCATTGTCGAACAGAAAAACGTACTCAGTAATTTCAGTTTTTGGTTTTTCGGCATTTTCGTTTTCAATTTCATTCGGTTCTTTGTTTTTATCGCGGTCAATGCGGTTTCCGACACTTTTGCCGGTAGTGTCGCTGCGGGTTGTTATGGCCTGAATGGGCAGGGTGAGCACATTGGGTTCGGTTTTGGTTTGTATATCAACAGTTGCAGACATTCCCGGTCGGAAGGGCGAAAACCATGGCCGGTCCGGGTCAAGTAAATCCTGATAGGATTCTTTCAACAGCCTGATTTTTACTTTAAAGCTGGTTACCTGATCGGTGGTAACTCCGGTGGTGTTTGCAGAAGTGGCAATTTCGGTTACGATTCCTTTGAATTTTCGATTAATGTAAGCATCCACCTCAATCAAAGAAGTGTCGTTAAGGTTCACGCGGACGATATCGTTTTCGTTTACTTCCACCACGGCTTCCATCATGTCGAGGTCGGCAATACGCATCATTTCTGTACCTGCCGAAAATTGCGAAGCTCCGGCAACGCGTTCACCCATTTCGATGATAAGCATAGAGACAGTGCCATCGGAGGGAGCATAAATGGCCGTTTTGGTAAGATTTTCCTTTGCTTCACGCAGAGACGCTTCTGCACTGGCTACCTGAAACTCGGCAGCTTTTACCGATTCTTCGGCAGCTTTGACTTCAGCACGGGCTACTTCATAGTTTGCCAGTGAAGCTTCGTAATCAGAATCAGAAATCACCTTTTCTTTCCATAATTTCTCATTGCGTTCGTATGATAATTTCGAGCTGGTAAACTGAGCCTGGGTTTGAGCAAGACGTGCTTTTGCATTGGCAAGACTGGCACGCTGCGATTGCAATCCGGCTTCCATGCGTTCGTAATTGGAAAGGTAAATCTCAGGGTCAATTCGGGCAAGCAAGTCTCCCTTTTTCACCTGATCGCCTTCGCGTACATGCAGTTCCACTACTTCTCCCGAAATGTAAGGGGTGATTTTTACCTCCCGTGCAGGCTGGATTTTTCCATTTGCTGTTACGGTTTCCACAATGGTACGCCGGCTGACAACGTCTGTTGAAACTTTCATCAGGTCTTCTTTTCCGATGACACCTTTACTTCTTAGCACGGCCAGTACTACCAGCAGCAAAACCACTGCGCCGGTGATGATGAGTATTTTTTTTGTTTTCATAATCATGCTGATTCATTTTATTTTCTAAGAAATTACAGATTAATATCTGTCGAATATTTACTGCAGGGTTATGGGTTTCCCCATGTAAAAATCAAGGATTTTTAATTTGAAAATATAGTCAAAACGTGTGCGCAGCAAGTCTGATTCGGCGGCAGTCATTTGTGTTTTGGCCAGGTTGTAATCGACAGATGTTGCCATTCCGACGGTAAACTTCTGTTCGGTGTAGCGAAAGGATTCCTGGAATGATGAAAGGGATTTCTGCGTGGCCTGATAACTTTTGTAGGCTGCCTGAGCATCGTAGTAAGCCTGTTCGATGGATTTTCGCAGGGTATTTTTGGTGATTTCGAGATTGTATTCGGCACTGGATGCGGCTATCTTCGCTCTGGCAATGTTGGATGAAGCCATGTAGCCGTTGAAAATCGGAATGCTGAGGCCTACACCGAGATAACGGCTTTGGTTATCAATGAATTGATCGTTGAATGGGATGACATCGGTTTGAAAAACATTGCCTGTGAGGCTGTCGAACTCATAGTTGCGAAACTGGTTGGAGTAGTTTGTGTTCCAACCGCTTTGAAGATTGATCACAGGACTGCGCGCCCCCTGTGCAATAGCTACATTTTTACCGGCACTTTCGAGCAGAAGTTCGGCACTTTTTATGCCGGGCTGTGTTCCAAGGGCAAGATTAAAGACCTGATTGACAGGAATGATCTCAGGTGAGGGAACAACTTCCAGTTCAGGTATATAAATTTCGAAGTCAGTATCACCTGGCAAATCAAGGATTTGAAGCAAATCAAGGTAGGCCAGTGCAAGAGAGTTTTCGTAAGTGATTTCGGTGATTTCTTCAGCGGCGCCTTGTGCTTGTATTTCGAGCAGGCTTCCCATAGCAAGAATGCCGGCATCAACCAGTTTTTCAGTTCGCTTGATCTGTTCTTTGGTGATGGCGACCTGTTCGCTGGCGACTTTCAATAATTCTTTGTTGTACAGAATATTGAGGTAGGCCTGGGTGAGCAACAGGGTGATGTCGTCTTTCACCTGATCGGCAGCATATTGGCTTGCCTGGAAGTCGATTTTTGCTTTCCTGATGGTGTTTTGATACTGTAACCCCCCGAAAATTCGCATACTTGCATCCAGACCAAAATTGGCCTGGTTGGTTTCGTTGTTGGTATAGGTGTAATTGGTACGGTCGAGCACCCGCCCCCAGTTGTAGCTGAAAGAAGCATTGGCATTGAGGTTGGGAAGCAGTCTTAATTTGGTTTCGAGCAGATCAACTTCTTTGTACTTCACATCCAGCTCACTTTGTTTTACCTGAAGATTGTTTTCAATGGCGTAGTTTACGCAGTCTTCTATTGTCCATATCCTGCTCTGGGCATTGATGCTTCCTGCGCTGATGCAAAGCATGACAATGAACATTACACTTGCGGCTTTCATTAATAATCCGATTTTCATGTTGATTAATTTTGAATTGCGGATGCAAAACATTCGCAAAAGTAACATTATCCTGGTGAGATTACCTGGTTTTGCTAAAAATATGCCGGTTTTGAAATCTATTGACAATCAGAAGAAAACTTATATTCACTGCCAGAATAAACATTTTTGTGTCCATAATAAGTACATACGTTGTACGATTGTGAACAGCATAATTGTTCAAACGTATTTCCGAGGTAATTTATACTTTTACCAGATTAAAATTTTCAAACATTTTATTACACCGCCATGATACGCAATCGCTTTAACCCTGTTTTTATGCCGGTAGTTATGATTCTGTGTTTTTTGACTTTTACTACTGCTGCTTCCGGCCGTGCTTCTTTAGTCACTGGCACCAGCGAGCTCAGTGATACACTGGATGCACTTAACTACGAAATACACATCAATGAACTGGATTTTACAGCAAAGACTATTGTCGCGACCACCATAGTGACTATCGGATCGAAAGTGGATAATCTTTCTGTGATTCGTCTTGAGCTGCTTGATCTGACTGTTGATGAAGTGCTTATCAACGGAGTTGCATCTGCCGGTTTTCAGCATCAGAGCCCGTGGTTAAGCATACCTTTGTCAAATGCAATAAATACCGGTGATGTGTTGGAGATATCAGTAAGTTATCACGGAGAACCTTTTCATGAGGGATGGGGAGGATTTCACTGGAGCGGGCAATATGCCTTCAACCTTGGAGTAGGTTTTGAGTCCGATCCACATAACCTTGGGAAAGCCTGGTTCCCCTGCATTGATGATTTCAAGGACAGGGCGATTTACGAAATTTATGTAACCCTTCCAGATCCCAAAATGGCTGTTTGCGGAGGAACTCTCCTGGAAATAATCGATCATGGAAACGGAACAAAAACCTACCATTGGAAATTGCAGGAAACAATACCTACTTATCTTGCTTCTGTTGCTGCAGGCGAGTATGTTAATGTTCCTTCATCCTTTATTTCGACAACAGGTGAGGAAATCCCTGTTGGCATTTACGTAAGGCCTGTTGATACAGCTAAAGTTGCAGGTTCTTTTCAAACCCTCGTGCCTGTTCTGGAAGCTTTCGAAAATTATTTTGGTCCTTATCCCTGGGAACGCGTTGGATACACAGGTACAGCCATTGGAGCCATGGAACATGCTTCCAATATTGCCTATCCACATTCGTCCATCACCGGTAACCTGGCCAATGAATGGCTGATGGCACATGAGTTGTCGCACAGCTGGTTTGGGGATATGGTAACCTGCGCCAGCGCAGGTGATATGTGGTTGAACGAGGGCTGGGCAGTGTTTACCGAATCGCTTTACCGTGAAGCATTATATGGTCCGGAAGCTTACCACGCCAACATGTTTTCGAAACACCGCAGCGTGCTTCACAATGCTCATGTGAGTGATGGCGGCTATCTCGCACTTTATGGAATCCCTTCCCAATATACCTATGGAACCACTGTTTATCAAAAAGGAAGTATCGTTGTTCATACACTTAGAAACTATATGGGTGACGAGCTTTTCTTTCCTGCTGTGAGGGCTTACCTTGAGGAGTTTAAATATGGGTATGCTGATTCCTGGCAACTGAGAGATAAACTGAGCAGCCATTCGGGAATAAACCTGACCGATTTTTTTGATATTTGGGTTTTCTCACCGGGATTTCCCGAGTTTTCGGTTGATTCCTTCAATGTTCAACCTATCGGAAATCAGTATGCCGTAACTGTATTTGTCAGACAAAAACAAAAAGGTCCCTGTCCGGTTGCTAATTCAAACCGTGTGGAAGTAACCTTTATGGATCAGCAATGGCAAACCGAAACAGTACTGATGGAGTTTTCAGGTGAAACCGGACAGCAGGATTTTATCATAGGGATCAATCCTGTTGTTGCCATGATGGATTTTTATGATAAAGTTGCCGATGCTACTACTGATATCAACCTGACCATTAATGCCTCGACCAACATTAATCTATTCGATGTGTTTGCAAAACTGAGAGTGGAAAATATGGCTCCGTCTGATTCGGGATTTGTAAGAATCACCCATCGCTGGGTGCCTCCGGATGAGTTGAAAACGCCGGTTAACGGCCTTACTCTGTCGGATTACCGTCATTGGCGCGTAACCGGTATTTTGCCCGGAGATGCCGAAATAACAGGCAGTTTTATGTATAACAAATACAACAATCTGGACGGGAACCTCATGAGCGATCCTGCTGACTCTCTTGTAATTCTTTACAGATCAACACCGGCTTCCGATTGGCAGGGTATTGATTTCCTGAAAATCGGTGCGCCCAATACCGGCTATATTGAAGTTCCTAACCTGCAACCCGGCGATTATACCCTGGCAGTGTGGGATGAACTGTACGTCAAAGTTCCTGAAACAGCCTCCGGTTCCGCCGATTATATCAACGTTTATCCAAACCCCGCCGGTGATCTGGTAATGATGGAATTTAACCAGGTAATACCAGCATCAGTAAAAATATACTCTTCCGCCGGAAATCACGTCAGCACATTGTTGAACAGTCAGAATCAAAATTTTATGGAATGGAACACCAGGGAGGTGAAAAACGGAACCTATCTTCTTTACTTTCTGGATGACAGCAACAAGCAGCTTGAAGTGAAAAAACTGGTTATTAACTGAAGAGAATTGAAAAAAGACCGAAATAACTGATGCATGAATTTTATTTCGGATCTGCACCACATTATCTTAGCACTTACTGTTGAATATGAACGTTGCCGCGATGAAGCAGGAGCAAGGCAGCAAAAAGTTTAACCGGATAATCAGTTTGAGTTATTTGGAACTAATTCACCCGACCACCGGCAGATTTACAGGGAAATTCTTTCCCGCTTCAGGAATATCAGCCAAACCGAAATTAAGCAGATAATCCGGGAACTTTGGAGTCTTCCCGAACGTGAGTACCGGTATTTCGGTAAGTATCCGGCCGATAAATTCATCTCAAAAGCAGATCATTATTTCCTCAAAACCATTGAGCGGATGATTACCTGTAAATCCTGGTGGAGTGCTGTGGATATGGTAGTATCTTATGTTGCTGGTACTTTTTTTAGCAGTATTCCCGGAATGATTTGTCCGATCATCAGTCAATGGATGGAATCCGGAAACATCTGACTGCAAAGAAGTTCGGTTCTTTTTCAGTTGAGGTATAAAGGAAAAACCGATACAGATGTACTGCTCAGGCTCATTTGTGAGCTTATCCCGCATGAGGATTTTTTTATCCGCAAAGCTGTTGGCCGGACTTTGTGCGAATATTCCAAAACAAATCCGCAATTAGTTATTTTTGTCAGAAATAAGCTGCTTTAGCCACTCAGCCGTAAGGAAGTGCTTAAGGGTATCCTGCATAAAAATTTGGCCTAATTCATGACTTTATTTTGATATTCAAGTAATTGTATTTTAACAGAAAAGATGACCATTTTGGTAATTTAATTTTTGTTTAATAATTGCGTCAGAAGATTAAACATTTTTCTGCTCCTCCTGTTTTTAAATCATTACTTGTGATCTTCATAAAAATAGGGTAAGAGAACGACAGGTTTTAAAAACTTAATTTTGAAAAAATTTTACTTATGAATAGAAACATCATTTCCGGTTTTTCAAAGCTGAACAAAAACGCCAAGATCGAGTTGGTGGCGAGCCGATTCAGTAATCCGGATCAGATTATCGACGAGCTGAAGAGTTATTGGCATGAAAATCCCGAAATTCAGCGACTTTTTGATGAATTCAGCGAGAATACGATATCTAATTTTTATTTTCCATTGGGAATAGCTCCGAACTTTAACATCAACGGGAAGATGTACCTTGTTCCAATGGTGATTGAGGAAAGTTCGGTAGTGGCTGCTGCTTCCAACAGTGCCAAATACTGGGCTTCAAAAGGGGGTTTCAGCGCCGAGGTAATTTCCACAACCAAGGTTGGACAAGTACATTTTATCTGGAAAGGCGATAAGCAAAAACTCGTGGCGTTGTTTCCCATGTTGAAGCAGGAGCTAATAAGAGGAACCCGGCATATTACCGAAAACATGGAAAAGCGCGGAGGAGGAATTCTCGATATAGAGCTGGTAGATATGACAGACAAGCTGGACAATTATTACCAGTTGAAAGCTGCTTTCGATACACGTGATGCCATGGGAGCAAATTTTATTAATTCATGCCTCGAAGAATTTGCCATGATTCTCAAGGATCATTTTGCGGAAAATTCTGCTTATCATGGGGAGGAACAAAAGGGTGAAGTCATCATGTCGATTTTGTCAAATTATACGCCCGAATGTCTTGTAAAAACTCAGGTGGAATGTTCGGTCGACTGCCTGAAGCATGCCGGTGACATAGATGATCCTCATCATTTCGCATGGAAATTTGAACAGGCTGTTCGTATTGCACAAATTGACCCGCACCGTGCCACCACACACAACAAAGGCATCTTCAATGGTATTGATGCAGTAGCACTGGCTACAGGTAATGATTTCAGAGCCATTGAAGCAGGCGGGCATACTTATGCTGCACGAGATGGCAGGTATCGCAGTCTGACTGATATTGACATTTCAAACGGTCGTTTTCGCTACAATCTTACTGTGCCGATAGCTTTGGGAACAATAGGTGGGCTGACTTCCCTTCACCCGATGGCAAAATTTTCACTGAAACTTCTGGGTAATCCAGCAGCTGAAGAACTCATGATGATTGCTGCTTCCGTAGGACTGGCTAATAATTTCGGTGCGGTAAAATCGCTGGTTACCAAAGGAATTCAGGTTGGTCACATGAAAATGCATCTTTTCAACATTTTGAACTCGCTGAATGCCACCGACAAAGAAAAGAAACTGGCGACTGACCATTTTGCCCAACATAAAGTTTCTTACAATTCGGTAAATAAGTTTCTTGCAGGTCTGCGTCACACGATTGCTGCAAATATCTGATCATGCCGTCTCTGCGTTATTACTCCCGTGGAAAATTCCTGATTTCCGGTGAATACCTGGTGATGAAGGGAGCACTTGCTCTTGCGCTGCCGTTGAAGTTCGGACAATCGTTGGAAGTTTCAGTATCCCGCAGGGATGGTATTTCCTGGAAAAGTTTCGAGAAAGATATGCTGTGGTTTGAAGCTGATTTTTCGTTGCCATCATTTGAAATTTCCAAAACTTCTGATACCGAAAAAGCCGTTTTTTTGAAAAAACTTCTTCAAAATGCATTTCGTATGAATCCTGATTGGTTTGAGGCTAATGTGGGATTTGATGTGATTTCTAAAGCTGATTTTGATTTGCGATGGGGGCTGGGCAGCAGTTCAACACTTATTTCCAATGTAGCCTGGTGGTTTGGGATAAATCCTTTCGATCTTCATTTCAGTGTTTCCGGTGGATCAGCCTACGATATTGCCTGTGCCAGAGCCACTGGTGCTATTTTCTATCAGCTTAATGAACACCAGCCTGTTATAACTCCAGTCAGTTTTAATCCGGTTTTTAAAAATCAGCTCTATTTTGTCTATTCCGGCAAAAAGCAACGATCTGATATAAGTATTTTGCAAATGGCCGGCCGGTTAGAGGTGAATGACAGCAAAATTGATGAAGTATCGGCCATCAGCAAAAAATTGGCTGAAAGTACCACGATCAGCGAATTTGAATTACTGATTGACGAGCATGAACAAATTCTTTCGGAGTTATTTGACCTGCCGACGGTTAAAAGAAGTTTTTTCCCTGATTTTTCCGGCTCGGCGAAATGGCTTGGTACCTGGGGTGGCGATTTTTTTATGATGACGTGGAAGGATGACCCGAAGCTACTTTCTGATTATCTTACCTCAAAGGGCTTTGATACGGTGTTTTCTTTTAATGATATGGTTTTACCTTCGGACAATTATTACTGATGTTTTTGATTGTCATAAATTTTACAAATAAACTACTTTTACATCGGCAAAATGATCTAATCATCCGTTCATGACAGCAACAGCAAAAGGAAGTACCGGAACAATTACCTGGCAAAGCCCGAGCAACATTGCACTCATAAAATATTGGGGAAAAAAAGGTTTTCAGTTACCTGCAAATCCGTCGCTGAGCATGACGCTATCAAAAGCTGCCACTATCACATCAGTCAGCTTCCGGCCTGGTGAAACGGGAAATGTATCTTTCGATTTTCTCTTTGAAGGAAAAGAAAATCCTGCCTTTGCCGGAAAGCTAAAAGTGTTTTTTGAAACTATTCAACATGAATTGCAGTTTTTGTCCAAATACCA
>Ga0116152_10003017_pt1 | contig 13599 bp, 11 predicted proteins | sample AD_UKC119_MetaG_FD_89894 | JGI IMG/M metagenome (GOLD analysis project Ga0116152, IMG submission 89894) | Active sludge microbial communities of municipal wastewater-treating anaerobic digesters from Hong Kong - AD_UKC119_MetaG | ecosystem: Engineered > Bioreactor > Anaerobic > Digestate...
CCTGTATCTTTATCAAACTTTTGAACATATTCGCCTTTTTGATTTTGTGTATTATCTGTATAGGTAGCTATAGACCAAATATATTGTGAACCTGTTTGAAATGCAATTTCAGTATCCATTTCATAATTGGTTTCATTTGTATCAAAATCGGATCCGTTGATACCCCAAGGCAAAGTTCCGTCAGGATTTATTCGCTGCAAATATGAATCAAAACGGGTTCCAGCTGAAGCAAAATATCCCATATAAACCACATCGCCATCCTGCAGTCCTGTATAGGAACGAATAAAAGCGGTAGCTCGGTCTGAAATTTGAATTGCATTTGCCCAAACTGGATTTCCATCAGCATCATATCGCTGTGCATAGAGTAATGAGTTTATTCCGCTTAACAATTTATGGAAAACGGCAATGTATTCGCCACCAGTAATTTCAAAGAAATTACCAGGAGATGTAACACCAGAACCAGTAGTAATGGGTTGCGTATCAGGCCATACTGCAGTGCCACTTGCATCGTATTTTTGCATAACAGCACCTGAGCTAGAAAGCCAACTAACGATGGCTCCTCCTGCAGATAGCGGCAAAACAGTAACTACATTTCCGCTGCCAACGTTTACACCGTTTGACCCCCATAAATAGTTTCCTCCAGAGTCCATTTTAAATACATACGCGGGATCCCCACCAGCTGTTCCTGTTACACCTATATAAAGGTTATCATCTGCATCAACAATTGTAGACATAATTACAGTAGAAGTGCTCATAGGTATTTGATCACTCACTAACATTCCATCGTTGCCCAATGTTTGATTACCGTCAGCATCCATAACTTGCATGCGAAGTTCAATGTTGGTTGGCGGACCGACATTCTTCCAATATACTACGAAGGTTTGTCCGTCTGAAGTCCCTTTAGCATGAACGTCCAGTTCTCCTGATTCAGCAACAAGTGTGTTTAAATCTGTATCAGTTGTCCATTGCGCAGAAGCTACAAACATTGTTAAAAAACAGATAATAGTAAAAATAGCCTTCATTATTATTTTAATTTTTATTTGAAATTTTAGTTGTGAAACCTTTTTTATCAAATTCTAGAATCATCTTTTTTAAAGCATTTTTTTTGTCCTTATTGTTTTCCAACAGTTTCTCCAAGTTGGTTTTTTCAGTTGGTTTAATTTTCATTGCAATAGCTTTAGTTATAAAACTTTTCCAAAAGTATATGCCGACTTTACTTGCACATAATTTTTTGCCCTATCAAAAACACTCGTAGGCAAAAACCGACCATAGCATTAGCACTCAATTTCATTTAAAAAATTGGTTTTCAATTATTTATTAATATATTATTTTGAAAATTATTTATCCGAAGCTGGACATATATACCGAAAGATCGGTATGGGAATTGGTAATATCCAACTTTTTCCGAAGCCGTGTTCGTGCATTTTCCACCGATTTTGAAGACTGTCCGGTAATCTGCGCAATTTCTTTTGAGGTGAGGTTCAACTTTAAAAGAGCGCAAAGCCGTTTATCGCGTGAAGTTAAATTTGGGTGTTTTTCAGAAAGATTTTTGTAAAACGATTCATGAACCTGTTCAAAACGCAGTTCAAATTCGTCCCATATATTGCTGGAAGTATCGCGTTTTAAACGCTTTAAAATATAATCGATTGCGTTTTGCGTTTCCTTTTTGGCCGCCTTTCGTTTTATTTCCTTTAAATCGTTTAAAATATCCTCGATAATCTCGGTGCGGTGCATTTCCACCATTGCCTTTCCTATCAATTCTTTGTTTTTCAGTTGTAGATTTGTATTTAGCTCCATTTCTTTTGCAGTAGCAAGCTGTTTTTCAAGGTTCGCCCTTTTCAATTTATTTCTAAAGCGATACAGCAACATTCCCAAAACCAACAAAATAGCCAACAGACCCAATAAAATGATGTAATTGCGCGATTGTTTTTTGCTTTCCTCAAGCTCCCTTATTTTTTCCTTGTTACGGTATTCTTCAGCAATTAGCAATTTTTCGAGGTTTACGCGCTTATCCTCCAGATTCAATGTATCGCCAATTGCCGAATATTTTTCAAAAAAGGCAGAAGCTTTTTCAAATTTGCCTTGGGCAATATATCCCTTATAAAGAAGCCCAACAGCACGCTGCTGCTCAAAACCAAAGGGTGCAACGCTGTCCAAAATAGCTACTGCTTTTTGGGCATAATAGATTGAGGAATCAGGGATGTCGTTCTTTTGATAAAATTCTGAAAATTCATTGTAAAACCAAGCTGCGCCTCGGGAATTAGCACCATTTTCAACATCGATGAGTGCTTTGTTAAAATATCGTTTAGCCAAATTTGGGCTATCTTTCAATACATAACATCGGGCGAGATTGGCGTGAAGGAACATCTTCAAATCGGGATCCGAAATACTTTCGGAAAGCTGGAGCGATTCGGTAAAATAGGCCACGGCGGAATCTACTTTTTTCTCTAAATAAAAACTCCCCACATTGTTAAGGATTCGTGCCAGGGTTGCGGTGTCGCTCTGCTGCTTTTGGTAATCGAGCACTTTTTTAAAGAAATGCAGCGCCTTTTCCTCCTTATCGGTCCGGGCATAGATTATGGCAAGGCTGTTTTCCAGTTTATATCTTTCCGAAGCGGGTTTTGTTTCGTAAAAATGGTAGGCTTTTAAATAGTGTTCCAGTGCAATATCCAATGCATCCTTGTCAAGATAGATGTCTCCCAGATTCCTATAAAAATCGGCGACCGTTTTATCAGACCCGGAATTTTGCGCACTTTCCTTTGCAATATCCATATACCGAAGTGCACGGTTCCAATCGGCGATTGCCAATTTTGAGGCAATTTCAATACTGATTCTGGATTTTTCGTTTTCAGAAGAAGTCTGCGCAAGACTATCCACCAACACAGAAATATTGCTCTGCGCATAAGCTGATTGCACAAAAATTAAGAATAAAAAAATTCGAAAAACCATAGAATTCTATTTTTCGGAAACACAAGGTACGGAAAATCAATATTTCAAAACATCCAAAATTTTCTGTTTTACTTTTGCCGTGGAAGGAATCATCGTTTCCTCTAGAGTGGAATTCAAAGGAATTGCAGGCATATTTTCAGAGCCAATAAGCATTACAGGAGCATCTAACTGTTGAAAACATTCCTCTTGGATTCTTCCCTGCAAACCACGCGAAAAACCATTTTCTGAAGGTTCCTCGGTTACAACAAGACACTTTCCGCATTTTTTTACGCTTTTGAAAACGGTTTCATAATCCAAAGGATGAAGGGTCCGAAGATCCACTACTTCAATTTTATCCTGCATTCCAAGTTCTTCGGAAGCGTTCATCGCCCAATGCACGCCCATTCCGTAGGTAATAATTGAAAGTGTTTCCTCTTCTTCCTGTTTCCAAATTTCCTGCAAGACCCAAGCTTTTCCGAAGGGTAAAATGTAATCAGCATCAGGCATTAACGAAGTCGCACCTTTGGTCCCTTTCACTTTGCTCCAATACAAACCCTTGTGCTCAAAAATAACAACCGGATTTGGATCATAATAAGCGGCTTTCAGCAATCCCTTTAAATCGGCACCGTTGCTTGGATAAGCAATCTTTAATCCGCGAATGTTTGTAACAACACTCTCTACTGAAGAGGAATGATACGGCCCGCCACTTCCGTAAGCACCAATCGGAACACGTAAAATCATAGAAACGGGCCATTTTCCATTGGAAAGATAACAGCTTCGAGAAACTTCGGTAAAAAGTTGGTTAAGTCCAGGCCAAATATAATCCGCAAACTGAACCTCAACTATGGGTTTCAAGCCAACGGCGCTCATTCCAACGGTACTTCCAACAATAAATGCTTCCTGAATTGGCGTATTAAAAACACGATTGCCGCCAAACTTTTGTGCCAAAGTAGCTGCTTCGCGGAAAACTCCACCTAAACGCCCCCCAACATCCTGTCCATAAAGCAAACATTCTTTGTGCTTCGCCATCAGTTCTTCAATGGCAAAAAGTGCACAATCTACCATTACCACTTTTTCGCCACCTTTTGGAGAACGCTCGCCTACTTCTTCTGTAATTTCTGTGGGTGCAAAATCGTGGGTAAATAAATCCTCTGGCCTTGGATCTTCTGCTTTTAAAGCTTTTGTCAAGGCTTTTGTTACTTCAGCATAGGCAGAAGCCTCAATTTCATTTAAATCTTTTTCCGAAAAACCATTTTCCAACAATAATTTCTTCAACTTCGGATACGGATCGCGACTTCTTGCTTCTTCCAAATCATCGCGATAAAACTCCATACGAACACCAGAAGTATGATGATTCAAAAGCGGAATTTTAGCGTGAACCAAAAACGGTCTGCGCTCTTTCCTTATTTTTGAAATTACATCTTGAATGGTCTTATAACTTTCTTCAAAATCAGTTCCATCAATTGAAACAGCTTCCAAACCGTGAAAACCTGCAGCGTATTCAAAAGCATTTTGCGCTCGGGTTTCCGCTGCATTCGCAGAAATATCCCAACCGTTATCCTGTACCAAATATAAAATGGGCAATTGTTTTAAAGCCGCCATTTGAAAAGCTTCGGCGATTTCGCCTTCAGTAACCGAAGCATCGCCTAATGAGCAAACTACTATTGGTGCCTCGGCTCCGCTCGGCGACCAATCAATCGGAACCTGAGCGGAGCCGAAGGTTTCTTTATACCAAAATCCCATCGCTGCGCCAGTCGCTGGAATAGCCTGCATACCCGTAGCTGAACTTTGGTGGGGAATCTTTGGTTTGTCATCATCCTTCAAACTTGGGTGGCTGTAATAAGTCCTACCACCGGAAAATGGGTCGTCCTTTTTCGCCAAAACCTGAAGCATCAACTCATAGGGCTTCATCCCGATTGCCAATAACAAAGAATCATCTCGATAATATGGAAAAGCATAATCCTGCGGCAAAAGCTGCATTCCTACAGCAGTCTGGATTACTTCGTGCCCTCGCGAAGTTGCGTGTACATATTTTGAAATTACTTTAAAATTTTCCTCATAAATCTCGGTCATTGCCTTAGCAGTAACGAGGTTTTTGAAGGCTTTTCTCAATATATCTTTTGAAATATTCACTTATTTAGTGTTAGTAAGGTCTCGACTGTGCTCGACCGGAAATTTTTAAATTTTTCTTTTGGAATCAAACTTTTCCATATAATCGGCTATTCTTCTTAAAAACGAACCTGCCAAATAACCATCTACAATACGATGGTCGAAAGAAAGAGATAGGTACATCATCTGTCTAATTTCAATAGTATCACCTTCTTTTCGTTCCATCACTTCAGCGCGTTTTTTTATAATTCCAGTTGCGAGAATTGCGGCTTCGGGTTGATTGATAATTGGTGTCCCCATCAAACTCCCGAAAGTACCAACATTACTTATTGTAAATGTACTTCCTTTGGTTTCGTCTGCTTTCAACTTATTATCACGGGATTTTCCAACTAACTCATTGGTGGCTTTAGCCAGTTCTTTCAAATCTTTTTTGTCGGCATTTTTTACCACAGGCACAATCAAATTTCCCGAGGGAAGCGCAGTCGCCATCCCGATATTAATTTCGTCTTTTACTATAATATTGGTCCCATCCAACGTTGAATTTATCATTGGGAAATCTGCTATCGCTTTCGCTACACATTCAATAAATAACGGGGTAAACGTAAGTTTTTCATTGTATTTTTTCTGAAAAGCATCTTTGTTTTTGTTGCGCCAGTTTACCATTTCGGTCAAGTCTGCTTCCACATAAGCGGTTACGTGCGGCGAAGTATGCTTGCTGAAAACCATGTGGTCCGCAATCATTTGGCGCATCCGGTCCATTTCCACGATTTTGCCCTTTCCTTTATCGAATTTCAAATCGGGAATCTGAAATCCTGAAACTTCCGGAACTGCTTGTGCAAACTGAAACGGACGTCCATTTTCAATATAGTTTGAAACATCACTTTTCCGCAAACGACCGTCTTTTCCCGTTCCTGGAATTCGGGCGAGTTCTTCGTAACTGATGTGGTTTTTACGCGCAATACTATCGACTAAGGGTGAAATGAAATGCCCAGCCCCAGCCCCTCCCGAAGGGAGGGGAGCCATTCTTTGACTTAAATTTGAAGTTGAAATTTTCCCTTTTGGTCTTTCTTCAGAAACAGTGGGTGATTTAGAATCTTTTTCTTCGGATTTTGCATTCTCAGAAAGCTCCAAAATGGCAATCACTTCCCCTACGGGCACAACATCTTTAGCTTTAAATTTATGCTCAAGCATTTTTCCGGAAGCTGGCGCTGGAACTTCATTATCCACTTTATCGGTTGCAACTTCTAAAAGAATATCGCCTTCTTCAAAAGAATCTCCTTCGTTTATGAGCCAATTGATGATGGTTCCTTCTGATATGCTTTCGCCCATTTTGGGCATTTTAAATTCCTGCGAAGGCAGGAATCTCTTCTCGTCACTCATTTCTAAGTTTATTAAAGTTTAAGTTCCAATTCATACTCAAATCAGACCAACTTGGATTCATATCTTCAATTAGTTTAATCTTCCAATTCCGTTTCCATTTCTTTAATTGCAATTCTATTTTGGAAGCAATAATCCCTTCATTATATTCTTCAAAATAAATTAATTTATCGCAATTATATTTCGCCGTGAAACTAGTTGGATAAATTTTCAATTTATGTTCTTTAACTCTTTCTTCAATATTGTTGGTACAGCCTACGTACAAAACGCCGTTAGCTTTGTTTGTCATAATATAAACATACCACAGGTTCACGATTTCATGGTTTCAGATTCCTGCCTTCACAGGAATTATTCGCCCATTTTGGGCATTTTTAATTCTAATTTCGACATAGTTGTCTTTACTCTTTTTTCTCTTTTCTGAATTCAGAAATAGTTTTATAAAAATCTTCCTGTTTTGGTCTATTCTTCGGAATTTCCCGCAATGGCTTCACTTCCCGTAAACTTTCGTGGCAATCTGTGGGCAACTGCTGATAAAGTCGCGTTCCGGCGGTTTTCCAAGCAATCATTTCATCTGAAATGTCTTTGATTGCTTTTGCGGGATTACCGACAATTAATTTACGCCTTGGAAATTTTTCTTCAGCTTTTACAAAACTCATGGCGCCAACGATGCATTCATCACCAATTTCGGCATCGTCCATAATTACGCTGTTCATCCCGATCAAGCAATTTCTGCCCAAATTTGCGCCATGAATTATGGCGCCGTGACCAACATGTGCACTTTCTTTCAGCACAATACTTTTCCCCGGAAACATATGAACAGTACAATTTTCCTGCACATTCACGCCATCTTCCAAAATAATCTCGCCCCAATCACCACGAATGGCAGCACCGGGACCTATATAGCAGTTTTTCCCGATAATCACATTACCGGTAACGGCAGCCAAAGGGTGAACGAAACTACTTTCGTGAATAACTGGAATATGGCCTTTGAAACTGTAAATCATTCTATTAAATTATATGACAAAAAGATAAATTGACGAAAAGGATTAAAGGACATTTAGTTTAATGTGTTTTTGAAATTTGATATCATTGCTTGCAATTTTTGTATTGTATGCAGATTTCTATCAAATACCAAATCATCAATATATTTTAAATCATTAGCACAGATTAACTGTGTTTCCCACTCAAAAGTGGATCCCAGTGCTGTTTCCAAATATTGAACAAAATGCTTATCGGAATTCCTTGCCGAACCTTCTGCGATATTGGAGGCAATAGAAACCGCACATCGTTGCAACTGATTTGAAAGTCCGTAAATTTCAGATTTTGGAAATTTTGAAGTTATCAAATAAGTTTCACTAACGAGCTTTCTTGCTTCCTGCCAAATAGCCAATTTTCTAAAATTATGCTTTAACGACATATCACTTCAGTCCTTTCGTCTTTTTATCCTTTTATCCCTTATTAATTCAACTAAAGCTTTTTAATTTCTCTTTTGTAAATTCTGAAAGTACCAATCTCCCTGAAATCACTGCTCTTTCCGCCAAAAGATTATCCCAATCTTCCGTTCCGCTCCAAAATACTTTTTTCATCTCTTTCATCGCCTCAGGATTGTAGCTGCACAGATTTTCAGCAAATTTCTGAACAGCTTCGTCCAATTCTTCCAAAGTATCAAAAACCTGAGTGTACAAGCCTTTTTGGCGCGCCCATTCGGCTTCGTAAAAAGAATTGGCATCAATGGCTATTTGGCTCATAGCGCTCAGACCCAGTTTGCGTTCAACGGCGGGACCGACCACAAATGGACCAATTCCTACATTCAATTCGCTCAATTTAATTGCGGCAAACTTTGTAGCCATACAAAAATCCGTAGCCGAAGCAACGCCAACACCGCCACCCACAGTTTTCCCTTGAATCCTGCCAATGATGAATTTTGGGCATTTACGCATTGCGTTTATCACATTCGCAAAACCACTGAAAAAGACTTTCCCGGTTTCGGCATCGTTGATATTTATGAGTTCATTAAAACTCGCTCCCGCGCAAAAAGTTCGGTCGCCGCCGCTTTTCAGGATTATTACTTTCACTTCATCATTATTTCCAGCTTCGGTGATTGTATTTGTAAGTTTTGCCAATAAATCTCCTGGCAAACTATTGTGTGCTGGGTGAAAAAATTCAATGGTTGCAATTTCGTTTTTAGTATTTATATGAACGTATGGTTCAGACATGTTTCTATTTTTAAAATTTATATTAATCCGAATTGTTCAAAGTGGTGATTTAAATGCTTCCGCTCTAACAAATACCACTCGTAACGATTCATTTCACCAAAAACCAGATTGTTCAATTTGGCATCCGGATTTTCTTTGAAATAGTTTTTATAAGCTTCCCGTTCTTCAAGAAATTTCTCTTTAGCGGTCGCTAAATCAGGATGTTTTAATTCATCCAAAGAATTTTTTTCCAATTGTGGGAAATTTGTGTTTTGCGGAAATTTATCATAGTTATAAAGACTTGCATGTACTTTTTCCAAAATCTTTTCGGGCGTAGCCACTTCAAAATCCTGAATTTTTCCCGAAGCTATTTTATAGGTGTACTCCAAATGTTCCAGCATATGCTGCGGTGTCATTATTCCCCATTTTGGGTTATTATCCTCGGTTAGCTTGTTTAAAAGCTCCTCGATTTTTTCATCGGTCATTTCAACAAAAGTCTCCTGTTTTTTCTGAACCATTGTTAAAATAGTTGCAACCGCCACCAACTCATCCTCAGTATCAAAAACCTCAACAAACCATTTCACAATTCCACTTGGATGTTCAGCGGAAGCAACGTCGCGATCTATTTTTTGTTTGCAGGTTAGGCGTACATAAATAGTGTCATTATGGTACAGTGGCCGCAAGAATCTGCAATCTTCCAAACCATAATTTGCCGCAACCGGACCTTTATTCGGATAGACGAAAAGTCCCGCCGCAGCAGAAATTATAAAATACCCATGGGCGGTTCGCTTTTCAAAAATACTTCCGTCCAGCGATGTAATATCCGTATGCGCGTAAAAATGATCCCAAGTGAGATTGGCGAAATTGATAATGTCTGTATCGGTAAGCGTCCGATTATGCGTTTTCAGCGACATTCCCGGCTCAATGTCTTCCCAATGATATTTAAACGGATGTTGTTCCGCCTCTTTATATTTTGCGTTGGCCTGGTAAATCCCTGTGATTTCTGTTAAGGTTGTTGGCGAACCTTGAATTGCGGTACGCTGCATATAATGTTTTATACCACGCACACCGCCCATTTCCTCGCCACCACCGGCACGTCCCGGACCTCCGTGAACCAAACTTGGCAATGGCGACCCGTGACCTGTACTTTCTTTTGCGCTTTCGCGGTTTAAAACTAAAATCCTTCCGTGGTGCGAAGCGGCGTTAATTACATATTCCTTTGCAATTTTGTCATCATTAGTTGCGATTGAAGAAACCAAAGAGCCTTTCCCCATTTGTGCCAAAGTGATAGCTTCATCCAAATTCCTATAAGGCATAATGGTACTGACAGGACCAAAAGCTTCGGTTTCATGAACGGATAAATTTTTAAACGGATTGTCTTCGCGAAGTAAAATTGGAGCCAAGAAAGCACCTTTTTTAGCATCAGCCCCTATTACATCAATTTTATCTAAATCGCCATAAACAATCTTTGCGGTTTTGGACAATTCTTGAACGCGTACCCTAACTTCTTTCACTTGATCCAAACTCACCAAAGAGCCCATTCCCACTTCTTTTAAGCGTGGGTTGCCTATTGTTACTTTTGAAAGGGCGTTTCCGAGTGCAATTTGAACATCTTCAACTAAATTTTCCGGAACAATTACCCGACGGATTGCGGTACATTTTTGGCCGCACTTCACTGTCATTTCATTTCTGACCTCTTTGATGAAAAGATCGAATTCAGGCGTTCCGGGAACGGCATCTTCCCCCAAAACGGAAGCATTTAAACTATCTGCCTCCATAGTAAAAGGAACAGCTTCTTCAATAATCCTTTTATGCGCTTTTAGCATTCGGCCTGTTGTCGCCGAACCAGTGAATGTAACAACATCCTGAGATTCCACGCTATCGAGAATAGTTCTAGCCGAACCTGTAATAAGTTGCAAAGCCCCTTCAGGTAATATTTTTGAAGCAATAATTTCACGAACGACAGCTTCAGTTAAAAAAGAAGTATTTGTGGCTGGTTTAACAACGGCAGGAACACCCGCCATCCAGTTTACGGCGCACTTTTCCAACATTCCCCAAACCGGGAAATTAAAAGCGTTTATATGAATTGCAACGCCACGTTTTGGCACCATAATATGATGCGCCATAAAACGACCACCGCGTGAAAGATCTATAGGTTCACCTTCAACATGATACGGTTGATTTGGAAACAATTTACGAAGGGAAGCATTGGCAAATAAATTTCCGAAACCACCTTCGATATCGATCCAGCTATCAATTTTGGTTGCGCCGGTTCTATAACTTACTTCATAAAAATCGGCTTTCTTTTTAACTAAGTACAGTGCCAATTTTTTCAGCATATTCCCACGCTCCTGAAAAGTCATTTTTCGAAGAACTTCGCCGCCTTTTGTTCTTCCGTATTGAAGTATTTCAGCAAAATCCAGTCCTTCTGTATCAGAAAGTGCAATGACTTCGCCTGTTATGGCATCGTGCATCGGCACACCTTCTCCTTTTCCTTCAATCCATTGTCCAGTTACGTAATTATGTAGTTTTTCCATTTTTAAATTTTTCAGTAATCCATATTTAAGCGAAAATCAATTTTATTAAACTCGCTCAATAATTGCAGCATAACCTTGGCCAACACCTACGCACATTGTAATAAGCGCAAATCTTTTATGTTGAAGTTGAAGTTCCAAAGCTGCGGAGTATGCAATTCTCGCACCAGTAACGCCAAGCGGATGCCCGATAGCTATTGAACCGCCATTCGGATTAATTCTTGGGTCGTAGTCTTTCAATCCCCATTCGCGAATACACGCCAAAGCTTGGGAGGCGAAAGCTTCATTCAGTTCAATCACGTCCATATCTTCCATTTTCAAACCTGCTTTTTTCAAAGCCTTATTTGAAGCTTCAACGGGACCGATGCCCATAATTCTTGGTTCTACGCCTACTACAGCGGAACTTACAATTCTTGCAATAGGTTTTAAATTATATTTTTTTATGGCATCTTCCGAAGCGATTAAGGTTGCGGCGGCGCCGTCATTCAACCCAGAAGAATTTCCTGCCGTCACGCTTCCATCTTTTTTGAATGCCGGACGCAATTTCGCCAAAACTTCCTTAGTCGTTTCGGGACGAATGAACTCATCATCCTTAAAAATAATTGGGTCTTTTTTTCGCTGTGGAATTTCCACCGGAACTATTTCCTTAGCCAAACGCCCATTTTGTTGGGCTTTTGCAGCTTTCATCTGCGAACGGTATGCAAAGGCATCTTGGTCTTCACGATCAATGTTGTGCTTTTCGACCAAATTTTCGGCAGTATTTCCCATTCCATCCGTGCCGTACATTTCGGCCATTTTTGGGTTTACAAAACGCCAGCCGAAACTGGAATCGTACATTTTGGAATCTGTTCCGAAGGCGGAAGATGGTTTTGCTATTACGTATGGTCCACGCGTCATATTTTCAACTCCACCCGAAATAAACAAATCACCGTCACCAGCTTTTATCGCACGGTTTGCTTGAATAATTGCTGAAAGTCCGCTGCTGCAAAGTCTGTTTACGGTTTCTCCCGGAACAGTTACTGGAAGACCCGCCAAAAGCGAAGCCATTCGAGCGACATTTCTATTGTCTTCACCAGCTTGGTTCGCGCATCCCAAAATAACATCATCATAAGCTTCTTTGGGAATGTTTGGGTTTCTTTTTATTATTTCAGCAATCACCAAAGCAGCCAAATCATCTGTTCTGACGGCACTTAATGTCCCCTGATAACTTCCAATAGGTGTTCGTATTCCGTCAATTATATATGCGTCTTTCATTCTAAGTTTTATTCTAATTTAAAATTTCCGAAAAGGTATCGCCCTGCTTTATATCGCCGGTTTTATAACCTCTCATAAACCACTTCATTCGCTGTTCGGAGCTTCCGTGGGTAAAACTATCTGGCACAACACTACCCTGCATTCTTTTTTGAATGGCATCATCACCCACTGCATTGGCCGCACTCAATGCTTCCTCAATATCGCCTTCTTCCAAATATTCCTGATTATAATGTGCCCAAACACCAGCGTAAAAATCGGCTTGAAGTTCCAATGCAACGGAAAGTTTATTGGCTTCTGTTTTATTGGTTTGTCGTTGTAATTGACTCACTTTTTGATTGGTCCCAAGCAGCGTTTGCACATGGTGGCCTATTTCGTGCGCTGTTACATAAGCGATGGCAAAATCGCCACCCTTTGCTCCAAAACGTGTTTTTAACTCATCAAAAAACGCCAAGTCCATATACAATTTGTGATCAGCCGGACAGTAGAATGGCCCAGAAGCTGAGCTTGCATTTCCACAACCTGTACTAACAGCATCAGTAAACAAAACCATTGTTGGATCTTCGTATTCTCCTATATTATTTTCTCTAAAAATCTGACCCCAAACATCTTCTGTATCTGCCAAAACGGTTGCCATAAAATTTCCCATTTCTTTTTCCTTAGCAGTGAGTTCTCTTTGCTGTGTCTGCTGCATGGTCTGGCTATTGCCTATTTGTTCCACGATTGGTGCCAGTTGCTTCCCTGTTTCGCCTCCGAAAAATTGTAGCCCAAGCACAATTAAAGTTACTACTATCCCGCCACCTGCGGCCAGTTTGCCTTTACTCATTCCCCGTCTGTCGTCTAAGTTGCCGCTTTGTCTTCTACCTTGCCATTTCATAATTTATAGTGTTTTTGTTAGGTTTTTTATTAAATTGAATCACTCCCAGTCCTTGCTCGTTCTATAAACAACACCCTTAAAAAGCGCCACCAATTCATTGCCACGTTTTACTTCAACGATGTTAAAACCGAGTTTGTTATTTACTTTTTCAATTACGGATTCTGCCGTTAAATAATCACCTTCATTTAAAGCTTCGATATGATTTATTGAAGTTTCGATGGAAACAGCGAACTTTCCGTGGGTATTTGCCGCAAAGCCGAATGCAGTATCTGCAAGTGAATAACTAATGCCTCCGTGAGCCTTGTCCATGCTGTTCAGCATTTCTTTC
>Ga0116152_10003020_pt1 | contig 13596 bp, 7 predicted proteins | sample AD_UKC119_MetaG_FD_89894 | JGI IMG/M metagenome (GOLD analysis project Ga0116152, IMG submission 89894) | Active sludge microbial communities of municipal wastewater-treating anaerobic digesters from Hong Kong - AD_UKC119_MetaG | ecosystem: Engineered > Bioreactor > Anaerobic > Digestate...
AGCACGTCCGGCCCGTCGAGCTGCGTGTAGGGATGGTCGCCCTCGCCGCTGTAGCCCGACAGCGACTCGCGCCAGCTGGCCACGGCGACCGAGCCGTCGGCGTCGCCCACCAGGCAGACCATCTCCAGCGGCGTCTTCAGCGTGTCGTACTGGTCCTGCAGCCAGGCCTTGATGGCGGTGTTGCTGGTGCCGATGTCGGTGGTCGAGGCGACCACGACGTTGTAGCCCTGGCGCGCGCGCCACTCGAGCAGCGGCTGCACCGCCGCCTGCACCGCCAGGTCGCCGGGCATGATGCAGGCCCAGGTGCCCAGGGGCACGGTGGTGACGCTGCTCTTGTCGAAGCCGAGCACGGTCTGCTCGAGCAGCGTGGCGAACGACGCGGGCAGCGGCCGGTCGGCCGTCGTGCGCGCGGGGGCCTCGGCGCTGGGCACGTACTCCAGGTCGATCTCCAGCGACGTCGCGGCCTTCAGGGTGCCGTCGGTGCGGTCCCAGGCCACCGGGTGCAGGGTCAGCGGCACCACGCGCACGCCGTGCAGGCGCGCCGGCGCGCCCACCTCGGCGGCGGGCACGGCGTCGGCCGCGGCCTTGTCCGAGTACCACGCGCGGTCCCAGAGCAGGGGCGCGTTGGCCGCCTGCAGGTCCTGCGCCGGCACCGGCAGCCAGGCGCCGTCCAGCGTCGTGGTGCGCTGCGCGACGTTGCGCACGCGCACGGTCATGCCCTCGGGCACCGCCACCAGCCGCGAGATCACCGGCAGCGCCGGTCGCCCCGGTGCGCCCTGCAGTTCGCCGCCCGCGATGGTCACCTCGCTGAAGGCCGTGCCGTCCATCTCGACCCCACGCACGTCGACGGCGCCGATGGCCACCTGAACGACGGGACCGCCGGCCTTGTCCGCCAGCAGCTGCCAGGTCGGTTCCCCGGCGGCCTGCGTCGGATCCAGGACGATGGTGCGGGGAGCATCTTCGGCCACGGCGGCGCACGCCATCACGAGCGCGGCGCCCAGGGCCAGCAGGACGGAGCGGGACTTCATCATCGGGACGACCTCTTCACCAGGGCGGGTGCAAGGACGCCCCGGTGTTCACAGGGGTGAACGCAGGGAGCGGGCGATCGCCGTCATGGGACGAACGAACGGCGGCCGACTTGCCGCCGCGATCCAACGGAGAGCTCCCCGCTCGCGAGTATAGCAAAGGTCCGCCGGGCTCTGGTTCGTTTTGTGCGGTGACCTTGCGTTTATGTGTTGCGGAAACGCCACAAAATCCGCGGTTTATCGGCCCATTGTCACAATCGCGTGAGAATTTCCCGGTGGCCGCTGGGACTTCGGCTCCGCTATAATCCGACATCGCCGATGACGCTCGCCCGTCAGGGTCGTCCTTGCACCGACGACCCCTTCCGCATCCCTCGGCGAAGGAAGGTACCACCCATGCTGCGCTCCCTCGCTTCGGTCCGGGCTGCGGTCCTCGTGGCCGCATTGGTCTTCGCGCTGCCGAGTTTCGCCGCCGTGCGCCATGTGCCCGCCCAGTACGCCCAGATCCAGTCGGCCATGGTCGCCGCCGCGCCGGGCGACACCGTGCTGGTGGCCGCCGGCACGTACTTCGACTGCACGCATCCCACCGAGGGCGCCGGTTCGACGCCGGCCTGCGTCATCATGGCCTCGGGCGTGACGCTGCGCGGCGCGGGCGTCGACGCCACCATCATCGATGCGCAGTCGCTGGGCCGCGGCATCTTCATCGAGAACGTCAGCGGCTGCCGCGTGGAGAACCTGCAGGTGCGCGCCGCCTACGCCGCCATCTACGGGGCGGGCATCCTGGTGCGCAACGCGGGGGCCACCGTGGCGGTCACCGACGTGAAGGTGACGCAGTGCACCGACGGCGGCGTCATCTGCATCAACAGCGCGAGCCCCACCCTGACGCGCGTGGAGATCAGCCACAACGCCGCCAAGCAGGGCGGCGGCCTGGCCATCGAGGAATCCAGCAGCCCGCAGGTCGTCGACTGCAACATCCACCACAACAGCGCGCCCTCGGGCGCGGGCGTGTTCATCCGCACCAACTGCGCGCCGGTGATCGACGGCTGCACCATCGCCGACAACACCATCACCGCCGACTTCGGCAACGGCGGCGGCATCGCGGCCCAGAACGCGGCGCCGGTCATCACCGGCTGCACCATCACCGGCAACACCACGCTGGGGTACGGCGGCGGCGTGGCCTTCGTGCAGGGCGCGACGGGCCTGATGGAAGACTGCCGCATCGAGGGCAACGACGCCGCGGGCACCTACAGCCTGGGCGGCGGCGTGGCCGTCAGCCAGAGCAGCCCGACGCTGCGCGGCCTGGTCATCGTGAACAACTCCTGCACCGGCTTCTACGCCGAGGGCGGCGGCCTGGACATCTCGTTCACGCCGGCGCCGGTGCTGGAGAACTGCACCATCGCCTCCAACGCCACCAGCGCCAACGGGTTCGGCGGCGGCATGTCGGTGCAGTTCGGCGCGGCGCCGTCCGTCACGCGCTGCATCATCGCCGGCGCCACGGCGGGTCAGGCCATCTACTGCCTGGCCGCCACGCCGGTCGTCGCGTGCAGCGACCTCTGGGGCAACGCCGGCGGCGACGCGGTGTGCGGCACCGACGGCGGCGGCAATTTCAGCCTCGATCCGCAGTTCTGCGACGCGGGCGCCGGGTCGTTCGGCCTGCAGGGCACCAGCCCCTGCGCGCCGGGCAACCATGGCGGATCGTGCGCCGCCGAGGTCGTGGGCGCCATGCCCGCCGGCTGCGGCGCGTCGCCGGCGCCGATGCCCGCGGTGGCGGGCCTGGTGGTCGGCTGCCAGCCCAACCCGTTCAATCCCGCCACCACCGTGTGGTTCGAGCAGGCGGTCGCCGGTCCCGTGCAGGTCGACATCTACGACGTGCGCGGCCGCCGCGTCGACGGCCGCACCTTCGCCGACGCGCCCGCCGGCCGCACGAGCTTCACCTGGCGCGGCGTCGACGACCAGGGCCGGCTGCTGCCCAGCGGCGTGTACCTGTGCCGCGTCAGCACTGCCCGCGACGTCTCCACCCGAAGGATGAGCCTGATCCGATGAAGCCTGCCTGCCTGGGCCGCTGCGCGGCCTCCTGCCTGGTCCTGGCCGCCAGCCTGGCGGCCGGGACCGTGTTTGCCGGGGACCCGGAAGGTTCGACGGCACGGACGGTCACTCCCGCATCCACGACCGTGCGCTGGCCCGCGCCGTCCGCCGACAAGGCCGGCGGCGTCCAGGGCCGCCTGGTGGCCCTGCCCCGCGACGCCTCGCGCGTCGAGGCCGTGCTGGCCGAGGGCGCGGCGACCGGCGTGGCCACCAGCCGCGTCATGATCGTGCGCGGCCGGCCGGTGGTGGTCGCCTCGGTCGAGGGTGCGGCCGGTCCGGTGGCCGTGGCCGTGAACCACGACGGCGACTGGGCCCGCGACGGGGACGGCGATCGGCTGGCCTCGCCGGCGCTGGATGCGGCCCTCGGCCTCGAGCCGGGTGGCTCGGCGGCCGCGGCGCGGTACGCCGCGCGCGGCAGCTACGTCATCATCCACGCCCCGGCCTACGCCCAGGCGGCGGCCGAGCTGGCGGCCTGGAAGACGCGCAAGGGCCTGCCCACGGTCACCGTCGGCACCGACGTGTGCGGCACCAGCACCGCGGCCATCAGGGCCTGGCTGCAGGCGGCCTACGACACCTGGGACAACCCGCCCGAGTACGTGTTGCTGATGGGCGACGTGGACGTGATCCCCACCTTCTCGTTCGAGGGCAACCCGTCCGACCTGCCCTACGCCACGCTGGACGGCGACGACTTCCTGCCGGACCTCATGGTGGGGCGCTTCCCGGTGGCCAACGCCGCCGAGGCGCTGACCCTGGCCCGCAAGACGGTGATGTACGAGCGCACGCCCTCCACCACGAACACCGCCTGGTTCACGCGCTCGCTGATGGTGGCCGGCCTGACGGGCTCGACCACGCCGCCCCACACCCTGGCCTTCTGCGGCGAGCAGCTCGAGAGCCTGGGCTTCGATCCGGCCGTGGCCATCACCTCGCCCGTGCCGTACCCGCCGCTGATCGGCGCCACGCTCATCAAGCAGAACATCGACAGCGGCGTGTCGATGGTGGTCTACCGCGGCTGGGCCTACGGCTCGGGCGGCTGGGATCCGCCGACCTACACGGTCAACGACATCCCCGCCCTGGCCAACGGCGCCATGCTGCCGGTGGTCATGAGCTTCGTGTGCCTGACGGGCGACTACACCGCCAGCGAGCCGTGCTTCGGCGAGGTCTTCGTCCGGCAGGGCACGGTGGACGACCCGGCCAAGGGCGCGGTGGCCTTCATCGGCAACGGCGAGCACTGGTCGCACACGCGGCACAACGACGCCATGGCCATCTCGGTGTTCGAGCGCATCACCGAGGGCGGCGTGGCCGACCTGGGCAGCCTGCTGAACGCCGGCAAGCTGCGCTTCTTCGACTATTTCCCGGGCGAGATCGACGCCGAGACCAACGGCGAGACCTCGGTCGAGTTCTACGTGCACATCTACAACCTGCTGGGCGACCCCGAGCTGAACTACTGGCGCGGCGCGCCGCTGGCGGTGCACGCCGCCCTGCCGGCCTCGATGCCCGCGGGCGCGAACAGTCTGCAGGCCATCGTCACCGCCGTGGACGGCGGCGCACCGGTGGCCGGCGCCCGCGTAGGCGCGGTGCAGGACGGCGTGCTGCTGGGCAGCGGCCGCACCGGCCCTGACGGCCGCGTGCGCCTGGAGCTGGCCAACGTGGCGGCGGGCCCCGCGGTCGAGGTCACCGTGACCGGCGCCTCGGTGCTGCCGGTCGAGGCGTCGATCGCCACCGCGGCCGCCGACGTGTTCGTGGCCGCCACCGGCGTCGTGCTGCACGACGGCGACGGTGCGGGCAGCGGCAACGGCGACGGCGCGGCGGGCCCGGGCGAGTCGGTGGTGCTCGAGCTGGGCCTGAAGAACTTCGGCACCGCCGCCAGCGGCGCCTTCACCGTGATGGCGACGGTCACCGGCGGGCCGGCCTCGGTGTCCGGCAGCGCCGCCTTCGGCAGCCTGGACGCCGGCGGCGAGGGCTCGGCGCTGGGCGACCTGGCCGTCCAGGTGGCGGCCGGCGCCGCCGACGGCGACGTGATCGAGCTCGAGCTCATGGCGCTTCGCACCGGCGGCGGTGCCGACATCTCGGTGCTGAGCGTCCCGGTGTCCGCGCCGGCGCTCGTGCCCGTGGCCCTGGGCCCGGTCGAGGGCGCGGCCGAGCCGGGCGCCGCGACGCCCCTGGTGCTGACCCTGCGCAACGACGGCTCGCGCGCGACGGCGGGCGGCACGGTGACCCTGGACCTGCTGGGGTCGGGCGGGCAGCTGACCGGCGTGACGGCGACCTTCGGCGCCTGCGCGCCGGGCGCCGAGGTGACCACCGCGGCGGGCCTGGAGCTGGACATCGACGCGGCCACGGCCGTCGGCACGACGCTGGTGTTCGGCGCCGACCTGGCGCTCGCCGAAGGCGCCACGGCGGCCACGACCTGTGCGCTGGTGGTCGGCGACGTCGACGTGACCGCACCCGTGGGGCCGGATGCCTACGGCTACTACGCCTACGACAGCGCCGACCTCGACTACCCGGCCAGCCGGCCGCGCTACGCGTGGACCGAGATCTCGACGGCCTTCGGCGGCGCCGGCACGCGGCTGGCGTTCGCCGTTCCGGACAACCTGGCGCGCACGGTGCTGGTGGACCTGCCGTTCACCTTCCGCTACTACGGCCAGGACTACACGCGCATCCGCGTCTGCGACAACGGCTGGATCTCGTTCGACCTGGGCGACGACTACGACTTCTACAACTGGACGCTGCCCTCGACCCACGGCAACGACGCGCTGGTGGCGCCGTTCTGGGACGGGTTGAATCCCGAGATCCCGGGCGCGGGCGAGGAGAATCCCAACGGCATCGCGCCGGACGGCATCTACGCCTGGCACGACGCGGCCGCCGGGGCCTTCATCGTCGAGTGGAGCCGGCTGCCCAACTACATCCCCACGGTGCTGGGGCTGCAGACCTTCCAGGTGGTGCTGCTCGACCCGGCGACGCACCCGACCGCCGGCGGCGACGGCGAGATGCTGTTCCTGTACCGCCAGGTCAACAACAACGACACCGAGCGCATGTTCGCGTCGGTGGGCTGGGAGTCGCCCGACGGCCTGGACGGCATGTAGCTGTCCTACGACGGCCTGAACCGGGCGGGCATGGCGGCGCTGCAGCCGGGCCTCGCGATCCGCGTGACCACCGCGGCGCCGGTGCGCGTGCCGTTCGCGGCCGACCTGACGGCGACCGCGGCCGGCGACGGGGTGCACCTGGCGTGGCGTCCGGCGGACGACCGCCCGGTGCTGGGCTGGCACGTCGACCGTGTCACCGCGGGCGGCAGCGAGCGCCTGACGTCCGCGCCGCTGGACGGCGCCGCGCGGGCGTTCACCGCGCCGTCCGACCCGGCGGGCGGCGACGACGCGCGCTACGTGCTGACCGCGCTGCATCCCTACGGCAAGGCCAGCGTGGCCGCCGCGGCGACCGCCGCCGCGCCGACCCGCCTGGCGCTCAGGCCGGTCTGGCCGAACCCGTCGCGGGGCGAGACGGCCCTGGGCTTCTCGTTGCCGCGGGCGGGCACGGTGCGCCTGCGCATCTACGACGTGGCGGGCCGGCTGGTGCGCACGCTGGTCGACGGCCAGGCCGCCGCCGGCGAGGGCCTGGTGCGCTGGGACGGCCGTGACGACCACGGCGGCGCCGCCGCGGGCGGCCTGTACTTCTGCCGGCTCGAGACGGGGGCCGGCGCGGTCACCCGCAAGTTCGTGCTGATGCGGTGAGGGGGCGGGGGCGCCGATGAGGCTGATCATCCTGCTGCTGGTGCTGCTGACCGTCCTGGGCGTCTGGGAGCAGCAGCGGCATGCCCGGACGCGGCGGCGCATCCCGGTGCGCGTGCACGTCAACGGCAGCCGCGGCAAGTCGTCGGTGGCCCGGCTGATCGGCGCCGGCCTGCGCGCGGGCGGCCTGCGCGTGGTGGCCAAGACCACCGGCAGCGCGGCGGCGCTGGTGCACGTCGACGGCAGCGAGTCGCCCATCCGCCGGCGCGGCGGGCCGAACATCCGCGAGCAGCTGGCGGTCATGCGCGCGGCGGTCGCCGAGCGTTGCGACGCCCTGGTGCTCGAGTGCATGGCGGTGCGGCCCGACCTGCAGCGGGTGTGCGAGCACGGCATCGTGCACGCCACCCACGGCGTGATCACCAACGTGCGGCCCGACCACCTCGAGGTGATGGGCCCGACCATGGACGACGTCGCCGCGAGCCTGGGCGGCACCGTGCCGCGCAAGGCGGGCTTCTTCACCGCCGAGCTGGCCTACGCCGACTACCTCGGGCGGCGGGCAGGAAAGCTGGGCACGACGTGCACCGTGTGCCGCGCCGAGGACGTCACGGCCCAGGAGATGGCGGGGTTCCGCTACGTGGAGTTCGCCGACAACGTGGCCCTGGCCCTGGCGGTGTGCCAGGACGCGGGCGTCGACCGGCGCACGGCGCTCGAGGGCATGTGGGACGTGACGCCGGACGTCGGCGCGCTCACGCGCTGGCGCTGCGTCGAGGACGGCAAGCACGTCGAGTTCATCAACGCGTTCGCGGCCAACGATCCGGTCAGCTACATCCGCATCTGGGAGCGGCTGGGCCTGGACGCCGAGCCCGGGCGCGTGGTGCTGCTGATGAACGTGCGCGGCGACCGCCAGCGCCGCAGCAAGGACCTGGCCCCGCTGCTGGGCCGTGAGCTGCCGGCGGCGCACTACGCGCTGATCGGCGAGGAGACGGCGGTGTTCGGCGACCTGCTGCGGCGCCAGGGCTACCCCTCGCGCAGCCTGGTGGCCGATCTCAGCCGCCTGCCCGAGGACGCGCTGTGGCGGGCGCTGGTCGCCCTGGCGCCCGACGGCGGCGCGGTGGTGGGCGTGGGCAACATCGCGGGCATCGGCAACCGGCTGCTCGACCATGTGCGGGCAAGGAGGCTTCCGGCGTGATCTACCAGAGCATCGGCCTGGGCCTGGTCGTGAGCCTGGTCTTCTCGGAGATCCTCGGGCTGGCCGCGGGTGGCCTCGTGGTGCCGGGCTACATCGCCCTGTACCTCGACCAGCCGCTGCGCGTGCTCAGCACGATCCTGGTGGCCCTGGTCACCTTCGCCAGCGTCAAGGGCGTGGGGCGCGTGGTGCTGCTGTACGGGCGGCGCACGATGGTCTTCTGCGTGCTGGCGGGGTACCTGTTCGGCTACCTGACGCGCTACCTGCTGGTGTTCAACGCGGCCGCGGGCCTGGGCGTGGACGTGGCGCTGCTGCAGTCCATCGGCTACGTCATCCCGGGCCTGATCGCCTACTGGATGGTGCGGCAGGGCGTGGTCGAGACCCTGTGCACGATGCTGATGGCGGCGTTCCTGGTGCGGTTGGGGCTGGTCGTGGCCCATGGGGGGAGGCTCATTGAGCTGGCGATTGGATAGACGGCGGCGCTTCATCCTGATGGCGCTGGCGGTCGCGGCCCTGCTGCTGCAGGCGCTGCTCGAGCAGACGCGCGCGCCGGTGCGGCAGCGCGACTACGACGTGAAGATGGCGGCGGCGAACCGCGCGGCGGACGCCTTCGCCGCGGTGCGCGCGCACCGCAGCCTCGAGGACGGCCGCATCGACCTGGTGAACGACCCGGCGGGCACCGGCCTGATCGGCCCCGAGTTCAGCCTCATCACCAACGCGCGCGGCGAGCTCGAGGCGAAGCTGACCAGCCTGAACCCGAACTTCGCCGGGCTGATCGTGCAGTACTGCCGGCAGGCGGGGCTGCGGCGCGGCGATCCGGTGGCGGTCTCGGTGTCGGGCTCGTTCCCGGGGCTGAACATCTGCCTGTACGCGGCGCTCGAGGCCATGGGGCTCAAGCCGGTGGTCATCACCTCCATCGGCGCGTCCATGTGGGGCGCCAACGATCCGGCCTTCACCTGGCTGGACATGGAGACGCTGTTCGCCGACCAGGGCATCTTCGCCACGCGCAGCGCCGCGGCGACCTTCGGCGGCGGCAACGACATGGGGCGGGGCCTCAGTCCCGAGGGACGGCGGCTGATCGAGGCCGCCGCCGCGCGCAACGGCGTGCCGCTGCTGCACTCGGGGAACATCGAGGATGCCATCGCCCGGCGCATGGACTTCTACGCGGGCGCCGCGGGCGGCAAGCCCTACAGGCTGTTCGTGAACATCGGCGGCGGCGTGGCCAGCATCGGCAGCTCGCACAACCGCCTGCTGCTGCCGGCGGGCCTCAGCTTCGACCTGGGCGAGCACAACTGGGCGCGCAAGGGCAACCTCGTGCTGTTCTCCGAGCAGGGCGTACCGGTGATCCACCTGCTGAACATCGCCGAGCTCGCCCGCGAGCACGGCATGCCCGTGGCGCCGGACTACCTGCCCCTGCCCGGCGAGAGCACGCTGTTCGAGCGCGACATGTACCGCTTCCCGCTGGCCCTGGCGGTGCTGCTGGTCTACGGGCTGATCTGCCTGCTGGTGCTGGCGCCCGAGGTCCGGTCGGGCCTGTTCGACCGCCTGACGCGGCGGCCCGGCGCGGCCGCGGCGGCGCTGGCCCTGGCGCTGCTGCTGGCGGCGGCGCCGGCGCGCGCGGCCACCTCGTGGCGCTCGGTCGAGCCGGCGCGCACGCCGGGCACCGTGTGCCTGCAGAGCGAAGGCGAGAAGCTCGAGTACGCCGTCCTCTCGGCCGAATCGCCGGCGGCCTTCGAGGTCGTGGGGCCGCGGCGCTGCAAGCTCATCACCCGGCTGGTGGGCGGGGCCGGGACCTCGGCCTACACCGTGACTGTCACCGTCGACGGCGAGCCGAACCAGGAGCGCAGCCACCGCGCCGACCCCTCGGACCACACGACCGCCTGCGCCGGCGACGAGGACGTCAGCGGCCTCAGGCGCACCTACATCGACGTGGGGCCCGGGCGGCACCGCATCGAGGTCGCCGCGCGCTGCGCCGAAGGCCGCGTGGCGGGGCGCCTGTTCGGCGAGTCGAAGCGCCGCCGCACGGGCCAGGTGCCGCTGACGCCGGCGGCCTACGCCCAGGTGGCGACCCTGCAGTTCGAGAGCGGCAGCCAGAGCACCTACTACCGCGCCGACGGCGCGCAGCCCGTGGTGCTGGACATCACCGGGCCCACCACCCTCCAGGTGTACACCCGCCTGGACTTCGACCAGACCATGACCGGCGTGCAGCCCTATGCCGTCGAGGTCGTGACCGACGGCGGCGAGGTGCGCACGCACCACCTGACGGCCGAGAAGCTCACCAGCGCACTCTGGGTCGAGCGCCCCGACCTGGTGCCCGGCACCCGGCAGAAGCTGCGCATCGGGGTGCCCGCGGGGCGGCATCGCATCGAGCTGCGCTGCCTCAGGCCCGAGACCTGCGGCATGGCCATCCAGCTGCAGATCCCGCGGGCCGATCTGGAGAACGGTTCGTGACCGGACGCCTGCGCATCCTCGGCCGCGCGGCCCTCGTGCTGGTCCTGCTGGCGGCGGGACCGTCGGCCGCGCGCGAGACGGTGGTGCCGGCGGGCGCGGTGACGGCCACGCCCATCGGCGACAACGGCACCCTGTACTACGACGTGGGCCAGGCGCCCCTGGTGATCGACGTCGTGGGGCCCGGCGCCCTGACCGGCTTCGCGCGCATGGCCCTGTCGGGGCCCGACGCCGCGCCGGCGCCCGGCGTGCTCAGCGTGGCCGGCATCGCTGCCGAGCCGCTGGCGCTGGACTTCACGTTCGCCCCCTCGCGCAGCTCGGCCTGGAGCGACGACCGCCCGGGCGTGCCCAGCGGCGGCCGGCGCTTCTCGGTGGACGTGCCCGCGGGCGCGCATCGCCTTGAGCTGACGGCGGCGCCCGACCTGCTGGTGGCGCTCACCTGGGACGGCCCGCCGCTGCCCGGCGCGGCGGCGGCCGGCGGCGCGCAGGGCGCCGGGCCCTCGTGGCGCCTGGGCGGTTCGGCGTCGGTCGAGTTCATCTACAACGACAACATCCTGGCAGCGAGCCCCGACGACATCGACGCCTTCGAGTCGGGCAGCTACCCCTGGAAGTTCGGCCACGAGACCACCGACGACCTGGTCGTCGCCACGAGTCTCGAGCTCGAGGCGCGGCGCGACCTGGTGTCGTTCGGCGAGACCCGCCTCCGCGGCAGGGTCAAGCGGTGGACCTACACCCACAACGCCATCAAGACCAACACCGACTTCGACTTCTTCCTGCGCCAGTACTTCGGGCGCGACCGCAGCCTCGAGCTGTACCTGCACACGGCGCCCGAGCAGTACATCCGGCACCTGTCCGACCGGCCGCCGTACGTCGATCCCGACACGCCGCTGGCCTGGGAGGAGTTCCGCTTCCAGCGCAACATCTGGAACCTGACCTGGCGCCAGAAGATCTCGCGCTCGCTGGCGGGACAGCTCATCTACGAGCGCAACTACCGCTACTACAACCAGCCGTTCATGGAGAACGACATCGAGGCCCGGGAGCTGCGCTGGGGGCTGGGCTGGGACATCTCGCGCATCTTCAGCGTGGACGTGGGCTACAGCTACGAGGACGGCAACGGGCGGGGCGTCGACGAGGTCGGCGAGACCATCGCCACGTCGGACAACAGCGACCCGTCCTACGTGCGCGACCTGTACCGCGCCGAGATGCAGATCCGCTGGCCCGCCCTGCGCCCGGCCATCGACCGCATCGACCTGACGTTCCTGTACATGGACTACTACTACACGACGGACAAGACCCTGGTGGAGGACCCGTACCACGTGGGACGCCGGGACATGTTCACCAAGTGGAGCTTCGAGGCCAGGCGCCGCATCTCGCGATCCGTCACGGCCGCGGTGGCCACGCGCCGCACCGAGCGCACCGTCGAGTCGCCCTGGGAGGGCGACCTGGCGACGGACAAGGCCTACGTCCAGTGGCTCTACTGGATCGACCTGACGTACCGCTTCTGAGGAGAGACCATGCGTCCGCGAACGAACCCTGTGCGCCGGCTGCCCGCCCTGATGGCGGGGGCGATGCTGCTGCTGTCCGGGGGCTGCGCCCAGCAGGACCTGTACGAGGTGCCGGGAGCGCCCTTCTTCCGGGTCGGCCGCGTGGCCCTGCCCAGCCAGAACGAGGACGTCGCCTCCATCGAGCGCACCGCCTTCGTCGCCGGCGGGCAGGCGGGCCTGCACGCCATCGACTTCAGCGACCCGGCGCACCCGGTGCTGCTGCAGACGGTCAACACCCTCAAGTACTCCGAGAGCGTGGCAGTCGCACGCACCTTCGTCGGCCACGTGCTGCAGGACGTCGCGCTGGTGGTCGAGGGCACCGAGGGCATCACCACCTACGACGTGACCGACCCGTCGGCCATGACCTCGTTCAACACCAGCACCACGGCAGTGTTCGGCAACCGCGTCTACGTCGACCAGCCCGACGACCCCGAGGCCCCGTTCGTCGCCTACCTGGCCGAGAGCTGGAAGGGCGTGCGCGTGTTCGAGTCGCTGCCGGCGCAGCCGGGCATCCTGGCCTACAACGGCGTGTTCGTGGGCACCAACGGGTATGCCGAGGGCATCGTCGTGCGCGACGGCTGGGGCTACGTGGCCGACGACGAGATGGGCCTGGCGGTGCTCGACCTGCGCATCCTCGACCTGAACGCCGTGAACCTGGCCTCGTGGTGCGACAGCCCGGGCGACGCCCTGGACATCGACCTGGAGGGCGACTGCGCGTTCATCGCCGACGGCGCCGCGGGCCTGGCGGTGTTCCGCATCGACGCGGGCGCAACGCCGGTGCACCTGGCCGAACTGCCCCTGGAGGGCACCTGCCGCGCCATCGCCGTGCGCGACGGCCTGGCGGTGCTGGCGGCGCAGGGCTCGGGCGTGCACTTCGTCGACGTGCGCGATCCGGCCCACCCCGTGTTCCTGGGCCGCGTCATCACCGACTACGCCATGGACCTGTGCTTCTCGCGCGAGGGCCTCCTGCTGGTGGTGGACCGGGACGAGGGCCTGATCGTCCTGCAGGGCGACCGTCCCTTCGCCGACGCCACCGCCCCGGCGGCGGTGACCAGCCTCGAGGCCGCGCCCTGGGGCGCAGGCGCCGTGCGCCTGACCTGGCACGCCACCGGTGACGACCGCTTCGAGGGCACGGCTGCGGCCGTCGAGGTGCGCCGCGCCGACGTCGCCATCACCGACGCGGCCGCCTGGGAGGCCGCCACCCCCGTGCCGGGCGCGCCGCTGCCGGCGACCCCGGGCACGCTGCAGGAGTTCGTGGTCGACGGCCTGGCCGCCGATCCGGTGCCCCACTTCGCCGTGCGCCTGCGCGACGCGGCGGGCAACCTGGGCGCCCTGTCCAACGACGCGTCGGCTGCGCCGGGAGAGGGCATCCTGCTGGTCGATCCGCGCCTGGACATCCAGGGCGGCACGGCGGCCACCACCTACACGTGGGACGTCACCTACGTGTACGCCGACGAGCCCACGGTGCACGACGTCGTCATCGACGGCACGCCCCACGCCATGCAGGCGGTGGCGGCCAAGGACGGCGGCGTGCTCTACCGCTACGCCGGATCGCTGCCGGTGGGCGACCACGCCTGGACCCTGCGCTTCGC
>Ga0116152_10003024_pt1 | contig 13586 bp, 9 predicted proteins | sample AD_UKC119_MetaG_FD_89894 | JGI IMG/M metagenome (GOLD analysis project Ga0116152, IMG submission 89894) | Active sludge microbial communities of municipal wastewater-treating anaerobic digesters from Hong Kong - AD_UKC119_MetaG | ecosystem: Engineered > Bioreactor > Anaerobic > Digestate...
GATTCTTGCCGCTGAGATTGTTCTTGACGGGGCCCCAGCTGTACCAGAGACCGGTATCGAGAACGGCCACCGTCACGCCGGAGCCGGTGAAACCTTGCGCGCCGAGACGATCCGCACCGATGGCTACGCGCTGATAAGTGTCGAGCTGCGGCCCGCCCATGGTTTGGAGGTCCCGGTCCTGTTGGACTTGGATGCCGGGCTGCGTGCGCAATGCGGCAAGCTGACTCGCTGTCAGACGCGCCGTCACGCCGTCGATGATGGCCAGTTCACGTGCAATGTCACCGCCGATACGCAGTACGGCCGCGCTTGCTGCCGTCATGGTAGATGCCTGCACGATATAACTCGATTGGCTTTCGGCGGGAGCCCTAGACACACTGACTGCACTCGCCAAGAGGCAACAAGCGGTGATCAGAATGGCGGCCAAAGCGGTAGATTTGTACATGAGTTACCCAATTCACATCGGTGCGAGGACGGTACGTCTCTCTGCCGAGTATTTCGCCCGAAGAGCGCTGCTATCGCGGTGACAACCGCATAGCCAGCCCTATGGCAAAATGTGATTCACTTCGCATAACTCCAACGGTCAAATCGCGGGAGGTTCGCCGTCACTGGTTTGCCTCGCTCGCCGGCCTGGCGCCAAATCTGCGACATGGATCCTGACAGTCTCATCAACGCCGTATTGGGCCCACTGGCGCAGCAAATCGCTGCCGTCGTCTTCTACGACGTTCCGGCCTTTGGCACGCGTGTTCCGCTGATCGTGGTATGGCTGTCGCTGGGCGGCATCGTCACTACCCTGGCATTGCGGTTCGTGAACCTGCGCGGGGTTGGGCATGCGCTGCGCGTCATTGGTGGTCGCTATTCTTCACCGGATCAGCCGGGCGAGACCACGCCGTTTCAGGCGCTGGCAACCGCGGTCTCCGGCACGGTGGGCCTCGGCAATATCGCTGGCGTTGCCGTGGCCATCGCGATCGGCGGGCCCGGCGCGGCGTTCTGGATGGTGGTAGCCGGATTCTTCGCCATGAGCGCGAAGTTCGCCGAGGTGAGCCTGGGGGTGAAGTACCGACGTATGCGGCCGGACGGCACGGTAGCGGCCGGTGCGATGTACTACGTGCCGATCGCGTTGGCGCGCATCGGTCTACCGCGAGTCGGCAAAGCGCTCGCGGTGTTCTTCTGTGTCGCGGCGGTCGGCGCGTCGCTGACGGTATTCCAGGTTAACCAGGCCTATTCGCAGTTTCGCGAAGTGACTGGTTTTCAATCGGGGCTGTTGTTTGGCCTCGCCGTCGCGATCTGGGTGGCTCTGGTGCTGTTCGGCGGCATGCGGCGGATCGCACGCTGGACATCGCGCCTAGTGCCGGCGATGTGCGTCTTGTATCTGCTGGCGTGCATCGTAGTGCTCACGGCCAATGCAGACAACCTGCTCGCGGCGCTCGGCCGAATAGTTAGCGAAGCCTTCGCGCCGGTGGCCGTGCAGGGCGGCGTGATAGGCGCGCTGTTGCAGGGCTTTCGGCGCGCCGCGTTTTCGTCCGAGGCGGGTATCGGTTCCGCGCCGATGGCGCATGCCACGGTGCGCACACGCGAGCCGATGTCGCAGGGTTTTGCGGCGTTGGTAGAGCCGTTCCTCGATACGGTCATCGTCTGCACGATGACGGCCCTGGTCATTGTCGTATCGGGCGTCGCTACGGATGGCGATGCGCAGGGCGTGGCGTTGACGTCGCGTGCATTCGCAACGGTCGTGCCGTGGTTCCCGATCGTGCTGGCGGTCAGTGTCATTCTGTTCGCACTGTCCACCATTCTTGGCTGGGGCTACTACGGTGAGCAGTCCTGGCGCTACTTGTTCGGTGACTCGTCGCGCAGTCGCTACAGCTATCGCCTGCTGTTGTGTCTGATGCTGTCGGTCGCCGGCACCTTCCCGCTCGAGCAGGTGGTCAATCTGGCGGACTCGATGAATTTCTGCATGGCGATTCCCAATCTCCTGGCCGTCTACATACTGTTGCCGGAATTACGGCGCGATCTGCACTCTTATCGACAACGGATCATCCGTGCCCGACAATAGCGCGTATGCATCGCAGTCGGCTGGCGGGATTCATCATCGATTGTCAGACTGACGATCCGGTCGCTGCCGCGCAGTTCTGGTCGGCGGCACTGGGCATGCCCTTGCGTGAGTTGCCGGGGGCCGAGGGTGCCAAATATACCCAGCTCGAGCCGCCGGCGATGCAGTTGCACGTCGAAGTACAAGCGGTCGAGCATGCCTCGCGGGTGCATTTGGATATCGAGACCGACGACATCGATGCAGAAGTGGCGCGACTCGAAGCCTTGGGCGCCAGGCGTTTGCAGCGAGTGCAAACCTGGTGCGTGATGCAAGCACCCACCGGGCAGAAGTTCTGCGTCGTGCGCGTCGGCAACGCGGACTTCGCTGCCACTGCCAACACCTGGGAATAGTCGACTATGAAGCGCACCGTCTGCCGAGCGCCGATTGCCCTACTGGTTGCTTGCGGCCTGCCGATGCTGGGTCACGGAGCGCCGCAGCCGCGCGATCCTGCGCTGGCACATGCCGAGCGACTGCTGTCCCGCACGATCCTGGTCGATGGCCACAATGACTTGCCGATCGCGATGCGCGGCTACCGCGAGGCGCCCAGCGACGTGGTCGCGTACGATCTGCGAGGACGCGCACCGGGAGATACGGATATTCCGCGGCTGCGCGCCGGTCACGTTGGTGCGCAGTTCTGGTCGGTCTATATACCGAGTGAGGGTCGTGGGCCATTCGCCGCGACTCAGCTGGAGCAGATCGAGCTCACCCGGCGCATGATCGAGCGCTATCCGGATACCTTCCAGTTTGCGACGAGTGTTGCAGATATTCGCGCCGCGCATCGCCGCGGGCGGATCGCCTCGTTGTTGGGTATGGAGGGCGGGCAGGGGATCGAGAACTCTCTGGGCGCCCTGCGTGCCTACTACCAACTCGGCGTCCGGTACATGACACTGACGCACAACTCGCACACGGATTGGGCGGACTCCGCCGCTCAGGTACCGCCGCGACATGACGGCCTGACTGAGTTTGGCGAGCAAGTGGTGCGCGAAATGAACCGTCTCGGCATGCTGGTCGATCTCGCCCATACCTCGCCTGCGACCATGGCCGATGCGCTGCGCGTGGCGGTCGCACCCGTCATCTTCTCGCACGCGGCGGCGCGCGGCGTTTGCGATGTACCGCGCAATGTGCCGGACGACATCCTTGCCAAGCTGCCGGAGAACGGGGGTGTCGTCATGGTGACTTTCGTTGCCGGCTTCATCGATTGCGAAGTGGCCAAAGTGACGCAGCCGGCGATCATGGACATGACGCTGCGCGCCCGCGCCGCCGCGACGCCGGAGGAGCGCGCCAAGGTGTTCGAGGACGGCATGCGCGATCTAAAGGTGCCGCCAAGCTCGATCGCCAAAGTGGCCGATCACATCGAGCATATCCGCAAGCTCGCCGGCGTCGATGCGCTCGGCATCGGCGGTGATTTCGACGGCAATAGCTGGTGGCCGGAAGGCCTCAGCGATGTATCGATGTATCCGAACTTGTTCGCCGAGCTGATCCGCCGGGGGTGGTCGGACGATGATCTGCGCAAACTGGCGGGCGAGAACCTATTGCGGGCGATGCGTCAGGCAGAGTTGGCGGCGGTGCGATTGCAGCAGGAGCGGCCGGCGTCGACACTGCGGCTGATGCCGTAGCCAAATGGCGCAAGGCCAAGGCGGCCCGATCTCAGTATTCTCGCTCCAAGTCGACCACCGATAGCATTCTTTCGCCCGCGATATAGCGGCGCAGATTTTCGCCGACGACTTCGCGCTGTGCTTCGTCGCCGAGATCCGACATACCCGCGACATGAGGTGTCAGGATCACGTTCGGCATCCGCCACAACGGATGATTCTTGGGCAATGGCTCCGGGTCGGTCACGTCTAGCGCGGCGCCGGCGATGCGCTGCGATTGCAGGGCCGCGACCAGATCATCGGTGACTACGGCGCCGCCGCGCGCGACGTTCACGAAGTAGGCAGACGTCTTCATGCGCGCGAACATCCCGGCGTCGAACATGCCCTGGGTCGCGGCGGTCAATGGTGCCGTATTGACCACTACGTCGGCGGTTGCAATCAGCGACGTCAGCTCCGCCGGCTTGCCGACATACTTGACGAACGACGGCGCGGGCTTGGAGCTCGCACGTGTAGCGATCACCTGCATGCCGAGAGCCTCGGCGCGCTTCGCCACCTCTGTGCCGATGCCGCCCAGACCCACGACGAGTAGAGTCTTGCCTTGCAGTACGACCAACGGGTTGGTCCGATAGTCGTCGGACAGCTCGCCATTCGCTTGCTGAGGAATCGAGCGGTGCAGGCCGCGACTCAGAGCTAACAACATCGCTATCGTATGTTCGGCGATGATTGGGCCAGCAACTGCGCGCATGTTCGTCAGCAGTACTTCGCCACTCTGCAATCGGCGCTTGCCGATGCAGTCCTCGATACCGGAGTAAATGGATTGCAGCCAGCGCAGGTTCCTGCCGGACGCAAGCACGCTGTCATCGCAGATCACGCTTGTCCGACCAATCGCAGCATCGGCACGCGCGGCTGCCATCTCGGCGACGTTCTGCGCCGCGACGATGTTCACGCCGGGTGCGGCTTCCCTGACTGCTGCCAACAGGCCAGGTACGGCGCTGTCGACCACGATGCGTTGCGGTTTGCGCCAGTTGGGCAGGGCCGCGACCGGCGTGGTGGATTCCACCAGGCCGTACTTGTCTACCAGGCCTGCGGTGCTAGTGGTATCCGCAAGCGCTGCCTGTGCCATGCCAAGAGCTACGAGTGTCAGAGCAGCGGCGCGCATGCATGCGTCTCCGGTCGTTCGTCAGCTAACTACTTTGGTTGCTCGATATGGTCCATCGGCGAGACGGGCTGGCCCACATCATTGCCGTCTGCATCGATTGCGGGTGCCTTGCCCGCAGCGAGACGCGCCTGCTTTTCCTGATTGCGCTTCTTGCGCGCATCTTCACGGCGTTTCTTGTCCTGCCTATAGTTCGGTGGTTTGGCCATTTTCTGCAGTTTTTTGCCTATTGGCGGTTGGCCCATGAAAATACCATGAAGTGCCCGTTGCGAACGGGCCGAATGTGCGAGGCGCCGGTTGGCTATAGGCCCGATGCGGGCGGTTGACTTGGCGATTCTTGACGATCCGACCGGCGTATGCAGTTTTCCCCAACTGCCGGCCCCGTATAATTGGCGCCAACACGTAACTTTCGGAGTCTGCCCTCATGGAGAGACGAGAATTTGTCGTCGGCGCGGCGGTTGCTGCCGCTGTTGCTGGTTGTTCGGGTGCCGCGCCCGTCGCTGTGGATGAGAGGGTCACAACGGTGCCGCCGCCTGCGCTGGACGCAATGCTGGCGCCCTGGACCGGACCGCACGGCGGCCTGCCGCGCTTCGATCTGATCGAAGTAGAGAGCTTCAAGCCGGCACTGATGCGGGCGATGGACTTGATCCGGACGGACATTGAGGCGCTCACCGCACTCGAAGTGGGTCCCACGTTCGCCAACACAGTGGAGCCATTCGAGGACGCCGGGCGCGAGTTGAGTCGCGCGCTGAGCTTCTTCGGTGTCTACAGGTCCAACCTCAATGACGAGAACGTGCAGGCGCTCGAGACGGAAATGTCGCCTGTTCTGGCGGCGTTCGATGACGAGGTGATCCAGAATCCGCGGCTCTTCCGTCGGCTGAAAGCCGTCTATGAGTCGCGCGCCGCAGCCGGGCTGACGGCGGAGCAGCGCCGTTTGACGGAAGTTCACTTCGAGCGGTTCGAGCGCCGCGGCGCCGCGCTGGCCGAGCGCGACAAGACTCGTCTCAAGGAGATCAATCAGCGTCTCGCAGCACTCTACACGGTGTTCAGCCAGAACCTGTTGGCAGACGAAGAAGCTTACATCCTGACACTCGACAGCGAAGCGGATCTGGGCGGAGTGCCGGAGCCGATGCGCGCCAGTGCAGCGCAGGCGGCCAGGGATCGCGGCCTGACCGGGAAATGGGTGTTCACCAATACCCGCTCGTCGATGGAGCCGTTCCTCAGCTACTCGTCGCGACGCGACCTGCGGGAGAAGGGCTGGCGCATGTGGGTGAATCGTGGCAACAACGATGATGCGCGCGACAACAAGCAGACGATCAGCGAGATCCTCAGGCTCCGCGCTGAACGAGCGCAATTGCTCGGCTACCAATCGCATGCGCATTGGATGATCGCCAACAATATGGCCAGGACGCCGGACGCCGCGCTGGCGCTCATGTTGAAAGTCTGGAAGGCGGCGGCAGCGCGTGCCCGGGAAGAAGTGGCTGACATGCAGGCGCTCGCGGACGAAGAAGCGGACCGCGCAGGGACCCCAAGATTCAAGATCGAGCCTTGGGACCACCGGTACTTCGCCGAGAAGGTGCGCCTGGCCAAGTACGCGATCGATCAGAACGAGGTGAAGCAGTATCTGCAGCTCGACAAGATGCGCGAGGGCATGTTCTGGGCCGCCAACCAGGTGTACAGGCTGGAGTTCGTCAAACTGAACGACGTGCCCGTGTTCCATCCGGATGTCACCGTGTACGAGGTGCGGCGCACGGGCCAGCGTGTGGGCCTGTGGTACTTCGATCCCTATGCGCGCAAGGGCAAGCGATCGGGCGCGTGGATGACTGACTATCGTGCGCAGGAGCGATTCAAAGGCGACATCACACCGATCGTCTCTAACAACTCCAATTTCGTCAAGGGCCAGCCCGGCGAGCCAGTGCTCGTTTCATGGGACGACGCCAACACGATGTTCCATGAGTTCGGCCATGCGTTGCATGGTCTGCTCTCCAATGTGAGCTATCCGTCGCTCTCGGGGACCAACGTGAAGCGCGATTTCGTCGAGTTTCCGAGCCAGGTGAACGAATACTGGTTTTCGACGCCGGAGCTGTTGAGCCGGTTCGCGGTGCACTACCAAACGGGCAAGCCCATTCCGCAAGAGCTGGTCGACAAGGTGCTGGCGGCGCAGAATTTCAACCAGGGCTTTGCGACGGTAGAGTATCTCGCCTCGGCGCTGTATGACATGAAGATCCATCTGGCCGCGAAGACGGATCTGGCCATCGATCCGGCTGACTTCGAGAAGCGCACGATGGCTGAGATTGGCTGTCCCCCGGAAATCGTGATGCGACATCGCCCGACACAGTTCAGTCATGTCTTTTCCGGCGACGGGTACTCAGCCGGCTACTACGTCTATATCTGGGCCGATGCGATGACTGCCGACGTGTATGAAGGTTTCATGGAGAAGGGCGGGCTGTACGATCAGTCGGCCTGCAAGCTGCTCGAAGATGCCATCATGAGCGTCGGTAACTCGATACCGCCCGACGAGGCGTTCCGCCGCTTCCGTGGACGCGACGTCGATACCGACGCGCTGATGCGCGATAGGGGTTTTCCGGTGGCATAGCGACAGCGGGCAGGCAGTCGACAGCGGTCGACGCCAGCTCACTGCGTACAATCCGCGATCGTGCCGGCACCGCGTTTGCTGCTAGCCTGAAATAAGGATTGGCAACAGCGCATAGGGGCCGATGCGAACGTATCGCTATTGCGCTTGCGCGGCACTGCTGCTCACAGTGCTCGCAGCGTGTTCCAGCAACAAAGGCGATCCCGGTCCGGGCGGGCCGGTGGGTCCGCCTGGGCCTTCGGGCCCGCCCGGAGCTGCGATCGTCCCTAGCATTGCGTCGGCCGCAAGTATCGCTGCAGCAATTTCGAGTGCTTCGGTACCCGCTTCGGGCCAGCCGTTGGTGAGCTTTCGGCTCACGAACGAACAGGGCCTTGGTCTGACTGGGCTGCAGGCCGTCAACATCAGTTTCGTGATCGCGCGGCTCGAGCCAGCACTCGATGGACGATCGAGCAGCTGGCGTGCCTATACCACGCGCGTGGAGCAACCTGGTGCGGTCGGGCCGGGTACGGTGGCCGTGCGTCAGGCGACGACAGAGCGCGCCACGGCGGGGCAGTTGGTCGACAACCGCGACGGCAGTTATCAGTACACGTTTGCGAAGGACATCACGAATGATCCGGACATTGTCTACGACGCCCGTCTGACCCATCGCATCGGCTTCGAGATCCGCGGTTTGCAGGCGCCGGTCAACAATCCTGTCTTCACCTTTCAACCCTCGACTGGCAACAGCCTGGGGTCTGTGCAGCGTGAGATCGTCGCGGACGCGACCTGCAACGCCTGTCACGACCAGCTCGAGTTCCATGGCGGGGCACGTTTCGCGCTGCAATACTGCGTCACTTGCCACAATCCCGCATCGACCGATGCACAGAGCGGCAATTCACTCGACATGGCGGTCATGACGCACAAGATCCATCTCGGTAGTGCGCTGCCGAGCGTGCAGGCAGGCGGGCGCTACGAGATCTACGGCTTCAACAACACGCGCTACGACTACTCTGCGATCCGATTTACCCAGGATGTGCGCAATTGCACCACCTGCCATCACGAGAGCGATCCGGCTACACCGCAGGCCAGCGACTGGCGGCAGGTAGCCAACAGCGAGAAGTGCGGTTCCTGTCACGACACGATCGATTTCGTCACCGGTCAGGGCCATGCCACCGGCGTTGCGGCGTTGGACAAGGATTGCCTGATCTGCCACGGACCGTCTGGTCTCGTCGCGACGATCGATCAGTCGCACGCTCTGCCGGAGGCGCAGGCCGCGCGCAAGTTCCGCTACGAGATACTCGCCGTCGAGACTACAGCGCCGGGCGAGCGACCACGTGTCACGATCCGCGTGTCCGATCCGACGAATAACAACTCGAGCTACGATCTCGACTCGAATCAGCCGCCGTTCCGCGTGGCCGACCGCGCGTCCGTGGTCGTCGGTGTCGCTTGGACGACCGCCGACTTTGGCAACAACGGTAGCGGCAGCGCGCCGACTGCGGTGACCGGTTCCCCCGCGCAACCGATTCGCATGGTGTTCGTCGGCAATGGTGCGTTGCCACTCACGCAGAATGCAGATGGCAGCTTCACAGCGACAGCCACTGTGCCAATACCAGCCAGCGGTGTCGCCGGGTCGGGTGTTGCGGCGCTCGAAGGTCGGCCGGCGCTCGACGTCAATCTCGACCTGCCCGGGCCGGAGACGTTGAGTGTCCCGGGTGTCACGCGAACCTTTGCAATCACCGACTCGACACCCGTGCCGCGTCGCGCCATCGTCGATATCGCGCTGTGCAACGACTGCCATCAGCAGCTGGCGCTGCACGGCAACAATCGCACTGACAACACGGAGTTGTGCGCCACCTGTCACAATCCGAATGCGACCGACATCAATCGACGTGTCGCGGGTTCGGCCTGTGTGACGGCACTCGGCGCTGATGATGCGTCGATCGACCTCAAGTACATGATCCATGCATTGCACGCCGGACCACGCGCTAACTATAGTGCGTGCGGCTTCGGCAACCTGCCACATGAATACGGTGACGTGCGGTATCCAGGCAAACTCGACGACTGCGAGGGTTGTCATCGTGCCGGTACGTATTATCCAACCGACGATGCCACGCGGCTTGCGAGCAGTTTCGATGCAGGTGCTGACCGTCGTACCGCGGCGGACGATGTCGCGACGAGCCCTGGTACCACTGCCTGTTATGGCTGCCACACGGGCGCGCTGGCGAGCGCGCATATGGAACAGAATGGCGGCAGCTTTCAGGTGAGCAAGCGTCCGGATGGCACCACCGCGGCTGCGCCAACCGAGACCTGTGCGCTGTGCCATGGTCCCGGTCGCCTTGCCGATGTCCGGGCCGTACACCCAGCCATGCGCCGCAGTCTGCCCTGACGTATGACGAAATCGATCCGCATTGGGCTCGTGTGTCTGGCAGCGCTGTTCGTCACCGACATGCGAGCAGGCAATGGCGTGGCGCCGGCAGAAGCCGACGAGTCATTGCAGCCGTACAGCGAATTCGGAGCCGATAGTTGTCTGACTTGCCACGCGGATCAGCAGACGGCCATGTTGTTTGGCAGCTCACACGGTCGTCGTGATCAGCGCGCCGGACCATTTGGTCCCGAGCAGCTGCAGTGCGAGGCTTGCCATGGTCCGGGCGGGGTACACGCACGTCGCCTCGCCAAGGGACAAAGTCGTGCCGCCGTAGTTGGCTTTGGCGTCGCCAGCAAGACGCCAGTCGCGACTCAGAACGCGATGTGCAGCGGTTGTCATGGGCCGGCCATTCATCGCGATTGGAGCGGCAGTTCGCACGCGCGTGCCGACGTACCCTGCGCCGCTTGTCATCGCAGCCACACACGCACCGATCCGGTGCTCGCACGCGCGACGCAGCCGGAAGTCTGCTTCGCCTGCCATGCCGCCGAGCGGCATGCGAGCAAACTTCCCTACGCGCACCCGATTCGGCAGGGGAAAATGAGCTGCACGGATTGCCATGGACCACACGGAGGCGCCGGTGAGTTCGAACTGCGGCACTTCACGATCAACGACACCTGCAACAGCTGCCATGCGGACAAGCGCGGCCCGTTTCTGTGGGAGCATGCGCCGGTCGTCGAGCGTTGCACGCTCTGCCACCAGGCACACGGGGCGGTCCAGTCGTCGCTGCTCGTCCAGCGCGCGCCATGGCTCTGTCAGCAATGCCATGCGGAGGCCGGTCATCCGAGTATCGCGCTTGGTCCGGGCAGCATCGCGGGCGCACAGCCGTCGCCCTATCTGTTAGGTGGCAGTTGTTTGAACTGCCATTCGCAGGTGCACGGGTCCAACCACCCCTCTGGCTCGAAACTGACACGCTGATGAGGCGCACCGCTGCAACGCATGTCCGCATGCTGCTGTGCTGCGGTGGGCTCGGCGTCTGCCACGCAGGCCTCGCGAACGATGTGGCCTATGAGCGCCCCGACACGAGTCGATGGACGTGTGCGCTCTGCCCACCGGCGGCCCGAGGTGCGCGTATCGAAGCCGACGTCGGCGCGGCGCATGTGAGTGACGCGGCCGCGCGCTTTGGCGACTATCGCGGACTCGAGGAGCGCGGCGGCTACCTTGTTCTCGGCGGCGCGCTCGACTACGCGGGTGTCGCCGGTCAGCGAGGTGCCGTGCGTGCCCAGGATCTCGGCTTGGCGTCGCGCGAACTGCAGGCCGAGGTCGAGTGGCCAGGACGCTTGAATCTGGGGTTGGAGTACCGGGCGTTGCCGCGCTACCTGTCCGCCAACGCACGCACGCCGTTTCGCACTTTTGGACAGACGAACATCTTGCCGTCGGACTGGGTACGCGCGGGCGCGACCACTGGCATGTCGCAGCTCGATACGAGCGCACGCGCGGTGCAACTCAGCTTCGACCGCGCGATTCTGCAGGCGAGCAGTCAATGGCACCCATCGCCGCGTGTGGGCCTGGCACTCGACTACCGACGCGATGCGCGCAACGGTCGTGAAGACATCACGGCGGCGTTCGTCAATCTGGGGGCGCAGCTGCGGCGGCCGATCGATGATCGCACTGACACCGTTATCGCAACTCTGTCGTTCGACGGCGCCCTTGGTGGCGGGCAGTTGCGCTATCTTGGCTCGTTGTACACTAACAAGGTCGCAATGCTCAGCTGGGAGAATCCGTTCACGGCCGTGGTGCCGGGCGCCGACGTCGGACAGTTGGCTCTGGCGCCCGACAACTCGCTGCACCAACTGCAGGGCACCTGGACACACCGCATGGGCGTTTCCGGTCGACTATCGATCAATGCCGCCTATGGCGAGTCGCAGCAGGATTCGCAGCCGCTGCCCTATACCACCAATTCTGCCCTCGCTCTCGGCTCGCCACCCGAATTACAGGACGCATCGGTCGCAACATCCCATGTCAGTGTCCGTTTCCATTCGGACCTGCGCGTCCTCGGCCGAGCGTGGCGCGGCGCGCGCGTGACATTCGATGCGCGGCGCGATGAACGCAACGACCGCAGGCCGCACGCTTGGTTCGAGCGAGTCGAAGGCGACAGCTTCGTGGCACCCGCAGTGCTCAACGCGCCCTATGACTTCGTGCGGCAGCGTGTGACCGCAGGGATCGACTACGATCTGCGCAAGCTGCTGACATTCGTGCCGGTAGGGCAGCGCCTGACGCTGTCAGGCGGCTGGCAATACGAATCCGCCGAGAGGCCGCAACGCGAGGTAGTGAGTACACGCGAACGCAGCGGCTGGGGACGACTCGCCTACGCGCCCAGGTCATGGCTGCGGACCGAGCTCGAGGTCGGCCGCGGCGTGCGCGAGCTAGGTCGGGTGAACGCAGGAGCAGGGCTGGGCGCCGGTCAGAATCCGTTGTTGCGTAAGTATGATCTCGCGGACCGCGAACGCCAGTATGCAGAGTTCAGTCTGGCAGTCGTGCCGGCTTCGGATTGGAGTGTCCTGCTGAGCGGCGAGTATGCCAGCAACGATTACATCAACTCGCGTCTCGGTCTTGCCAGCAGCCGCGATCGCAGGGCGACACTTGCGTCCCACAAGTCGATCGGCTCGCGGGTGACGATGAGCGCACACTATAGCTGGGACAGGCGCACCGCGCGTCAGCTCGGCAGTCAGGCCTTTGCGATGACCGATTGGTCTGCGACAACCGACGATAGTTCCAGAACCGCCGGTACGGGGTTTCGCCTGGACGACATCGGTGGGCGTGCAGCATTCGCGCTCGACTATTCGTACTCGCTTGCGCAGGGTGAGATCGCGACGGACCGTGGCATCCTGCCGAACGCCGAATTTCCAACTATCACTCACAGGACGCGCAGTCTCAGTGCACGACTGGACTACCCTTACAATCGGCGCGTGACGGTGCGGGCAGAACTGCTGGTGGAGCGTTACGATGCCGATGATTTCGCGATCGATGGCGTTGGCCCCGCCACGATCCCGACCTTTCTGACGCTGGGGAGCACGACGCTGGACTACGACCTGCGCTACGTGGCCCTGTCGTTTCTGTATCTGCTGGATGACGAGGCGCGCACGACGCGTTGACATCGAATGGGACTGCTTTTCCGCGGCATAGTCTGGTTCAGCGTTTATGTGCTGCTGGTGCTGCTGCCGCTGGCCCTGGCAATGCTGGGCGATCCGATCGCGGCAGCGCGTCCCTGGTCGCTGGAGTTCGCGGTCGCCGGTGGCTTCATTGCCTATGCAATCATTGCGTTCGAGTTCGCGCTGGTTTCGCGGCTGCGAGCGGCCTCAGAACCTTTCGGCACCGATTCACTGCTGCAGTTTCACGCCCAGATGGGCGTGGCAGGCATGCTCTTTCTGCTGCTGCACGTACTGCTGCTGCTGCCGCACGCAGCCTCGGCGTCGATGTTCAATCCGTTCGCGGGCGGCGTCGCCGCACGTAGCGGCGCACTCGCATTCTGGGCGTTGCTGATACTCGGCGTGACGTCTGCCGGTCGCAGTCGACTGCGATTGCGCTATGAGACCTGGCAATGGGTTCATGCCAGCGCGGCGCTGCTGGTCGGGGGCTCCGCCCTGGTCCATATTCTCGCCGTCGGTCACTATGCGAGCCGGACAGCGCTCAGGGTGATCCTGATCGTCTATGCCCTGGCATTCGTCGCTTTGCTGCTGCGTTATCGCATCATCCGGCCACTGCGGCTCGCGCGGCTTCCATGGGAAGTAGTTAGCAATACGGACGTTGGCGGTGAC
>Ga0116152_10003025_pt1 | contig 13583 bp, 9 predicted proteins | sample AD_UKC119_MetaG_FD_89894 | JGI IMG/M metagenome (GOLD analysis project Ga0116152, IMG submission 89894) | Active sludge microbial communities of municipal wastewater-treating anaerobic digesters from Hong Kong - AD_UKC119_MetaG | ecosystem: Engineered > Bioreactor > Anaerobic > Digestate...
AGTCCGCCGGGCGCCAGCAACCGATAAATTTCCTCTACCCGTTCATGCAGCGAATCCACATGTTCCAAAACATGCCATAGGGTAATCACCTCGAAAGAGCCATCTGCGAAAGTCTTCAGAGCGGTTTCAGGAAAAACATTCAGGTGAAAATGTTGCGTTGCAAAAGACGCTGCTTTTTCATCGGGTTCGACACCGGTTACCTTCCAGCCTTTTTTTCGACAGGCTGCAAGAAACTCGCCGGTGGCACAGCCAATATCCAATAAGGATCCGGCAGGATGCAGGGCTGAAATCCTTGCAATTTTTCGGTGAATGGTATAATTTCTAATCCGCTGATAAGTAAAAGCAATAAACCCTTTTTGCGTATTTGAATGGGCAATATAGGCATTGGATTGATAATAAGCGCCCAGCGCATCAGCGTTTGGGCGAGGGTTGGTAAATCTGAAACCACATTCATTGCATTGCGACACAGTAAAAACTTGGCCACTCAAAAAATGATCCGGAATTTTATGTACGGCAATAATCTGTTCAGAATTACATAAAGGACAGTTATTCAATATTTTCATAGGGTTGTTTCACGTGGAACAAGTTAGTTACTTTCCAAGATATACGAGCAGAACAGCAATATCAGATGGCGAGACGCCACTGATACGTGAAGCCTGGCCGATTGTTGTGGGTCGTATTGCCATTAACTTTTCTCTGGCTTCATACGACAGGCTTTGCAATTTCATATAATCAAAATCAGGGCGCAACGACAGATTTTCCATGGAGGCAAGTTTGTCTACCATCTCTTGTTCTTTTTGAATATATCCTTCATATTTCACCAAAATCTCCGCTTCATCGATCACTTCCTGGTCATCCCCGATCTGCTGTGCAAGAAAATTACGTAGTTTACTATCGCCCTGTTGTAAAGTCGCAATGGAAACCTGAGGGCGCAAAAGAAGAATGGCTAGCTTTTGCTTTTCGCGGATCGTTGTGGTTTGAATTTCTTCAAGCCAGGGATTGATATCATCAGGGCGTGCTCCATGGCTTTTCAAAAAATCGATGATTTGGGCAACCTTATCTCTTTTTTCATTTACCCTTTCCATGCGTGCCGTGGAGGCCAATCCTAACCGATAACCCACCGGAGTGAGACGAAGATCCGCATTGTCCTGCCGAAGCAGGATTCGGTATTCGGCCCGGGAGGTAAACATCCGGTAGGGCTCATCCACTCCTTTGGTGATCAGATCATCGATCAATACGCCGATGTAAGCTTCGGAACGGGATAAAATAAAAGGGGCTTCATTATTAATTTTCAAATGTGCATTAATTCCTGCCATCAAGCCTTGTCCGGCAGCTTCTTCGTATCCGGTAGTACCATTAATCTGACCCGCAAAATAAAGATTTTCAATACGCTTGGTTTCCAGTGTAAATTTCAGCTGATCGGGTGGAAAATAATCATATTCTATGGCATAACCCGGGCGAAAAATCCGGGCCTTTTCAAAGCCGGGAATCTTATGCAAGGCTTTAAGTTGAATATCTTCGGGTAGTGAGCTGCTAAATCCATTGACATACACTTCAACGGTATCCCAACCTTCAGGTTCAACGAAAAGTTGATGTTGCGTTTTATCCGGAAAACGGTTAAGTTTATCCTCAATAGAAGGGCAGTAACGGGGTCCGGTACCTTGAATTCTGCCTTTAAACAGGGGAGAATCTTCAAATCCCGTTTCTAACACCCGATGAACTTCTTCATTGGTATGCACAATGAAGCAACTTCGTTGTTTTGTCAGCGGCGGAGTATGGGTAAAGGAGAATTTTCCCGGAGTTTCATCCCCTTTTTGTTCGATTAACTTATCGTAGGCAATACTCCGGCCGTCGACCCTTACCGGAGTACCGGTTTTGAGGCGCAGCGCAGTAAAACCCAGAGTTTGTAAATGAGTGGTAAGACCGATAGACGCCAAATCACCCATTCGGCCGCCACCCAGTCGACTATGGCCCACATGAATAATCCCGTTAAGGAAAGTACCATTGGTAAGTATAACACTTTTAGCGAGAAAAGTGATCCCCAATTTTGTTTTTACCCCTTTTACTTTTCCATCGTCCACAACCAGATCCTGCACCGTATCTTCACGAAAAAAAAGTGTTGGAATTTCTTCCAGCATTTGTAGCCATTTGCGTACGAAAAGATTACGGTCAGATTGGGCCCGGGGGCTCCACATGGCAGGACCCTTAGAGCGATTTAGCATTCGAAACTGAAGCATGGTATGGTCAGTAACAATGGCAGAAAGGCCACCCAGCGCGTCAATTTCTCTAATAATTTGTCCTTTAGCCACACCCCCCATTGCCGGGTTACACGACATTTGGCCCACGGTATTACGGTTCATTGTAATCAACAGCGTTTTACTCCCCATGTTGGCCGCAGCTGCGGCTGCTTCACACCCGGCATGCCCCCCGCCAACTACAATTACATCGAAAATTTCATTCATCCTCTTCATGTTTCACGTGAAACTATTGCACTAAATCGCTGAATAACAACAAATAATGATCTTCCTTTTGGGTCATTATCATTTTCTCCTTACCGGTTTTATCGTTGTATCCACATAAATGCAACGCCCCATGCACGAGCAAACGATGCACCTCATCTATGGCCGCTATTCGTAATTCCCTGGCATTTTCTTTTACCCGATCGTAAGAAATGTAAACATCACCTATAACATCCTCATTATCATTATTATAAGAAAAAGTTATGGTATCAGTAAATGTTTCGTGCTGCAAATATTGAACATTTATCGCGTATAAATAATGATCACTACAAAAAATATAGTTAATCGTATCCACTTGAACTCCTTCTTCAAAAAACAGACGGCTGAGCCAGGTCCGGATCAGCCGCTTATGCTTTAACGTATAGGATACCTCCTCTGAAAAAAAATTTATCCTCACCCCTGTAATTTTTGATTTGAATTTACATCTTTTTAATCACCAAATCTGATTGAAAATATTCTTTCAATAACTCGGCGCGTTTTAACGATAGCTCCCGGTGCATACTGTGGGTACTAAAAACAAGCTCCACCTCACGGGTCGTGGTGTTGGCACGAAAATAATCGGATAACGTACCTAACGTGAATAAAAATTCACCCCCTTCCCGATCGAGAAGGTCGACAGAGATACATTCAGGTACCATGGAAGCCGATATCACTCCGCCCCTATCCTGAATAGAAAAAACCAACCCTTCACGAGCGCTGCGAACATGAATTGTAAGTTCCCAACTCTCCTCACGATAACCCTTCTGGCAATATCCCCGCAGGGTATCCAAACAAATAATTACATTGCCAAAATAGGTATCATCTAAATGGTAATAATTGCTAACCTCTTCAGCAAAACGCTCAAGTTTACTGACCGGATCAGTGCTCACAAAAGTTAATATATGCTTTTTCGCCATTTTATATTACTCTTCTTTAACGCGGTAAAAATAATCATTTACTTTGACACGGAAAAAAGGATTTAATGCAGGCGGAATAGTTCGTAACATTTCAGCCTCTTTTTCCTTCTTTTTGTTATACTCCAAAATCGCGTCAGGGTTACTATATTTTTGAAGTTTTACTTCATTTGATTTGCGCTGCTCGTCTTTATCCCGTTGCATTTCGGCACGTTCACTTTCAAGTAACCGGGTAACAATATCCTTTTGCCGGTTCAATGTTGCTTGTGTTATCCGTTTATTTACGATATCGATTTCATTTTGTTCCATTTGCTGCAACATTTGTCGCATATTGCCCGACATCTGACCCCTTTGTTCCATCATTTCTTCGGCCATTTGTTGCAGTTCTCTGCGGATAGCCATTTGTTGAGCGGCAGCCCGGGCTAATTTCTCACTCATACCTCCCGGCATTTCACCTCCTGGTTTCATACCACTCTTCATCTCTTCGAGCTGCTTACTCAGTTGTTCCTGCAATTGCCGCATGGTGGAAATATCCATCTCCCCTTCCCCACCGGGCGAAGGACAGGTGGATTGCCCCGACCCACCGCTCATCATCTGTTGCATTTGCTGTTCCATCTGATCCATAGCCTCCAAAAGCAGCAAAGCAAGGTCGTTTATGGCGGTCATACTATATTGCTGTTCCTTAAGCGTATTCGACGTGCGATATTCGGTGAGGAATTCCACTGCGGCTTCCAGATGATGGTTCAGCACCATAATTTTTTCTGTGATAAAGGGTTTTATCGCCATCTGCCGTTTTCCAAGGGCCTCAAGGCTGTCTTTAACCATTTCCATATCCGTTCGTATGGTATTCTGACGCCGGATAAGCGCGTTATATTCCGGGTCGTTGCGACGCATTACCTGAAGAGTTTCAATTAATTCTTCCTGCATAAAGGAAAGCTGTATAAGATTTTCCAAAAGCTGACGAAGTGCGTCCCTATCTTCAGCAATTTGTTGCATCTGCATCCCTTCCATGCCTTTCATCATGGCTTCAGCCATCTGTTTCATTTTGCCAGCAGCACTGTTTTGCGATTGAGCCGATTGGTTGTTCTTCCCATTTTGCATTTGTTCCATGCTCTCCTGCTGAAGCTGTTGTACTTCGGATTCGTCGGCTGCCGGGTCATCGATCGGGAAAGGCTGTTCCAGCTCCTGATTTTTCTCCATGATTTGGTCAAATTTCTCCGACAACCGATCAAATTCATCCTTCAGTTTTTGTTGTGCTTTTAATAAAGAATCGCTGGCGTTCTGATTCGCATTTTTTGTTGCTTCGGCATTTTCCTCCTGTCGTTTTGCTAATTCTTCCAACTGGCGGGCATAGTCGGTCAAGTCCTTTTCCACCTCAAGTTTCCGAAAAAGCTCCAGCGTCCGGTCGAGCCTGTTCTCCAGCTCCTCATTACTCAAATCCATCTCCTGCAACAATTCGCTCATTTTATTCTTGTCCATCTCTTCCATCAGCTGTTGCATTTCTTCAAACATCTCCCGCATTTCCTCCGACATTAACTCCTGAAACAATTCCTCCAATTGTTGCTGTTTTTCGAGCAAAGCAGGTTCGATAGTTTTAAATTCCGATTCCCGGGCATTCATTTCATTATTCTTTTGAAAGAGTTCTTCCATTCGGGCGTTCATTTCCTGCTGCCTTTCGAGCAGGGCATTCAACTTATCCATTTCTTCCCACCCCACTTCAGAATTTTCAAGCATTTTCCGGGTTAAAGCCTCAATTTCCTTTTTGATTTCCTGCGTTTCGGTGAGAGCCTGATCCATTTCATCAAGCAAATTATCCTCGTCCTGCTGCGCCAATGCTTCAATTTCCTGTAACGTGGGAACCTGAAACACTGCAGAGACAGAACGAACACATTTACTGCCATGAATGCCATCGTTGTCGCAAACTTCAAAATAATAGTGTACCTCATCGCCTGGCATCAGAAATAAAGGCTGTAAATTGAAGTCATAAAAAAAGGTTTGCCGGGTCACATGCGGTGCAATACGGATATTTTCCGACCATGTAATTCCGGTAGTATCACCGGTGGCTGCATGCTTGTAAAAGAAACTTAACCCCGTGAAACCATAATCATCGCGAACTGTTCCGTTAAAAAAAAGCCGCTGTATCTGCGCACTGTCGTGATAAACTTCTATCTGCAATTCAGGATAGGCATCGGGAATACTTTTAACACTGTAATCCAGGGTATCACGGCTGTTAAGAAAAGCATTGGCCGTTACCAACCGAAACGAGCTAGTTTTTTTTATCGTTTGCTGAAAAGTAAAAACATTGGATTGCGATCCGGTCAAAGAAAGCAGAGTATCAGGAAAAATAAGGTGCAGGCGGTCACAATCGCGGGTAAAAAAACTCCATTTTGTTTGGGAACCTTCAGGCAAAGAAATATCACTCAAATTTGAAATCATCTCTACAGGCCGGCCAAGGTACTCAGGAAATGTTATCTCCACCTGAAAATCAAGCAATACAGGTCTGGGATAAACCCGTATGGTGTATTCGCTGGTAGCATAATCGCCGGCCACAAGATGAAAACGCTGATCATGGGTAAGGTTTCTAAATTGATAAAAAAACTCATGATCGGTCATAGGGGTAAGCCTGTATCTCTGGCTCCCCATTTGTACATATACGGCATCCGGAACGAAATCACCGGTAATGCGCACCTGTAGTGAAAAATCCTCGTTTTGCACTGCCACCAATTCTGCATTAAGAATATGAAACTGAAAAGGCCGTGGTTTTTCATATTCCTGATTATAATGAATCAACCGGTCACCCGAATCGGTTAAAAATGACGGATTAAGAAGCCATAACAAAACAAAAACGAGGAGGGCAGGGACTACAAATTTTAAATATTTAAGATTCGACTTCAGATTCACTGCCCGATGAAAAGGTACAGGCCGAAGGGCTGCTGTTTTTTGGGCAACAGAGGCTTCAAGCAATGCGTGTTTTGACGGGCAGGAGTCGAGCAATTCTTTTAGTTCCAATGTATTAATCAATACATCATCCACTTCCGTAAAGTGTTCTCCAATTAAAATTGCCGCCTGCTTTTCGGTAAGGCCTCCACCCAGACGAAAAAGCTTGAACAAGGGAATAAAAACAAAAAAGAGAAGCGTAGCGAAAAACAAAATCAGTGCACCCCAAAAAATCAGGGTCCGGACGGAAGTACCAAGCCATAATCTGTTTTCCAGCGCTAACAGCAGCAATAACGTAAGCGAAGCAATGATAAATGCATACAACAATCCACGGATTACCCTGTTTAAATAATATTTACGGATAAAACGGTAAAGCTTATGTTGTAGTAAAGAATAATCTTCCATCCTGACAAATAATCCTATAGGCCAAATATAGGCACAAAGGTAAAAAGGATTACCAAAAGGATTGAATAAAATGGGATTTCAATTTATTTGATTGATTTAAAAACTATTAAGAAATTCGAAATGAAAAATTTACGACAAAAAAAGGGCAAAAACAATGTATAATTATGCCAAATTAGAAAATATCGTTAATCTTGCAAAATATAACTTCCTGTGCAGAAAACAGGAGGACGGACAACCTGGAAGGAAGGGAGAACAGCTTAGTGAAAGCCACAGGAAGAAGACAAAAAAATAATCCTTTTTAAAATAAAAATAATACAACATGAAAAAGGAGTTAAAAATTCGTGATTTAACATTACGCGACGGGCAACAAAGTTTATTTGCCACACGAATGAAACAGGCGCAGGTCGACAGGGTATTACCCCTGTATCATAAGGCCGGTTTTTATGCGATGGAAATTTGGGGTGGAGCAGTACCGGACTCAGTAATGCGCTATTTAAAAGAAAGTCCATGGGACCGGCTGGAAAGCATCCGCGATGCCATTGCCGGGACGAGCAAATTAACAGCCCTGTCAAGAGGCCGAAACTTATTCGGATACAACCCCTACCCCGAAAAAGTAATTGAAGGCTTTAACCGCAATGCCATAGAATCAGGGATTGACATTATGCGGATTTTTGATGCGCTGAACGATGTAGAGAACATGAAATCCACCATCCGTATTGTCCACGAAAATAAAGGGCAGGCCGATTGCGCGGTATGCTATACGGTAGATCCAAAATATTCACGAAAACAACGAATAAAAGCCCTTTTGAAAGGAAAACGGTTACCCGGAGAAATTTTTACGCTCGATTATTTTGTGGATAAAGCAAAACAACTTGAAGCCCTGGGTGCTGACATGATCACCATCAAAGATATGGCCGGATTAATTCCTCCGGTGAAAACAGGAAAATTAATTCGCAGGCTAAAAACAGAACTCGCTATTCCCATCGATTTCCATACCCATTGCACCCCGGGTTATGGATTAGCCAGCACCCTGATGGCCATTCTGAACGGAGTAGATATTGTGGATACTGCATTGCTTAGTTTTGCAGAAGGCCCTGCAGCACCCAGCTATGAACTGGTTCAGATTTTTGCGGATAAACTGGGCATCGAAACCGGAATAGACCGTAAAAAAGCCTGTGCCATCAACCGCGAATTAGTGGAAATCAGAAAAGAACTTGCCGAAGTAGACAGTTACAAACAGTTCCCTATTGATTTTGATATCAGCAATCCGGAATTACCCCACACAATTGATGCCCTGTTTGATGAAGCCATTACGCTGGCCAAAGCAGAAAATGAAACTGCATTGCTGGCAGTTACACGAAAAATAGAAGATTATTTTGGATTCCCTGAACCCAATATTAATGTTAAAAATGCTGAAATTCCCGGAGGCATGTACACCAATATGCTGGCACAGCTGAAATCGGTAAATCAGGATCATCTGCTAAATAAAGTACTTGAAATGGTTCCATTAGTCAGGGTTGACGCCGGATGCCCCCCGCTGGTAACTCCTACCAGTCAGATTGTGGGCGTTCAGGCGGTTAATTTTGTAGTGGATATCAATAACCACGATGAGCCTTATACCAATACTTCGGTACAATTTGTAAACCTTGTGGCCGGAAAATACGGAAAAACACCCATTCCGATTGATCCGGAATTCCGTGAAAAAATCACAGGTAACGCAGAAGAACAAAGCTACAGCGACAAAGAATATATCGAACCGGAAAACCCGGTACTGGCAGAATACAATTTTGAACGGCTGGCAAAAAATGAAAAGGAAGAATTATTACTTGCACTCTTTCCGTCCGTAGCAAAAACATTTTTAATGGACAGAATAAATGAGCGGTATGCTGAGCAAAAAAAGAAAGAAGAAGAGGCCTATCGCAAAGCCCGCGAGGAATACCTCAATATGACGCCCGAAGCCAAAACAAAAAGGTTAATGGAAGGATTATATAACTATTCATGGATGTCGCGGTAAATAAATACAAAGATAAAAAAGCCACCTCCGTTATAGGAAGTGGCTTTTTTTGATGTGCTGATTGTTAAACATTTTATAAAACAGCTATTGCCCTTACTTAACAATCGTCAGTTCATCAATAAGGTTAGTGGCGCCGGCAAACTTATCAATGATGAAAAGGACGTAGCGCACATCCACACAGATGGTACGCTGAAGCTCAGGTTCAAAAGCAATATCACCACTCATCGCTTCCCAGTTGCCGTCGAAAGCCAGGCCAATAAGCTCACCGTTACCATTTATTACCGGACTTCCGGAATTTCCGCCTGTAATATCGTTAGTGGTAAGAAAACAGGTGTAAAGCTTCCCGTTTTCACCATACTGACCATAATCCTTCTTTTCCCACAGCGATTTCAATTTTGGATGCACAACAAATTCCCAATTGTTAGGATCTTCCTTCTCCATAACCCCATCGAGAGTGGTAAGATAATGATAATGCACTGCATCCGCACCCTGGTAATCCTGCACTGTACCATACGTTAAACGCATTGTAAAATTGGCATCCGGATAAAACTTCTTATCCGGCTGCATCTCACGCAACCCAGCAACAAAAAGCCGGTAGCCACGGCTCATCATTTCACCGGTGTTCCCAAACGTTTCATTCATTGCTGCATATTTATCAAGATACTCCTTGGTCAGTACATAGGCCGGGTCTTTTTGTATTGTTTTTGCCTTCGGATGATCGAGCAATGCATTCACACGATCCATAGCAGTGAATTGCGATTTGCTGAACAAAAACTCGGCATAGGCAGAAAAATCGCCCTTATACTTTTTATGGATTGCAGCCAATTCGGCGGGCAGCTTGTCAGGTGTAAATTTATTCCAGAGCATCTCCAGCATGGCTGCCGTCAGCTTCTTGTCAGTTTCCAGGTTATAGTCCTTAAAATAATCCTTGGCATAGGCACGTAACATATCTATAGTTTGCTGAATTTTTTCCGGCTCAGTTTCTTTATTCTCCAACATTTTCAATAAACCTCCAAAACGGCGGCTAAAACTATAAATTTCAGGGCCGCGGTAAAAAGCCTCAAAGAAGTAAGTCGACCAGAGATTAAAGTCGTTCGACAAGGCATAGGCCTTTTCGAGGGCAGGAAGTGCTTCCCCATATTTTTCGTTCATTTCCGGATTTTCTTCCAACCAATCGCGGAACTGGTTTTCAAGCGCCAGTTTCTCACCATAAACATTCAAACGCTTAAGGCCTTTGGTCTGACCAATAAAATACTTCCAGTAATTAGCAGTACGGGCATATTTTGAAGCATACTTAATCCTTACTTCATTCGATGCATCCATATCTTCACGCATAATATCCAGTTTTTTACGACGAATAGTAACGATAGAAGGGTTATTTACATCAATAGCGTACCTGACACCATAGGAAGTTAAAAACCGGTCAGTACCTCCCGGGTAGCCTAAAATCATGGCGAAATCATCCTTTTTAACCCCTTTGAGGCTAACAGGAAGATAGTGACGGGGGGTAAAAGGCACGTTGTCTTCGGAATAAGCTGCCGGTTTATTGTCGGCACTGGCATAAACACGAAAAATAGAAAAATCACCGGTATGCCGCGGCCACATCCAGTTGTCGGTATCGGCACCAAATTTTCCAATAGAGCTGGGAGGAGCACCTACCAGGCGCACATCAGTAAACACCTCATAAACAAACAGATAAAATTCATTTCCATGGAAAAAGCTTTTCACCTGGGCTTCATAATGGGTATTTCCAACTGCTTCTGACTCAATGGATTTTGTTAGGGTATTGATGGCTTCCTCCCGTTCGGCTTCGCTCATTTGATCTGTTATGGATTCCAGCACCCGGTCGGTCACATCTTCAATGCGAATCAGGAAAGTAGCCTTTAGATTGTCATTAGGCAACTCCTCCGACAGATTGCGGGCCCAAAAACCTTCCGTCAGATAATCATGGTCGATACTGCTATGCGCCTGAATATTACCATAACCACAATGATGGTTAGTAAATATCAACCCTTTGTCTGAAACGATTTCTCCCGTACATCCTCCCCCAAAAATAATAATGGCATCCTTCAAACTGGAATGGTTAATACTGTATATTTCTTCCGGCGTTAATTGAAGACCCATTTCCTGCATATCCACATAATTCAGGCGTTCAATAAACAATGGTAACCACATGCCTTCATCGGCCCGGGTAACACTACTCAACATCAGGAAAATTCCCGATAAAACAATTAATAACTTTCTCATTTTTAATTATTTAAATTTATTTCTATTTAGGATACAGAAAAACAAACGATTATTTACAGCAAATGTATCACGGCAAAGGATTAAACAAATTTATCTCCTTTTTTCCGGCGTACATCCTCTACAATAAAACGAAGTTTTTGTTCATCTTCCTTTTTGCAAATCAGAAGAATATTTTCATTTTCAACAATTATTGCATCATCAATACCCTGAATTATCACAAGTTTCTCATTAGGAACATGGATAACCGAATTTTTAGTATCATAAGCCATGACCTGCCTTCCCACGATAGCATTTCCGTTTTCATCGCGGGGCAAATTTTCGTAGAGTGAACCCCAGGTTCCCAGATCGCTCCACCCGAAATCGGCTCGATGAACATACACATTGGAAGCCTTTTCCATTATTCCATAATCGATTGAAATGGCCTTGCAGGTAGGAAAGGCTTTATCGATAAACGATTGTTCGTCGGGCGTATAAAACCACTCTTTTCCTCTGGCAATAATTTGAGAAATTTCGGGAAGCCAGATGGCAAACGCCTCCAGAATGGCTGGCAGTGACCAGACAAAAATTCCGGAATTCCAAAGAAAGTCACCACTCTGCAAAAAAGCTTTCGCCAACTCTAATTCCGGCTTTTCGGTAAAAGATTTCACTTTAAAAATATTTCCCTCACCATCATGGGTATCCGATTCATCAAACTGAATATATCCATAACCCGTATCAGGCCGGCTGGGTTTAATACCCAGGGTCAGCAGCCAGTTATTATGCACAGCCGCATGCAAAGCATTCAGAATTACCTCCTCAAAAACGTCTTCCTTAAGGATAATATGGTCGGATGGGGCCACGACCATTGCCGCTTTGGGATTTTTCAATGCAATTTTGTGCATGGCATAGGCAATGCAAGGGGCCGTATTGCGGCGTATTGGTTCGCAGAGTATATTATCAACATTTATGGCCGGAAGCTGCTCAGCAACCGTATTCTCGTACATCTTGCTGGTAACCACAAAGATGTTTTCGGGCGGAATTACGCGCGTCATCCGGTTAAAAGTTTGCTGAATCAGCGTTTCTCCGGTATTCAGGATATCAATAAACTGCTTGGGCCTGGCTGTAAGACTCATGGGCCAGAAACGTGTTCCAACGCCACCGGCCATGATAACGCCATAATAATTTTCGTTCATATTTTGTGGGTATTTAGGTACAATTAAGCTATTACTATGTAAAACAAAAATACACGCTTTTTCTGAATGGAAAAATTATGGGCGTGATTTAGCCTCCCATTCATTGGAATAAGCGAAAACCCGAAAAGTATCGTCGTGTTTCGACCAGGAACCGCAACCACAATCATTTTTTTTCTTAAACCGCCTGGAACCCGCCCGTTGGCTTGTGCTGCAGGAGGCCCAAAAAAGCGACATCAGTACAAGAACTATAACCCACTGCCAACGATACCGGAACATACCACAAAACTTTTTCTTCCATAAATTATTTCGGGTTTCCTCGCGGTATGAAACATCCTTCCTACTGTTTATTTTATCCATGTTACTGAAATTTGATATTCTGTATTCGGGAGTTACAAAGCCACCGGCTGATTATAACAGAATCTGGTTCTGTTCACAAACCCACGGTTCACAGCCCCCCATTGTTTTCTGTGGAGAGTTCGCTCCTTTCTTAAATAATCGTTACTTTAGCAAAAATATTATATTCATGGCATTATTACTAAATTTAGGTTTATATCTCCAGTTTTTAGGAAAAATATTCCGACGGCCTGAAAAAGGAAAAGTCTTCAGAATGAATTTTATTACTGAACTGGAAAACCTGGGATTAAACTCGATTGGAATCGTTGTAATAATTTCGGTGTTTATGGGTGCGGTAGTCGCCCTTCAGGTGGCTTATAACACCGATAATCCTTTAATCCCTGCTTATCTGGTGGGTTACAGTACACGACAATCGATGATACTGGAGTTCTCTCCAACCATCATCGCCTTGATTCTAGCGGGTAAGATAGGATCGAATATTGCCTCTGAAATTGGCACGATGCGGGTGACAGAACAAATTGATGCGTTGGAGGTTATGGGCATCAATGCCGCAGGCCATCTGGTGTTGCCTAAGGTTATTGCCTCGCTGATTGTTAATCCTGTTTTAGTAATTTTTAGCATTTTTGTTGGAACTATCGGCGGATGGATTGCCATAACCTCTTCCCATCTGGTTAGTACACACGACTTTCTTACCGGTATTTACCTTGATTATTCCAACTATGATTTGATTTATGCCCTGATCAAAACCGTGGTGTTTGCATTTTTAATTACTACAATATCAGGATTTTACGGTTTTTACACACAAGGCGGAGCATTGGAAGTGGGTCGTTCGTCCACCAAAGCGGTAGTGTCGGCCAGTATTATGATTATTATCTCCAACCTGATTCTAACGCAACTTCTCCTGATATGATACAAGCCCTGAACATCCATAAAACATTCCATAACCAGCCGGTGCTCAATAACGTATCGGTGGATTTTCATCCCGGAGCGACCAACCTGATCATCGGAAAAAGCGGCTCAGGAAAAACTGTGCTTATGAAAA
>Ga0116152_10003026_pt1 | contig 13577 bp, 12 predicted proteins | sample AD_UKC119_MetaG_FD_89894 | JGI IMG/M metagenome (GOLD analysis project Ga0116152, IMG submission 89894) | Active sludge microbial communities of municipal wastewater-treating anaerobic digesters from Hong Kong - AD_UKC119_MetaG | ecosystem: Engineered > Bioreactor > Anaerobic > Digestate...
GGCTGCGCCGGTTCATCCGGCGGAACGGATCGCCCGGAACGGGCGGTTTCTCTGTGCTCTTTGCCGCCCGGGAGTCCGAAGGACGAGAGGCAAAGAGCGGTTATCCCGTCAAAAAACTTGTTTTTTGACGGTCTCAAACGTCCCGCTTTCGCGGGACGTTTTGACGCCGAGGGTTTGATAGCTTTACGCCGCCTTAACCTTCGTCCATGCGTCCGAGAAGACCGTTACGAAGTCGCCGAGATCATAATAGATCTGGCAGCGGTCGAGCACGTCCTGCGGCGGGTTATAGGTTGGGTCGTCGATATAGTCCGGCCCCATGAGCTCCAGCGCGGCGGCGTTGGGCGTGGAGTAGCCAATGTAGTCCGAGTTCTGCGCGGCGACTTCCGCGCCGCAGAGGAAGTTGATGAACGCTTCGGCCTCGGTCTTGTGCGAGGCGGTCTTGGGGATGATGATGTTGTCGAACCAGACGTTGCTGCCCTCATCGGGAACGGCGTAGGCAAGATCGGGGTTTTCGCCGATGCAGTACACCGCGTCGCCGGAGTAGACCACGCCGAGCGCGGCGCTGCCGTTGATGAGCTCCATCTTGATGTCGTCGGTCAGGTATGCGCGCACGAGCGGTTTCTGCTCGATGAGCGCTTCCTGCGCGGCGAGCACGTCCGCTTCGTCGCGGGTGTTGATGTCCTTGCCGAGCATCTTCAGCGTGATGCCGATGGTGTCGCGCATGCTGTCGTACATGAGGATTTCGCCAGAATACGTTTCATCCCAGAGGATGCTCCAGCTGTCCACGGGCTCGTCCACCATGGTCGTGTTATACAGAATGCCGACCGTGCCCCACATATACGGGATGCTGTAGGTGTTGCCCGGGTCGAACGAGAGGTCGAGAAAGCGCGAATCGATGTTACTCAGATTCGGGATGTTGTCCTTGTTGGTTTCGTAGAGCAGGTCGTCCGCAATCAGCTTTTCGATCACATAGTCGGACGGGAAGCAAACGTCGTAGATGCAGTCCGGCGAAGCGAGCTTAACGAGCATTTCCTCGTTGCTGGTCATGGTCGTGTACTTAACGGAAATGCCGGTTTCCTGCTCGAACTGCTTGAGCAGAGCGGGGTCGATGTAGTCGCCCCAATTGAGCACGTTGAGCGTCGTCTTCTTTTCGCCGCATGCGAAAAACGAGAGCGACAGCGCCAGGGCGAGCGCCAGGCAGACGATTCGTTTTACGGTTTTCATAGATGGTTTCCTCCTCATTGTTTTCCCCTCCTTTTTATTTTAGAAGAAAAGGAGGCAAAAGAACTTACTTTTTATACCAATTCGCATTTCTACAACGAATACGAATTCTTTTGTTTTACTTTTCTTTTTAAGAAAAGTAAGGGGTTCTTCTTTTCTTGAAAGAAAAGCAGGAAAAGAACTGCTTTTGTACACCAGCCCGTATTTTGCGGCCAATGCAAATTCTTTTATTTACTTTTCTTTTAAGAAAAATAAAATTAGTTCTTCAGCCCCACTTTGCGGTTCTGAATTTCGGCGTTCTTCTCCTCGCGGATGGTGCGCAGATTGACGACGAGCAGCAGCGCCACCACCGGCACGAAGATGATGGTGGAGAGCGCGGGGTTCACGCCGCGGCGCGCGGACGCGTAGATATACATCGAGAGGTTGTCCACGCCGTTGCCCGCAAAGAAACTGATCACGAAGTCGTCGATCGAGAGCGTGAACGCGAGGATCAGCCCCGAGACGATGCCGGGCATGATGTCCGGTATGACGACCTTGCGGATTGCCTGCCGCGGCGTGCAGCCGAGGTCGAGCGCCGCTTCGTAGAGCATGTCTGAGCTTTGCCGCAGTTTTGGCATCACCGAAAAGATCACATACGGCAGGTTGAACGTGATATGCGCGATCACGAGGCGCGTGTACCCGTCCTTGAGCCCCACAAAGAGGAACAGGAGCATCAGCGAAATACCGGTCACAAGGTCCGGGTTGACCATCGGCAGCTGCGAGATATTTTCGTACACAACGCGCGTTTTGCGTTTCATGGCGTACAGCCCGATGGCCGCGTAGGTGCCCAGCAGCGTTGAAACGACGGAAGAGATGGCCGCGACCGAAACCGTTACGGCCAGCGCGTCCATGATCTCCGGCGTCTGCACGAGCTGGACGTACCAGTCGAACGTAAAGCCCGTCCAGTTGCCGAGCGTCTTGCTCTGGTTGAACGAGTAGACAATCAGAATCACGATCGGCGCGTAGAGGAAGAGCAGCATCAAACCTAGGTACGTGCCCGCAAAGAACTTCTTCAGTCGTTTTACCATAGCCGGTCGCCCTCCTCTTCGGAAGCGCCGCGCTCGGCCTTCTTCATCAGCGCCATGGACAGCAGCACGAACACGAGCAGGATCACGGAGAGTGCGCTGCCCGCGTTCCAGCTCTGCTCGGTGATGAACTTCATGTAGATCAAATCGCCGTAGAGCATGGTTTTGCCGCCGCCGAGCAGCTGCGAGATGGCGAACGTCGTCGTGGACGGGATGAACACCATCGTGACGCCGGACACAACGCCCGGCATGGAGAGGGGAAGCACCACCTTGAGGAAGGTGCGCGTGGCGTTTGCGCCGAGGTCGCTGGCGGCCTCGATGTAGCTTTCGTCCAGCTTGATGAGCGTCGTATAGACCGGCAGGATCATGAACGGCAGGAAGTTATACACCATGCCGAGAAGGACTGCGCTCTCGGTATAGAGGATGTTTGTAAACGCGCCGAGCAGCACTTTCCAGGCGTAGGTGCGCAGCAGGAAGTTCATCCACATCGGCACGATAAAAAACACCGAAAGCAGCGCCGCCGTGCTCTTTTTCATGCGTGAAAGCAGATAGGCCACCGGGTAGCCGAGCAGAAGGCAGAGCACGGTCGTGTAGAGCGCAAAGCGCACCGAATCGAGCAGCACGCGGAAATAATCCCACCCGAGCGCCGCACGCAGGTATTCCAGCGTGAACGAACCATCGCTGGTGAAAGCGTAATAGAGGATGAGCAGCATCGGTGAAAGGATGAAGATGGCCATCCAAACGATATACGGCCCGGCGAACAGGCTCCGCTTGATGCGGAAAGCGCCCGTGCCCGGCTTCTTTTTTGCGTTACTCCGCTTCATTGGCGCTCACCGAAATTTTGTCTGCGTCCACGCTGATGCCGGTCTCCTCGCCGGGCTCCATGTAGTCGTCCGAATAGGCGATCCATTCCTCCTCATCGCAGGTGACGCTCACCTGATAATGCGTGCCGAGGAACATGCAGGCCTTCACGAACCCGGTCAGCTCGCTTTCCTGCGGCGCGGTCAGGCGCACGTCTGCGGGCGCGACTGCCGCGAGCACGGCGTCCTTCGCTTCAAACCCTTCGAGTCCGCCGCAGGCAAAGCGCTTTCCGCAGAACTCCACCTCGCCGTCCTCGGGGTAAGCCACCGCGTCGAAGAGGTTGGTCTGCTGCGTTTTTTCCATGATGTGGATCGCGTCCGGCGGGATGGAGATGCCGACCAGGGCGTCCTTTGCCACATAGTCGGTGGTCTGTATGACCCATTCGTAGCCGCCGCAGTCCACGTCCACTTCGTAGTGCACGCCCATGAACACGACCGAAACGACCCGGCCGCTGACGCGCGCGCCTTCGGCGGGGACGATGTCGATGTCCTCCGGGCGGACGACCGCGTCTACCTCCGTGTTGCGGCCAAAGCCCTTGTCCACACATTCGTATACGACGCCGTTGAGGCGCACTTTGTAGTCCTGGAGCATGATGCCGGGGATGATGTTGCTTTCTCCGATGAAGTCCGCCACAAACGGGTTTTTCGGCTCGTTGTAAACGTCCGTCGGGGAACCGATCTGCTGGATTACGCCGTCCTTGAGCACGACGATGGTATCGCTCATGGTCAGCGCTTCTTCCTGATCGTGCGTCACGTAGATAAACGTGATGCCGAGGCGCTGCTGCATGTTTTTGAGCTCCACCTGCATTTCCTTGCGGAGCTTTAAGTCCAGCGCGCCGAGCGGTTCGTCGAGAAGCAGCACCTGCGGCTCGTTGACCAGCGCGCGCGCGATGGCGACGCGCTGCTGCTGCCCGCCGGAAAGCTGTTCTACATAGCGCCCGCCGTAGCCTTTTAGGTTGACGAGTTCAAGCATGGCCTCGACCTTTATTTTGATTTCCGCTTTGTCCACGCCGCGAATTTTGAGGCCGAAGGCGATGTTGTCGAACACGTTCAGGTGCGGAAAGAGGGCGTATTTTTGGAATACCGTGTTGATTTTGCGCTTGTAGGGCGGCACGTTCGCAATGTCCGCGCCGTCCATTTCAATGCGCCCTTCGTCCGGCATGATGAACCCGGCGATCAGGCGCAGCATGGTCGTTTTGCCGCAGCCGGAGGGCCCGAGCAGCGTTAAAAACTCGCCGTCTTTGATGTATAAATCAACGTGCGAAAGCGCGACGTCCCCGCCGTACGCCTTTGAAACGTCGATGAGCTCGATCAGGTGTTTTTCGTTCATATGCGCTCCTTAAAAACTCGGCGGCGTGCTCACCCAGAGGACGCGCGCCTCGGCCTTGCCGGTGTTGATCAGATAATGTACGAGCGTCGGGCGAAAATAGAAACTGCCGCCTTTTTTCACGCGGTATTTTTGTTCGCCGAGCACCAGCGTCACGCCGCCGGCAAGCACATAGCCGAATTCTTCGCCTTCGTGCGGGTCGTCGTGTATGCTTTCGGCGAGCGCGGGCAGCGTCACGAGGATGGGTTCGAGCGCGTTTTTCTGTGCGTTGGTGACGAGCCAGCGGATGGTGGACCCGTCCGGCTCCTCCTTAACGAACATATCGTCCGCGGCGTACGTGACGGTTTCCTCCGCCGCGTCGCTGAAAAAGGGGCCGACGCTGGTGCCGAGCGCTTCGAGGATGTCCATAAGCGTGGCGATGGAAGGCGACGTGATGTCCCGCTCCAGCTGGGAGATAAACCCCTTGGTCAGTTCGGTGCGGGCGGCGAGTTCTTCCTGCGTCAGCCCGCGCTGCAATCGCAGTTGTTTGATCTTGACGCCGATCTGCATGAGTCTACCTCTCCTAAACTTTATGTTTACACTTACTAAACGGAATTAAACCAAATTGGGGCGGAAAAGTCAATCGGTTTTGCCGATTTTTTACACGCCGCGCATCGCTTTTTTATCTGGCAGGCGGCATGACGGCGCGCCTTGCCCGGCCGGCGGTGCGCGTGCTAAAATAAGGACAGAAAAAAATCGGGCCGACCGCCCGGCAAAAGGAGGAGCGGGACATGAAAAAAGGAATCGTCGTGTGTTTCCCCGGCACGGGGTATACCTGCAGGGAACGGTTGTTTGCGCTCTGCGCCGCGGTGTACGAAGCGCGCGGTTACGATGTAATAAAACTCGACTATTCGCATATCCCGTTTCAGGAAATCGAGTCGCTTGAGGAAGCGGTCGGTATCGCTCTGCGCGCGTCCAAGCGTCAGCTTGAGAATGTGGATTTTGCCGGGTATGAAGATATTGTGTGGATTTCCAAGAGCCTCGGCACCATCTGTGCGGCCGTTGCGGAGAAGGACCTCGGCGTGTCGCCGCGGCATCTGTTCCTCACGCTCGTCGAGGCAACGCTCGGCCAGATCAAACCAAGCGCTCGGGTGACGGCGATGGTGCTCGGTACCACGGACCGTTTTTTAACGGGCGAAAAGCTCGCGGAGTTCTGCGCGGAGCGCGGGTATCGCTATTGCATCATCAACGGCGTGGGACACAATCTCAAGGATGAAAGCGACCCGGCGCGCACCGAACGCATCAACGAGCAAATCGTCGCGCTCTGCGACTAGAATACACGGATAAATGCAAATGGAAGAAAAAGTAAAACGCGCCTTATTAGGACGCGTTTTTTGCAGCAAGCATATAAAAAAGCACCCGAAATACAATTGACGCTCGTATGGCACGGGTTTAGAATAAAATGAAATACGGCGGACCAGTCGTCGCCGGAAAGAACGGGGAAGGACAATGCGGAGGTTGTTTTACTGCGGCGCTGCCGCGCGTACCAAAGGAACAAGACTGAATTGGCGTCTGCGGGGCGCGGCGGTATGCGTTGCGCTGCTGATGGGTTTTGCGGCGGGCTGCGCGTCGTCCGGCGCGGTGGACACGGCGGGCGGCGTACAGGATGCGGCGGATACGGCGGGCACCTCGACAAAAAGCACGCAGACTTCGACGAGCGTGTCGAACGGCACAATCTGCAATAATCAGCGACTTTCGGAGGACGACGTTGTGCGCCAGATCGCATCGTTCCTGCTTTTTGTGGAAAAACCGGATTACACGACGGCGCAGACGCTCACGTTCACCGACGCGATCTACATCCTGCGCACGATGCTCGTTCATACCGACGCAATCATCGATCCGCGCGTGCAGTACGACGACCCGGTAGTGTCCGTCAGCGGCGACGTTGCGGACGAATATATGCAGGACCTGTTCGGCTGCGATATGCCGGAAGCGGACGATTATTACGAGCTTGCCGACGCGGCGGACACGGACTCGGAAGCCGGCTGGTACGGCGACACGTTTTACTTCGGGCAGGGCTGGTGGAACGTCGGCAAATTCAGTTACAGCGACGGGGAGATTGCGGAACTGACGTATAACGACGACGGCACCGTCGACGCGGACATCGTGTTCCACCCACGCGATTTTCTGGATACGCATGTGCGGATGATTCTTGTGCCGGTCGACACGGACTTCCGCTATCAGGTCGTTACGTTTCAGACGGAATCGATTGAGAACGACATCGGCTGATTGCCAGACTGTATAAATCGCAGGGACGCAAAAGCAGGACTGCCCGTATGGACAGCCCTGCTTTTTTATGCCCGGGAGAGGCGGTTACGAATTTTGCAGAAAACTCCGCAGGCGTTCCGATTTCGGCGCGCCGAAGATTTCTTCCGGCGTGCCCTGCTCGGCGATGCGCCCGTCCGCCATGAACAGCACCCGGCTTGACACCTGCCGCGCAAAGCTCATTTCGTGGGTCACGAGGATCATCGTGCGGCCGATGTCCGCCAGCCGCCGGATCGTGCCGAGCACCTCGGCGGAGAGTTCCGGGTCGAGCGCGCTGGTCGGTTCGTCGAAACAGAGGATTTCCGGCCCGAGCGCGAGCGCGCGCGCAATTGCGACGCGCTGCTGCTGCCCGCCGGAAAGCTGGTATGGATAGTGGTCCGCCCGATCGCTCAGACCCACTTCGGCCAGCAGCGCGTCCGCGCGCTCCTCGATGCCGCGCAGGATTTCCGCCCGGTTTTTGCGGTAGTCCGGCTGTTCTTTTGCCAGCAGCTTCATGGCGAGCGTGACGTTCTGCCGCGCGGTGTACTGCGGGAAAAGATTGAAGGACTGGAACACCAGCCCGAAATGCAGCCGCTTGTGGCGCAAACTCTTTTCCTGCCGGGTCGCGGGGTCGTCCGCGTCGAAAAGCGTTTCCCCGTTGACAAGGATGCGCCCGCCGTCCGGCTGCTCGAGAAAGTTGAGACACCGCAGCAGCGTGGTTTTGCCGCTGCCGGACGAGCCGATGATCGAGACCACCTCGCCCGGACGCAGCGAAAAACCGATGCCGCTGAGCACCTCGGCCGTGCCGAAACGCTTTTCGAGGGACTGCACCTCCAGAATGTTGTCCATAATACCGTTCATATGATCACACCTTGATATAGTCGAGCTTCTTTTCCAGTGCGCCGAACGCCAGCGTCAGCAGACCGCAGAAAAGAAGGTAGAAAGCGCCGGAGTAAAACAGCGGCCAGAGCAGCGCCTGCGTTTTGATGAACGCCGAAGCTTCCATAATCAGTTCGCGCACGGCGATGACGCGCGCAAGCGACGTGTCCTTGACCAGCGTGATGACCTCGTTGCTCATCGGAGCCAGGATGCGCTTGATCACCTGCGGCAGCGTGATGCGGAAGAAAATCTGGCCCTTTTTGAGCCCGAGCACCTGACCCGCTTCATACTGCCCGCGCGGCACGCTTTCGATGCCGCCGCGGTAGATTTCCGAAAAATACGCGGCGTAGTTGATGATGAATGCGACCGCCACCGCGCCGAAACGCGGAAACGAAAGATTCCAGCCCAGAAGGTCCGGCCCGTAGAACACGATGATGACCTGAAGCATCAGCGGCGTGCCGCGGATGATCCAGACGAACCCGCGCGAAAGCCACCGCAGCGGCTTGAACCGGCTCATCGAGCAGAACGCGATGGGAAGCCCGAGCGGTACGGCGCATAAAAGCGTGACCAGAAAGATTAAAATTGTGGTGCCGAAACCCTGTAAAAGCTTCAGCGTGACCGTAATGAATGTCGTCATGCGGTTTGTTCCCTGCCATATCGGCCTAGTCGGTTAAAAATGCGCCCGCGGGAGAGATGTTCCCCCTCCCGCAGACGCTTGCTTGCCCGTTTTCTCGGGTCAGTCCTGAATCAGCAGGTCGCTCAGGCCGTATTTTTCGGCGAGAGAGGCCAGCGTGCCGTCCGCGGAGAGCTCTTCGATGACGTTGTTGAGCTGCTCGGTCGCGCTGCTGCCGACGCGGAAACCGATGGCGTATTCTTCGTCCAGCATGTCGATGTCCGCAATCATCAGGTCGCTGTAGTCGCTTCCTTCGCCGGTCATGGCCGTCGCCATCGTCAGGTCGACGACCGCCGCGGCCGCTTTGCCGGCCTTGACTTCAAGCAGCGCGTCGCTCTGCGCCTGCACCTCGGTGAAGGATGCGTCCGGCATGTTCGCGGCGATTGCGTCCGCACCGGCGCTGCCCGCTTCGGCGACGACTTCAAGCCCGCTGAAGCTTTCGGCGCTGGTGTAGGCGTCCGCATCTTCGGCGCGGATTACGACGACCTGCTGGTTTTTGAGGTAGGAAACCGTAAAGTCCATGTTGGCGCGGCGATCTTCGGTCACGGTCAGGCCATTCCAGATGCAGTCGATCTTTTTGCTGGAGAGTTCAAGCTCCTTGGAATCCCAGTCGATGACCACGAAATCCGGCGTAAGCCCAAGCGCGGCGCAGGCTGCCTCGGCGAACTCGGTGTCGAATCCGACGAGGTTGCCGTTTTCGTCGTAGTAATTCATCGGCTCGTATTCCGTGATGCCGATGGTCAGCGTGCCTTTTTCCTGAATGTAAGCAAAGTCGTCTTCTTCGCTCGCGGCGGTTTCGGCGGTCTTTGCACATGCGGCGGCGGTAAGAAGCATCAGCGCGGCGAGGGCCAGGGCGGCCAGTTTCAATGTCTTTTTCATACGTATAGTCCTCCTGTTGGTTCGGCAATGTTTGGTTGCTTTCAGCACTATATCACTTTAGCGCGATAAAGCGCAAGCATTTTCTGCGAAAACGTGATAATATATTATTCAAGCCGGACTATACCGGCTGAAAGAGCGTGAAATACGGATTTGTGAAAATTACAAACAAACCATGTCGAAGCCGAAAAGATTGAGAAAGAACCGTCGACGCGCAAACCCGGCTATGATATACTTTGCGGCGTTACAAGGAGGGATTTCCATGAAGCGAATTATTGCGACCGTTCTGGCGCTGGCGGTCGGATTTTCCATCGCGGTCCCGGCGGCCCTTGCCGTGGACGAAGGCGAAGAGCGCGTCACGATGGGCGCGGACCTGACCGAAACGCAGCGCAAAGCCGTATATGCCGATTTCGGCATCGAGGAAGGCAGCGTCACCGAACTGAGCGTGACCAACGCGGAAGAGCGAGCTTATCTCGACGGGTTGGTGCCCGACGGGAAAATCGGCAGCGTCGCGATCTCCTGCATCTACATCAAAACGCTTGCGGAAGGATCGGGACTGACCGTCGAACTGCACAACATCAACTACTGCACGGAGGATATGTATAAAAACGCGCTGACCACCGCGGGTATTTCGGATGCGGCGGTAATCGTGAGCGCACCGTTTTCGGTTTCCGGAACGGGCGCGCTGACCGGCGCATATAAAGCGTATGAGGACATCACCGGCACGTCACTTTCCTCGCTGGCTAAAGCGGTCGGCGCGGAAGAGCTTGTGGTCACGGGAGAGCTGGCCGAATACATCGGCAGCGACGACGCGACGCAGATGATCAACGAGCTCAAAGGCATGCTGGACGTGACGCAGACCATGACGGACGACGAGGTGCGCGAGGAGATTGAAAAGCTCGCGGACATGTACGACGTTTCGCTTACCAGCGCGCAGGTCGAGCAGGTGCTCAAGCTTGTGCGCAGCCTTGAAGGGCTGGACACGGACGAATTGCAGTCCAAACTCGTCGGCATCGCCAAGGCCGCCGAAGCGGTCAACAAAACCGGCGAGGTCGCGAGCAAAGTCTACGACAACGTGAAGGGCTTTTTCGCCTCGGTAGGCAGCTTCTTTACCGACCTGTTCGGCTCGGACGGGGACTGAAGCGGCAGCCGCCCTGAAAAAACTGGCATAAATGTTCGGAAACGCCGCCGTATGTGCGGCTTTTCCTTTTTTTCATCCAACACGCGCGTCCGCCGAACGAGCGGAGCGGCGTGCCTGCGGCGAACGCATACCACCAGATTTTGTGCCGGGAAGGGCAAGTGTTTACAATATAACAACAAAACCGCTGGACTTGGATGTTATAATACTTTAGAATATGAACTCCCAGAGGGCGGATTCCCGTCCTTGTGATATGGAGGCGATGGGCATGGGTTCTTACAATTCCGGCCGGAACACGTCCGGCCCTGACCGCAGGTATCCTGATCGGCAGGGATACTCCCAAAAGAAGAAAAAAAAGAAAAAACGATACCGCGTCCGCATCCAGCCGCGATTCTATTTTCTGCTGGCGATCTTCATCGTCGTCATCGCGCTGATGATCGTCGTGATCACGGCGCTTTCCGCAACGCCGGACGAAACGCAGCAGGTGCAGGAAACGGAAGAAAAGTCCGGCGGGTTCATCGCCGAACTCTTCAAAACGCCGACGCCATCTCCGACGCCGACGCCATCCCCGACGCCGACCCCGACGCCGACCCCGCCGTATGAAATCCCGCACGCGGTCGACGGCACGGAGCCGAGCGACTTCGGTCTGACGACTGCGGTGGAGGTCAACGGCACGCAGGTGGACAGCTATGAGCGCGAGGACAAAATCGAGTTCCTCCCGGACGAAGACTACACTTCCGTAAACGGAATCATCACCTTCCGCGGCAACAACTATCGCGACAGCGCGTTTTACGGCATTGCAAGCGTGCTCAACCGAAAGCTCACCGGCGCATGGTCGGTTACGTCGGGCGAACTCAAGCGCAGCGATATCGGCGGCGAGAGCGACCGCACATGGACGGGCAGCGGGTGGGTCGGCCAGCCCCTGATCGTGCAGTGGCCGGACGACGTGAAACAGATTATGAACATGTACGACTGGGCCAAGCAGAAAGAAGGGCTGGTCGAGGTAATCCTCGCCACAATGGACGGCAACGTGTATTTTCTCGACCTGGAAACCGGCGAGCAGACGCGCGACAAGCTCTACATCGGCATGCCGTTCAAGGGCGCCGGCGCGCTCGACCCGCGCGGATATCCAATCCTGTATCTTGGCTCCGGGGACATGTATGTCGAGGACGACATGAAGTCCCGCGCCATGGCGTATTCGCTGATCGACTTCACGCGGCTCTATGAGTTCGGTAAACAAAACGACGAGTTCGCCCTGCGCGACTGGCACGCATATGACAGTTCGCCCTTGGTGGACACGGAAACCGACACGCTGATCTATCCCGGCGAGAACGGCATCCTCTATACCATCAAGCTCAACACGACGTTCGACGTAACGACGGGAACGCTCACCATGAACCCGAGCGACGTGGTCAAGATGCGCTATACCGCGACCCGTTCGACCTATCCGGAAAGCTCGAGCAATCTTTACTGGCTCGGCTATGAAACAAGCATTGCAACGCTCGGCGAATACGGCTATCTCGGCACCAACGACGGGTTTTTGCAGTGCATCAACCTCAACACCATGTCGCTGGTCTGGGCGCAGGACATCCAGGACGACACCAACGGTTCACCGGTGCTGGAAACGGACTTTGCCAACCAAAAAGCGTATATCTACATCGGTTCTTCGCTCCATTTCACGAAGGACGCGGACAGCATGGGCACCGTTTACTTCTATAAAGTCAACGCCATCACCGGCGAAATCATATGGAAGTACGGTCAGAAGGTGCACACCAAGTCCGGCGTTTCCGGCGGCATTCAGGCGACGGCGCTGCTTGGTGAAAACAGCATTGACGACCTCGTGATCATTCCGTTCGCGCGTACGCCGGACGAGGACACCGGCGTACTCGTCGCTCTGGAGAAGGACACCGGCGCGGTCCGCTGGACGTACGACATGGAAAAATACACCTGGTCTTCGCCGGTCGCGGTGTACGATGAAAACGGAAACGCCTACATCGTCGTCTGCGAAGGCAGCGACACGGGCGGCAAGGTCTTTTTGCTGGACGGCCAGACCGGGACGCTTTTGAGCACGTTCGACGCGGAGAAGAACATTGAAGCGTCGCCCGCGGTCTATGGCAACATGATCGTGTTCGGCACGCGCGGCATGCAGATATGGGGCGTTAAAATCAGCTGACGCGGCAAAAACAAAACAGGGTACGTCCGGCGCGCGGGAGCATGACCGCCGTGCGCCGGGCGGATTTGATATTCTCAACGGATTTGCATACAATAGCCATAGATCATAAAACTTTAGTTAAACGGAAAAAGGAGGGAGAACGATGGCAAGACGACGGAAAAAGCGCATTCGCATGCAGCCGCGATTCTTTCTCATACTGGTCGCGCTGCTCGGGACGGTCATCATCGCCCTGCTTCTTATAAAGAAGGTGGGCAGTGACAGCGAGGAAGCGCTTGAGGCGACGCCCGTTCCGACGGCGACGCTCGCGCCGACCGCAACGCCGGACCCCGCGCTGCCGGACGATGTGACGGTCACGCGCGAGGACAGCGCCAACCCAAGCAAATACGGCTTTTCCGGCACGATTTCCTATCAGGGGTCGGACACGACGAGCTTTTCGCGTGAAAATAAAATTTCGTTCGGGCGCAACATCGAATATACATCTTTGCCGGGAATTCTTACGTTCGGCGGGAACAACTACCGCGACACGTTCACCTACGGCACGGTGAATCTGACGGAAAAACGCCTGCGCGAACAGTGGTCGAAGACCATCGGCGCGCTTGGCAACTGGTCCGGAACGGGCTGGACCGGCCAGCCGCTGATCGTTGAATGGCCCGCGGAAACCGTCGCGGTGATGAACGTCGACCAGGAATATAAGGACACCGGCGAGCCGCTGACCGAGGTGATTTACCCGGCCATGGACGGCAACATTTATTTTCTCGATCTTGAAACGGGCGACGCCACGCGGGACGCGATCAACACGGGGATTGTGCAGAAAGGCACCGCCTGCATCGATCCGCGCGGCTATCCGCTGCTGTTCGTGGGGCAGGGCATCCCCGTGGAAAACGATCAGGGGAACAACGCCGCCTATGTGCGCGTGTATTCGCTGATTACCGGTGAGGAAATCTATCAGTTCGGCGGGTTCGACTGGTTCGGCAGGCGCACCTGGCAGGCATACGACGGCAGCCCGATCATTTCGGACGACACGATCGTCTATGCGGGCGAAAATGGTGTTTTATACACGGCCAAGCTCAATGCGGTGTTCGA
>Ga0116152_10003028_pt1 | contig 13575 bp, 9 predicted proteins | sample AD_UKC119_MetaG_FD_89894 | JGI IMG/M metagenome (GOLD analysis project Ga0116152, IMG submission 89894) | Active sludge microbial communities of municipal wastewater-treating anaerobic digesters from Hong Kong - AD_UKC119_MetaG | ecosystem: Engineered > Bioreactor > Anaerobic > Digestate...
CTGGATACGCTTGCCGAAGCCCTGGCGCATCAACGGAAATGCACGCACACCGGACAGGTCGGCCAGGCGTCTGCTCACGTCGTCCATGATCTCCCACGCGCTCCGCCGCCTTGCCCAGTCGTCTAATACGTTGACCACGATACCGCTGTTGAATATAGAAAAATTGCTGAAGGTCCGCGGTGCACGGACCAACAGACGCGAAACCTCGCCGGACTCGACCAGCGGCATCAGTCGTCGCTCAATCTCATCCATATACTCTTTCATGTATTCGTAAGTCGCGCCTTCTGGGCCGCTGACAATGACAAAGAAAGTGCCGCGATCCTCCTTCGGCGCATACTCGCTGGGCATCTTTTCGATCAACCATTGCGTCCCGACAAGAATCGCGAGAAAGACCAGCCCAACGAGCCATCGATGATGCAGGGCGCCACGCAGAATCCATAGATAGCCATCACGTATCCCGCCGAACACCCGATCCACGGCGAGCGCAAGGCGGGCCTTGGCGCCATCCTTCGGCAGGATCTGCGATGCCAGCATTGGCGACAACGACAGCGCGACGAAACTCGAGAAACCGACGGCCGCCGCCATCGTCAGTGCGAACTCGGAAAACAACCGCCCGACGTCGCCCTGCAGGAAAGCGATCGGCACGAACACAGCGATCAGCACTATGGTTGTCGCAATGACTGCAAACGCGACCTGGCGCGTACCCTTGAAAGCGGCCACCAGGCGCGTCTCGCCATACTGCGTCATCCGTCGGTCGATGTTCTCCAGGACCACGATCGCATCATCGACGACCAGTCCGATCGCCAGAACCAGGGCCAGCAGGGTCAGGATGTTGATGGAAAACCCCAGCATCAACAGCACCAGGAACGTGGCGATCAGCGATACCGGCACCGTCACCGCAGGGACCAGCGTCGCGCGCACGCTGCCGAGAAACAGAAAGATCACCGACACGACCATCGCGATGGCGATGGCGAGCGTCTTGTAGACCTCGGCGACCGCCCCTTCGATGAATACCGACGAATCGAAACTCTGCTTGATGGCCATGCCCTCCGGCAGTGTCGGATTGATGCGCTCCATCTCGCGCTTGGCGCCTTCGGCCACCTCGATCGTGTTGGCCTTCGACTGCTTGATGATGCCGATCCCGACCATCGGGACACCGTTGCCGCGGAAAAAGGTGCGGGTCTCCTCGGCACCCTTCTCCACCCGGGCGACATCGCCGAGGCGGACCAGATAACCATCCGTGCCGCGCATCAGCACCAGCTGTTTGAAATCTTCCGCCGCCTGGAAGTTGCGTGCGACGCGGACCGTGAACTGACGATCCACTGAATCGAGGCTGCCCGCAGGCAGTTCGAGATTTTCTGCACGCAGGGCATTCTCGACATCACTGACCGACAGGTTGCGGGCGGCCAGTTCCTTGCGATCGAGCCAGATCCGCATCGCGAACGTCTGTCCGCCACCAAGGCGGACCCGTGCCACGCCGTCGAGGACAGAAAAGCGATCCACCAGATAACGCCGCGCATAGTCCGAAAGTTCCGGCACGCTCATGCGGTCGCTGACCAGGTTCAGCCACATGATCACGTCTTCATTGCTGTCCACCTTCTGGATCTCTGGTGGCTCCGCCTCGTCCGGTAGATCATCGAGTACCGTTGACACACGGTCCCGTATGTCATTGGCGGCACCATCGATATCGCGATCGATGTGGAACTCCACTGTGATCGCCGAGCGCCCGTCCTCACTCACGGACTGGATATAGCGGATGCCCTCCACACCGGAAATCCGATCCTCGATCAGCTGAGTGATGCGACTCTCGACCACATTGGCCGAGGCACCACGGTATACGGTCTCGATGGAAACCACCGGGGGGTCGATATCCGGGTATTCACGCAACGGCAACCGGTCGAACGCCACCAGGCCGAAGGCAATCAACAGCAGCGACAGCACCGACGCGAATACCGGCCGGGTGACTGAAACGTCGGAAAGGATCATTTTGCCGACTCCGCCTCCTGCAGGGCCGGCGGCGACTTGAGAAGTTCGGCCAGTGACTCCGAACCGTCGCCGATCGCCCGCACACTGACCGCCTGCCCGGGACGAACACGCATCGTCCCATGGGTGACGATGAGTTCACCCGCCTGCACCCCCTGCAACACCTCGACCTCACCGGGCCGGCGCGAGCCAATGGTGACCTGCCGACGCTCGACCTTGTGCCCCTGTCCTACCGGCACCGCAACCATGACGAACTGCTCCCGCCCCTGCGGCATCAGCGCCGCTTCAGGCAGTACCAGCGTCCTGCGGGCATCCTTGCGCAGCGTCACCTGCATCAGCATGCCGGGTTTCAGCAGGCGTTCCGGATTGGGCAGTATCACCCTCACCTTGATCGAGCGCGTCACCGTGTCGATACGGCTGTCGATACTGTGCAAACGACCGTCGAACGCGCGCTCACCATAGGCTCGGGTTACCGCATCGACCGGCATACCGATCACGAGACTGGGCACGAACAGACTCGGTACCGCGAGATCGAGTTTCATCACCGAATCGTCGTCCAGCGTGGTGATCAGGTCGCCCGGCTCCACCAGCGCCCCGACACTGATGTTGCGAAGCCCCACGACGCCGGAAAATGGCGCCTTGATCAGCCGGTCGGACAGACGGGACTCGATCGCCGTCAGCCGGGCTCTTGCCGTTTCCCACTCCCGAGCACGCTCATCGAGCAGTGACTTGGCCGCTGTGCCCTGGGTCGCCAACGACTGGACCCTGCGGTACTGCCGTTCCGCCTCACCGACCGTGGCCCTGCCCTCGGTCAGCAGCGCATGTTCTTCGACGCTGGTCATTTCGGCCAGCACCTGCCCCGCTTCCACGCGATCACCATCGTCGAAGTGCAAGGCGCTGATGGTCTCGGTGACGGTTGCGGTCAACGCCACCGACTCATTGGCGCGCAGCGTGCCGAGCGCCTCGATACGATCTTCGAAGTCCATCATCATCGCGGGCACGACGATCACCGGCACGACCTGGGCCGCGGTACCGGCCGTCGGCGGCAGCGCCACGGCCAACGCCCATAACAGCCAGCGGCCAACCAACAAGACATCCCCACACCGAACCATGCCTCCCCGCCTCCTGAATCACTGACCGCTTTCCCGCGGACATTAGCACGCCAACGCGAAATCGAACGGCTGTGCCTCATGGCCACCGGAGAAAAGGTCGGCGCGGCAGGCTTCGGCTGCACGCAATTTTGCAACAAGCCCGCCCGCGCACCACGGTAGCGCCGGGTGCGCGGTGCGCCCCCCTTGTGCCTACCGGACCGTGATCGTGATCCGCTGAGACATTACGGGCGGGTCGTGCGGAACATGATTGTGATCCCCCAGCAGCAGTTGCAGCGTGTGCTGACCGGGCGGCAGCATGATCGCGGTCTGTGTCTGACCGCCGCCGAAATGCCTGTGCTGGTCGTCAGCCGGGAGCGGCTGAGCAGCCGGAGGCTGGTCCGGCAGATCGATCAGCAGGTGATGATGCCCGGTGTTGGCGCGCTCGACACCCGCCGGCGCCACGCCCATTCCGGAGAGTCCGAACTTGACGGTCACCGGGCTGTTCACCACCGCCCCATCCGCCGGCTCGATGATGTAGACCTGCGCATCCGGCGGTGCCGGAGTGCCCGCCTCTGCCGCGGCGGTGACGCACAGAAGGCCACAGGTCAGCAGCGAAATCGCTATCGTATGCATAACACTCTCTCTTTCAGGTGACGCGCCTCGTACCCGACACGACCACGAAACACTCCGCCAGGCTTCAGCGCTGTGACTGTCAATACGGGAGACCGGGAAACAGGCCAGGGCAGGCGCAACCGGACGGGGTATCCGCCCGATTCCCTGCAGTCTAGTCGAACGATCGAAATCGCAATCGCCGAGGCACCGGTCAACAACCCTGCAAACTGTGGTGCTGTCAGCAACACCGGCCGGAAGGAGCGCATCCGGGACCGATGACAGACCCGATTACCCCGTGCATCATCCGGCTGGCGGCAACCGAAACCGGTGCTAGTCTTTGGTCAAACAGATCGGGCAACCAGCCCGGCGTCTCGTCAGAAGCGGGTGAAATGGTGAAAAACGAGGGTGACGAAAAGCCCCACGCCGAGATCCTCGAGCGTTTTCAGGCAATGTCCCGTGGCAGGAAGATCGTCCTGGTCGTTTTTGTCATCTGGGCCATCCAGGCGATACCGAAATGGACCGCTGCGATCGTGGGCGACGGGGAGACATCTGCCAAGATCATGCGGATGTTTGTGACGCCGCGCGCCTAGAACCCAGCAACCCTCGCAGCAAGGAATGGCTGCCCATTGTCACATCGGCGATGAGCGAGACCAGCCCGCCAACCAGCAGGCCGGCAGCAAGATTTCCCATCAACACACCAGCCAATACTCCATACAGCAGAGGCACCGCACGGACCACGAAACGACCGGCAATTTCCTTCGCCTCGTCGCCCAGCTCATGCGTGTAATTGACTGAACAATCCGCGTGTTTCCGGCGCCGTGCCGGCGTCGTGCTGATGGCCGTGAGATGTTGAGGATACTGCTGAAAGCCTGGTTTCATTTCGTCGATGCCGCATCGGAGGTGGATGTTGCATATATCGACCGCCGGCGGGAAATCTGCACCAGGGCTGGCCCGGCCGCTCGACAAAAAGCCCCGACCATGCGGCCGGGGCTTCCAGACAATGCCAGGTGTCGCGAGCGCCGCTACATCGCCAGTTTCAGTACCACTTCCTGACCACGTTTTGCCGATTCGACGAACGCCGGCATCTGGTCGAAGTTCAGGTAGCGATAGATCTCCGGCGCCATGCTGTCGATCCTGGTCGCGTACTGCATGTATTCCTCAACGGTCGGCAGTTTGCCCAGCACCGACGCCACGGCGGCCAGTTCGGCCGAGGCGAGAAACACATCAGCCCCCTGACCCAGCCGATTCGGGAAGTTGCGGGTCGAGGTAGAGACCGCGGTCGAATTGGCAGCAATTCGCGCCTGGTTGCCCATGCACAATGAACAGCCGGGCATCTCGGTACGGGCACCGGCGCTGGCAAACAGGAAGTAGTAGCCCTCCTCCATCAGCTGGTGCTCGTCCATCTTGGTCGGCGGCGCGATCCACAGGCGTGTCGGGATCACCCCGCCGGCCGCCTCGAGCAGTTTGCCGGCGGCGCGGAAGTGACCAATGTTGGTCATGCACGAACCGATGAACACCTCGTCGATCTTGCGCCCGGCGACCTCGGACAGGGGTTTCACATCGTCCGGGTCATTCGGACATGCCAGCAGCGGTTCCTTGATCGCGGACATATCGATCTCGATCACCTCGGCATACTCCGCATCGGGGTCCGCGCGCATCAGGCTCGGATCCGCCAGCCATTCCTCCATCGCTCGGGCGCGCCGCTCGAGTGTTCGTGCGTCCTGGTAACCGTTGTCGATCATCCAGCGCAGCATCACGATGTTCGAACGCAGGTATTCGGCAACCGATTTCTCCGACAGCTCGATGGTGCAGCCGCCGGCTGAACGCTCGGCCGATGCATCGGACAGCTCGAACGCCTGCTCGACGGTCAGGTCCGGCAGGCCCTGGATCTCCAGGATACGGCCGTTGTAGACATTCTTCTTGCCCTTCTTCTCGACAGTCAGCAGGCCACGCTGGATCGCCGCATAGGGGATTGCGTTCACCAGGTCGCGTAGCGTGATACCCGGCTGCATCTTTCCGCTGAACCGCACCAGCACTGATTCGGGCATATCCAGCGGGATCACACCGAGTGCGGCACCGAACGCCACCAGGCCGGAACCGGCCGGGAACGAGATACCGAGGGGAAAGCGGGTGTGCGAGTCACCACCGGTGCCCACCTGGTCGGGCAGCAGCATGCGGTTCAGCCAGCTGTGGATGATGCCGTCGCCGGGCCGCAACGACACGCCACCACGGGTCTGGATGAAATCCGGCAGCGTGTGCTGGGTATTGACGTCGACCGGCTTGGGGTAGGCCGCGGTGTGGCAGAACGACTGCATCACCAGGTCGGCCGAGAAACCGAGGCATGCCAGTTCCTTGAGCTCGTCGCGGGTCATCGGGCCAGTGGTGTCCTGGCTGCCAACAGTGCTCATGCGCGGTTCACAATAGGTGCCGGGGCGTATGCCGGCGACGCCGCAGGCCTTTCCAACCATTTTCTGCGCCAGCGTGAAACCCTTGCCGCTGTCAGCTGGATCGACGGGTTTGCGGAACACATCGCTGTGACCAAGGCCGAGCGACTCGCGTGCCTTGGTGGTCAGACTGCGGCCGATGATCAGCGGGATGCGCCCGCCTACCCGCACCTCGTCGAGCAGCACCTCGGTCTTGAGCGAAAACTCGCTGATCACCTCGCCGGCGTCGTTTTCAATCGTGCCGGCATACGGCTTGATCACTATCACGTCGCCCATGTTCAGGTTCTCAACCGGGCACTCGATCGGTAGCGCGCCTGAGTCCTCAACCGTGTTGAAGAAGATCGGCGCAATCTTGCCGCCAAGTACCACACCACCGGCACGTTTGTTCGGCACGAACGGGATATCGTCACCCATGTGCCACAGCACCGAGTTGGTTGCGGACTTGCGCGACGACCCGGTACCCACCACGTCGCCGACATAAGCCAGCGGAAGACCTTTCTGCTTAAGGGCACCGATCGCCTGCATCGGGCCGACCTTGCCGGCGTCGTCCGGCTCGATGCCGTCACGCGCGTTCTTCAGCATCGCCAATGCGTGCAGCGGGATGTCCGGACGCGACCACGCGTCCTGTGCCGGCGACAGGTCGTCGGTGTTGGTCTCACCGCTCACCTTGAACACCGTCAGTTTGATCTCGTCCGCCAGCTTCGGTTTCCGCGTGAACCACTCGGCATCTGCCCACGACTGGATCACCGCCCTGGCATTGGTGTTGCCCGCCTTGGCTTTCTCCTCGACGTCATGGAAGGCATCGAACATCAGCAGCGTGAACTTGAGCTGTTCGGCGGCGAGTTCGCCCAGTTCGGCATCGTCGAGCAACTCGATCAGCGGCTGGATGTTGTAACCGCCCAGCATGGTCCCGAGCAGTTCCACGGCCTTGTGCCCGTCGATCAGCGGGGATGTGGCCTCACCTTTGGCGACGGCGGCGAGAAAGCCGGCTTTGACATACGCGGCCTCGTCCACGCCAGGCGGCACCCGGTCGGTCAGCAGATCGACCAGCACCTGCTCCTCTCCGGCCGACGGATTCTTCAGCAACAGCACCAGCTCGTTGACCTGTTCGGCATTCAGCGGCAGTGGTGGAATACCCTGTGTGGCACGTTCCTCGACATGTTTACGGTAGGCTGCGAGCATGTGTTCACCTCACTCTCTGATTCACCGATTGACTGCCGAAGTCTAGTCGGCCAGCGTCCGGTGGATGGTTAAGACCCTTGAATATCCGGCCCAGCTATCCAGGCAATGTGGCTGGTGCAGGCTCATTCCGTTGCTGCAGTGCAAAAATAACAAAGTGCATAACATACGTATAATGGATACTTTGCATAAATAACATGCTATTTTTGCATGTATGGACCTGACCCTCCTACGCTCTTTCCTTGCAGTCGCCGAGTCCGGGGCGATCACTGAGGCGGCGGAACGCATCGGCGTCACCCAACCGGCCCTGTCGCGCCGCATCCAGCAACTGGAACAGCACCTCGGCGCTGCCCTGCTGGTGCGCGGCCGCAAGGGTGCCGCGCTGACCGAGATCGGTCGCCTCGTGCAGTCCGAGGCCCAGGGCATCGTTGCCCGGTACGAGCAGATGCGCGAGATGGTATCCAGCCAGCGACGTCTCGAAGGTGGCACGGTGCGTATTGGCGGCGGCGCCACGGCCGTATCGTTCATCCTGCCGGAGGCCATTGCCGCGTTTCAGGGCGCCCATCCGCATGTACGCTTCCAGATGCGTGAGGCCGGCAGCAGCGAAATCGCCGACGACGTCGTTGCAGGGCATCTCGAACTCGGTGTGGTCACACTGCCGGTGCGCGACCGCGAACTCGAGGTGACACCCCTGGCCACCGATCGCATCGTGCTGGTGGCGCGTCACGACCACCCACTGGCACAACGGCGGCGCGTACGTATCCACGACCTCGCCGATCAGGCCTTCGTCGCATTCGAGGCCGGCAGCGCGCTTCGGCACATCATCGACGGCAAGCTTCGTGATGGCGGGGTCGAGGTCAACGTGGTGATGGAATTGCGCTCGATCCCGGCGATCCTGCGCATGGTATCGACCACCGGCAACCTGGCGTTCGTCAGTCAATTGGGTATCGAGCAGCAGGGCGATGTCATCGAGGTCCCGGTTCAGGGCCTGCGTATCGAACGCCGCCTGGCAGTGATTGCACGCCGCGGTGCCGTGCTGTCGCCCGCCGCCGCGGCCTTCACGACGCGCCTGCTGACCCTGCAGCATTGAATGGAAAGGGTTAGTATTCAGCGCTCGGCTGACAGCCTGATATGTTCACTATTAAACGGTTTAATACCCGATAAGTTGACAGCCCTTCCCCCTAATCAAAACAATGGTCGACTAATTTTAAGAACCCGTTCCCGGAGGATGACTCATGTCAGAGGTTAAGACCTATCCCGTACCCGCCGATTTCGCGGCACAGGCAAACGTCAATGCCGCACAGTACGAAGAGATGTACCAACGCTCGGTCAACGATCCTGCGGGCTTTTGGGGCGAACAGGCCGAACAGTACCTGAGCTGGTTCAGGAAATGGGACAGCGTTCTGGACTGGTCATTCAAGCAGGACGACCTGCACATCAACTGGTTCAAGGGCGGCAAGCTCAACGTCTCCCACAACTGCCTGGATCGGCACCTGGAGCAACGCGGCGACCAGGTCGCCATCATCTGGGAGGCGGACGACCCCAACATCGACCGCAAGATCACCTTCCGCCAGTTGCACGAAGAGGTATGCCGATTCGCCAACGTGCTCAAGAGCCGCGGTGTGAAGAAAGGCGACCGCGTCTCGCTGTACCTGCCGATGATCCCGGAAGCGGCAGTGGCGATGCTGGCCTGTACCCGTATCGGAGCAGTCCACTCGATCGTGTTTGGTGGGTTCTCCCCGGACGCCTTGAAAGACCGTATCAACGACGCGGACTGCAGGTGCGTGATCACCTCCGACCAATCCATGCGTGGCGGCAAGAAGGTCCCGCTCAAGACCAATGCCGACAAGGCGCTCGAATCCTGCCCGCAGGTCGACACCTGTATCGTGGTCAGGCGCGGTGGCGATCCGGTCAAGTGGGTCGACGGTCGTGACGTCTGGTACCACGAGGCGGTTGGCGCCGCTTCGGTCGACTGCCCGGCGGAGGAGATGGATGCCGATGATCCGCTGTTCATCCTCTATACCTCGGGCTCGACCGGCAAGCCCAAGGGCGTACTGCACACCACCGGCGGCTACCTGCTTCAGGCAGCAATGACGCACAAGACGGTGTTCGACTACAAGGATGGTGAGGTCTATTGGTGTACGGCCGACGTAGGCTGGGTCACCGGCCACAGCTACATCGTGTACGGCCCGCTGGCAAACGGCGCGACCACGCTGATGTTCGAGGGCATTCCGACCTACCCGGATATCTCGCGCTTCTGGCAGGTCTGCGACAAGCACAACGTCGCCACCTTCTATACTGCGCCGACCGCGATCCGCTCACTGATGGGCGCCGGTGAAGAACCCGTCAAGAAGACCAGCCGCAAGTCACTGCGCCTGCTCGGCACCGTCGGTGAACCGATCAACCCGGAGGCCTGGGAGTGGTATCACCGCGTGGTCGGTGACGAGCGCTGCCCGATCGTCGACACCTGGTGGCAGACCGAGACCGGCGCGCACATGCTGACGCCACTGCCCGGTGCCACACCGCTCAAGCCGGGCTCGGCAACCAAGCCGTTCTTTGGCGTGCAGCCGTGCCTGCTCGACGACCAGGGCAATGAGATCGCTGGCAACCCGGCCGAGGGCAACCTTGCAATCAAGGCCCCATGGCCCAGCATGATGCGGACCGTGTACGGCGACCACAAACGCTTCTACGAGACCTATTTTGCGATGTTCCCGGGCTATTACTTCACCGGCGACGGCGCACGGCGCGATGCTGACGGCTACTACTGGATAACCGGTCGTGTCGACGACGTGCTGAACGTATCCGGTCACCGCCTGGGCACCGCTGAGATCGAATCCGCACTCGTGCTGCACGAGAAGGTCGCCGAGGCAGCGGTCGTCGGCTATCCGCATGACCTGACCGGTCAGGGCATTTATGCCTATGTCACACTGATGGCGGGTGAGGAGGGCACGGATGAACTGAAGTCGGAACTGGTCAAGCTGGTACGCAACGAGATCGGGCCGATCGCCAAGGTCAACCTGATCCAGTGGGCCCCGGGGCTGCCAAAGACCCGGTCCGGCAAGATCATGCGCCGCATCCTGCGCAAGATCGCCGCCAACGAGATCGATGCACTGGGTGACACCTCGACACTGGCTGACCCGACCGTGGTCGACAACCTGATCGACAACCGCGAGAACAAGTGATCCGCTGAACCGCGGCCACATCCCCCGATGTGGCCGCCAACCCGCTCAAGCCCGGCCAAGTGCCGGGCTTCGTCGTTTGTCGGGCTAGCGACGCAGGTTGAACGCGATCGGAACCGAGATCGGCCAATCGTCGCGTTGCAGCACGTCGGGAATCGGACGGAACGGCATCACCCGCTGCAGGGTGGTCAGCGCCGCTTCATCGAGTCTCTCCGACCCCGAGGACTGGGCGACCGCCAGATCTGTCACCCGACCGTCTTTCTGCAGCACGAAGCTGAGCACTACCGTGCCTTCCTCACCGAATCGCCGGGACGCACGCGGATAGAATTTCTTGCGGTTTATCTGTGCCGCCAGTTCGGCCAGGTAGGAGTCTTTTATCGGTCCGGTGTGCGGCGCGGCATCGATCACGGCATCGCGCACTAAGCTCGCTGCCTCCGGCAAGGGAACCTCGACGGAGGATGGCGCCCCCGCGGCCCGTGGCGCACGCGCTGTCTTTACCGGTAGTGGTTTTTCCACCGGCCTGACCGCTGGTTTTGGAGGTTCCGCCGCTATGGGTTCCGGTATTGGCTCCGGCTCAGGAACCGGTTCCGGCGGGGGCGGCTCCGGCAGCTGCTGAACAACCTCTTCAGGTGGAGGCACGTCCTCGACCTGCGGCGGTTCAGGCAGTGCCGCAGGCGCCGGCTCGGATTCCACCACTTGGGGTTTCACCGGCAGCTCGAACATGTCGAGACTGATCGGCACTATCCGATCGTTCTGCGCCGACTGCACGGCCGCCGGCCCGGGGACAGCGATAGCGGCAACCACGGCCAGGTGAAGTAGGCCGGAGAACACGAACCCTATCCAACGGCAGTTCGACATCAACCACCCTGCGCTTTGGTGGCGATGGACACATTCTTCAACTGCGCGGCCTTGAGCAGATCGATGATCGCAACGAAGTGCCGGAACTGGGCCTTCACATCGATACGCAACAACATCGGGGTATCTTTGTGCAGCTGTGCAAGACGCTGCGTCAGACTGTCCAGTGTCGCCTCCTGCCCATCGATGAACAGCCTGCCGGCATCCGAGACCGTCAGTTCGACCGGCTGATGCAGTTGCAGCGGCTGCGCTTCCGAAGCCTTTGGGAGGGTGACAGGGATCTTGCCCTGAGCGACGAAGGTCGCCGTCGTCAGCACGATGGCAAGCAGCACCAACATGATATCGATGAACGGGATCACGTTCATCGTCGACATCGGTTTCATGTCACGCCCTGCTGGCTGTGCCAGCGCGCGGTCAGCACGTCGACCCGCCGCACCAGCCCGTTATAGATGAGCGTGGCCGGGATGGCGACCAGCAGGCCGGCGGCTGTGGCCTTCAAAGCCAGCGCCAGCCCGAGCATCACCGCGGATGCGGAAAGCTCCGCACCCTGTGACAGGTCGTGGAAGGTGACCAGAATGCCAAGCACTGTGCCGAGCAACCCGATATAGGGCGCATTCGAGGCCACCGAGGCAATGACGGTGAGATGGCGCGTCAACGCGACCTCGAGATTGTGACGGTCGACATAGTCGGCCAGATCCACACGCGCAAAGAACAACGTGCGCTCGACCGCATAGGCGATCATGAGGAAACTCATGAAGCCCAGTACACCGAACACGGTGATATCCAGATAACCCTTGAGCAGGATCATCAATGACGCCTGATCAAACCCGCTCATATCCATCTTTCAGACACTTTACGGCCTCCTTCATCGCAGCACCCTGATATCCCGCCAGGCTGCCTTTGCGACGCCAGCATAATGCCGGCGCCGCACACCTCATTTGACCCGCGCCTCAGAATGACACGTTCACCCCGGCATAGAACGAACGGCCCATACCCGGAACAGCGATCCCCCATGGAATACCGTTGAGCTGCATGGTCGTGCCCTGCCCGGTATAGGCGCCTCCTGTCGGCAGCGAATAGAAGGTGTCAAACAGGTTCTCGACGCCGAAATCAACACGCACCTGCTTCCAGGAATGGCTCCCGCGCAGATTGACCAGGGTATAGCCCGATGTCTTGACCTCGTTCCGAACACTGGAGACATCATCCTTGTCATCCACCACCACCAGTTCGATACCATTGCTCCAACCCCCGATTTCCTGTGTCAGCGTGAATCGGGCGTTGAGCGGCATGATATTGTAAAGATTGTCGCCGCTGTCGCGGTTCTTGCCGTCGGTATAATTCACCAGTCCCTTCAGCCCCCAGGAACCCCAGTCGTTCCGCGCCAGCGGCATCTGTCCGGACAGGTCGATGCCGTAAAGCCGTGCCGACTGGTTGGCATATTGCAGGACATTGAACTGATTCGGCACCCATACCCCGACAGGGATAGCGTCGATGTAGTCGCTCACATGGGTGTAGTACGGCGTCGCCTTGAACTCCCAGTGGCGATCGGTGGCATGCCAATCGAAGGTTGCTGATACCGTATGCGCTTTTTCCGGCTCCAGATCGATGTTACCCACGTAACCGTTGCCGTCACCGACAAAGTTGTTCATCGCGGCCGGCATCGCCCAGGTAGACCAGGTATAGCGTTCGTAGAGGTTTGGCGAGCGCACCTTGCGTGCAAACCCAAACTCCATGTCCAGATTGGCGTCATAGGAGTAACGCACCAGTGCGGTCAGATCGATATTGTCGTCGTTCTTCTCGTGCTCGAGCGCATTGAACGCAGCCGCTTCGGCGATCTGATTACCGGGCGCCGGGGCCGTCGTCTTGTAGCCCTGCACATCACCGGCATCCGTCGTCACCCTTTCGTATCGCACGCCGAGCAGCGTCAGCCATTCGGGGCTGAGCTGTGATTCCCACTCGGCAAAAACGGCCGCACGATCGCGCTTGCCGTCGTTGATGTTCAGGAAAGTACCGGGCCACATGCCACCACCGGAGGGGGTCCAGTAGTCATCGAGGCGATAACGCTGATACTCGCCCCCCACGCGCATGACGTCCTGCGACGTCAGATCGATATCTGCCTTGATCGTGGCACCTGTGGTCTTGCCTTCACTGTACATTGGCATGCCAGATGCGCAGGTCATGAATCCGATCGGGGAACAGGGGGTGCCGACCTCTGCAGTCGCGGGCGGCTGC
>Ga0116152_10003032_pt1 | contig 13565 bp, 19 predicted proteins | sample AD_UKC119_MetaG_FD_89894 | JGI IMG/M metagenome (GOLD analysis project Ga0116152, IMG submission 89894) | Active sludge microbial communities of municipal wastewater-treating anaerobic digesters from Hong Kong - AD_UKC119_MetaG | ecosystem: Engineered > Bioreactor > Anaerobic > Digestate...
CATAGTAAAATTCAACCAACAAATCACACTCAGCCTTAGATCATTGATAATATTTCTCTTTATTTACAAGTTTTCTAAATTGTACAGGATCTATCTCATTGAGTAAATATAGTCATGTAGAAGTCTCAAAAACAAATTCTTTGTATGTTAAATTTGATTTACCGTAAACTTGTTTATCTTCTACTTGTATATTCAATGGAACTTCTGATCCTACAGCCAACCAATTGTCTGGATAAATAGTCAAAACATCTTCATCCCACTCATGTTCAATATTGGACATATCATATTTTATGCCATCTATAGATATTTTGATACTATCTTTGTTGATTCATTTTCCTTGATCATTTATTTTAAATTGAAAATAAGAGTCTAAAGCAGCATAAGATCAAGTCTTTATCTGAGGAAACAATAAATCAATACTTGGTGCGATTATATCTGGATTACATTCAGGCACGCTAGCAAATTCAAAACTATAATTTCATCACAAATCTATCATATCTCACAAATCATTTACTATATAACTACCAGTCACAAACATAAAACTTGTATCACTTAGATCGACTTCACTTTCAAAAAACAATTGAAAAATTACTTTATCCAAACCATCATTATCTGTTTTCAATTTATTAAAAGTGATTTTTTGATCCTCTACCACATAACTCAAATTATTTTCTTTTTCTCATGGGGCTATGATTTTTGATATACTGATATCGTCATTATTATATTCCAATACAGCATTGACACCATTTATCAAGGCATCTTGCAAGTCAAAAACCACATTTATTTGGTTTTCACATCCAGCATGAAATTTGTCAAATGGTTTAAATCTTTCAGAACTATATATTGGATCCAAAGATACCTGTGCAAAACTAAATCCTAAAAATGATAATATAAACAATCATAACAATATAATTTTTTTATTTTCCATTTTTATTGAAAAAATAATAAAACAATCACTTTTTATTTATCATTTAACAGATAATTATCAAGAGAAAATAAAAAAGGACCGTAAAATTCACGATCCTAATTCTTTGTTCATTTAATTTAAAAGACTTGTTTGGCAATATATACAATGCCACAAGTACTAAACTCTTTCTCCAACCTCCCCACTACTTCTTTACCAAAGATTCTTGTCACCTCTTTTCGAGGAATCATCCTATCACCAGATTTATTTGCTTTATTGGTAGTAGCCAAAACAATTCTTTTCGTGCTATGATACCTACCATTAGATGTCTGAAAAGATGTACCTTCTCTAAACAAAACTGTGATACCAGGAATCTGAGGATTTTCAAGCTCTTTAATGATCAAAGATAAGTCTTCCCTTAGCTCCTCTAAGCTAACTTTTTTTGCTTTCACACACATAAATCAATTCTTTTTTTAGTTAACAATTTTTTATTTTTTTTACAAACAAAAAGTATAAAAATAATCTACAAAAAATCAACAAAAAAGCTTGATTTAAACCAAAAAATATATTATATATCAATATATAATTTAAAAATTATTAAAAAAACATGAACACACAAAAAAACGAAGAAATAAAAAAAACCATAAACAATCCTATGGTAGAAGACATGAAACCATGACAGGAAGATATCTCCAAAACTATTTCCAAAACATGACAAAACAAGATAGCTCCAGATCAGATATCTACTGGACTAGATAAACGAGAAAATAAAATATCTCACCAAAGAAAACCAGAAAAATAATTTAATTAAAATACAAGAAACAAAATAAATCAAAATATTAACAAGAAAATAATCCAAGAAAATATATTAAAAATCTTCTTCCATAGAAGATTTTTTTGGTACTGTTTATATAGTACTTTCTCTCTATCCCAGGTATCATCTCCAATGATTTGATCTCACAAAAGTATTTCCACTTTTTTTATATTTTCTTTTATCACTTTTCTATTCGATAAATAATCAGGATTTTCACAATTTAAGATAGGCTTAATTGCAGCAATACAAGGATCGCCACCTATAGATTCTTTGTCCAATTCCTTTTCATATTGTGACTTAGCCAAAAGATAAAAAATATTATCATAATTGTAAATCAATTCTTTTTGATTTGCTACGATCTTTTTATTTTTATGTTTTCTAATCAACAACAACACAACCAACAAAACACAAATAAATAAAAATCATATCCATAAATATATAGATATCTCAATATCAACTCACATTTTTAAAGCAAGCAATTCCAACATATCATTCAATAAGTTCTTTAAAAAAATCATAACCTTTTTTTATTTATAAAAATATTTTAAAATATTATCTCAATCGACCACTACTGGTATAAAGTTCCTCCAAAAAACAGGAATTTTTTTATTGATGCAATATTTGCTCCAAGATTTAGAACCAATCTTATCTCATTCTTTTGGGTATCTTACTTCCAGTCATATCAAACTTTCGTCATTAATATTTACTATCGTTTTTCAGATATCCATCTCTCACAATTTATCAATAATTTCACTTTTTTCAATATACTTTTGCCAAAAATTTTCTTTAGCCTTTATGATATAAATTTTCCCATGAGACAAAAATAAATAAACTCAATTAACATACTTATGCCCTTGTTCTCAAGCATTAAAAAAATCCACAAATTCTTTTAATGTACTAGAAGTGACTTCAGAAAATATTCCAAATTTTTTCAAAATTTGCAACAAAGAATTCTCAGACACAAAAGACAAGGGCACATCCCAGCAAAAAGCAAAATCACTATTTCGATAATCAGATTTATTTATTTCAATTAAGTTTCAAACATCAATATTTTTTTCATCCAATTCATTATAAATCTTCTTCATACTATCAAAAAAAGTATTGGTTTTTTGATCACTCTTGTTAGACATATCAGCTAACTGAGGGAACAATGATAACCTAATTTTGTTCCTCAAACTCGTTTCTTCATCTAAGTTTGTAGGATCTACTACAAATGGAATACCAAAATCTGCACAATATTTTTCTATTTCTTTTTTAGTATAAGATAACAATGGTCTAACTATCTTTACTCATTCCAACAAATTGTTCTCATCCAAAAATTTCATTGAGACGAAACCATTAAGCCCAGAACCACGCAACATATTCATAAAACTAGACTCAATGCGATCTGTCAAGTTGTGTCCAGTCAAAATAAAATCAATATTATTCTGATCTATTATTTTTTGAAATTCTTTATATCTCCATTGCCTTAAATCATTCTCAGTCTTTTTTTCATCACTCTTATTGACCACAACTTTTAACTTTTCACTTTTAACTTTTCACTGAGTGAAAAATTCTTTAAAGAATTTTTCCTCTGCTTCTGTCTCTTCTCTAGTTTTATGATTACAATGAACGAAATACAAATTATTTAAATCTAAATTATTCAACTCAAAATATTTTAAAATCAAAATACTCAAAAACATACTATCTGGACCACCACTTACTGCTACTAATATTTTTTTATTATCAAGAAAACACTCTGACAACCTATCAAATAAATCATCAAATTCACCAAAATCTTGTTTCAAAATTTCATCAGCAATTTTCATTGAAAAATATATACCATTTATTATAAAATCAACAAGAAATTAGTATATTAGTTATCGGTATATAATAATAACTAATATACCAATTCCAAATTACCAATAAACCAAAAACTTTATATTGATTTCATTTTACAAATCCAATGAAAAAATCAGATTTTAAAATTAATGTTTGAGATTTATTATTGTCAGCTGGTAAACAAGATAAAATCAGCTTTGAAAATGTACTCATAGAAGAAGTACCCACTCTTAAAGAACCATGAATTAGTTGAGATGTAGCAATACAATCATTTGATCAAAACTCATTATTAGTCACTCTGGAAGATGTCACTTGTACACTACATGAACCATGCGACAAGTGTGCACAAGAATATGACAGAAAATTAGAAATAGAAAGCTATTCAGCCAAATTTCAAAACGAAATAAGTCCAGAAGAAGAATGAGATGATGAAATATTTCAGATAGACGGAAATGAAAACATAGATATCAAAGATATGGTAATACAGGCTATCAAACTACAAGAACCTTTCACCAAAAAATGTCCCAAATGCCAAACAATAAAAGAGGAAAACAATGAAGAAGATATTGAATATTTTGAATGAACAGGAAATATTACTTTTAGTTAAGATAATTTCTCTTGTTTACATTGTGCTCTGCTACAGTAGCCCCATAATGAATCACTCAATTTGAATCATGTAGATAATAAAAATAATTTGTAGAATTTGGGTTAATAACTGCATCTATACTATCTACAGCTGGATTAGAAATCGGTTGTGGTGGTAATCATGCAACTTGCCTAGTATTGTATATATTATCTTTATCATAAATTTTTTTGGCAATCATGGATGGTGTGCAAGTCTCATATGGCTCATGCAAACCATAACATAAGGTTATATCGGCATCCAATCTCATGCCATTAGCCAATCTATTGAAAAATATACCAGCTACTGTTGGCTTATTTTTTGTATTTCTCTCTTCTTTTTCTACTACACTAGCCAATATCAAAGTATCATACCAAGTTATTTTACTAGATAACAAAACTTCTCCAGAATAAATATTCCATACTTTATTTTTAAAGTTTTCAAGTTGTAAATAAACCAACTGATCAACAATATTTCATCACACATTAAGATGATATGTATCGGGATACAAAAAACCCTCCAATGACTTTAAATTTTTTTCTGCCATCGATAAAAACTGGTATCTTTCTATATATTTTGTTATAATATCACTAGAATTAACAAAGTTGATATAATCTCACTCTTCTATTAACTTTTTTTCTGATAAGTCTGCATCTATATCATATATCGACCATCATTCCAATACTGTATATTTTTGAAAATCTTGTTTCGGTCATTCCTTTATCACATTTAAAAAATCAGATTTAGAATATTTTCATTCAAACATATATATTCATTCTTGTATTTTTGAGTAATCAAAATCCTTTTTGTTTACAAATAGGTAAATCTTCAATCACAATTGTTGTAGATTAGAAAAATCTTCCACAAATGTTTGAAATGTATCTCATTTCTCTATTTTCACTTTTTCATCTAAATTATATGGTTTCAAAAACAAACTCCATACAAAAAATAATACTAATCACAACAATACCCATCTACCAATCTTAATTTTCTTTGTTTTTTGCTTTATCATATTGTATCTTATCTTATAAATTGTGTAAAAAATAATATTAAAAAGCAAATATTTTGCAAACAAAAAGTAGTTAAAATGCTAGAAAAACCAGATACTTGCTTTTAATAAAGAATTTATTAAAATATCACTCAATTTTATCCAAATCAAAAAAAATGGATATAAGAAATATAATATACGAAAAAAAAGAAAATAAGAAAAAGCAAATATTTTTTTTATTTGCTTGATTATTTATTATATCTATAGCTTTGTTTGTGAGCTTCAAAATATCAAAAAACCAGCACCCAAAATACAACATATGAGATAATATACAATTTAGTGGTATAATAAGCCCAGACAACAACTATCCAGTAAATACACACAAAATATCAAATGAAAAACAAGATATAGGTATAAAAAGTAGTACAATCAATTTAAACAACTTCTTAGATCAAAATTTAAATATATTTGGTACCATAGATTCCATATGAGGAGAATATCCTGTAGTAAAGATAAATACTATCAAAAATCCTAAATCAAAACTCATTATAAATGACAATAAATATTTTTTTACAGACAAATTGATATCTTTTAACTTTTCAGAAGATACAAATATCACAGCCAAAAAAGTATGAAAATACATAAAAATATACTATCAAGACAAAGAAATGCTAGAGATAGAAAGCTTTATATGCAACAAAGTAACTCCCACACAAGATTGTGATAAAATGCAATTTGAATATATCAAAAGACTAAATGATGTTTTCACAAGTTTTCTATGACATATGTTTTACAAAAATCCAGATGGATCTCGAGTTACCTTCAATTGAAACACATTGGGATATATACTCAAACCCACAAACGAAGAATTTCTTTTAGACATATCACACTTGATCAACATCATAAATCCAAAATTTATAGCAGAATTTAAAAATGAAATCATATCCAACAATTGTGTAGAATGATCTTGATCTAAAGTCAAATCTATAAACAATATAAAAATAGACATAATAGATGAGAACCTTATCAAACTTGATACAACAATAATAAATCAAGAAAATACCACAAAAAAATGTAAACTTACAATAGATGTTCGAAATGACCGAGATGTAAAAACTATAACTATAAACTAAAAATTCTACCTGCAGGTAGAATTTTTAAATTTATTATTTTTTTTAATTTATTTCACTTTCAATATATTAATTTTCTTTCTTTCATTACCAAGCCTCATCTTTACTTCATCTCCAGCTTTATGTCATTTTATTGCAGCTCATATAGGAGAATCCAAAGAAATAAGTAGATCATCATCTCATTTTACCTCTACCTCTCAAGTACCCACAATCTTTACTTTATATTCATCTTTATCTCATTCTATCTTTAATACAACATCAGAACCATAACCTACTATATCTTTTTTTGTCTTTTTAGACTCATCAATAATCTCAGCATTTTCCAACAATTCCTCAATCTCAGATATTTTTGAATTTACAAAATCTCTATCCTCCATAGCAGATTTATATTCAAAGTTTTCAGAAAGATCTCACATAGCTTTGGCTTCAGAAAGTCTTTCCAAGACCTCGGGCATCTTTACATCTTTGAGTTCTTTCAGTTCTGCTACCAATTTTTCGTATCATTCTTTTGTGATAAAATTCTTTTTGTCTTTTTTGATCATAATTAAACTTTATTTATAAAAACAAATAACTTGTAACTTGTAACCTGCAACTTGTAACTACTTAGCAAGCACTCTTTGTTTAAAATTTTCAAACGCATGATTTACAAGATCAGCCAATATTTCAAATCATTCACGATCATATTCAAATATCTTACCATCATATTCCAATTTAAAATTTCCATTGTAACCTTCTTTCTCTTTAGATACATTTACCCTTATCAATACCTTTACATCATCTCATTTTGAATAAATCTTCTTTAAGCTAGAAGACATCTTTACTTCTAAATTGTTTTCTACCAAATCTTTTAATTCTTCCTCCATCACCTCATTAACATTTTCCAACTTATAAACAACATTTAGTCTTTGCATATTACAATAATATTATTTTATAAAAACAACAGTACAAAAGATACATAAAATAGCTCAAAATTCAATCCCAAATAATAATTACAATTCTAATTTTTTCATAAAATCTTTTTTTACATCATCTTTCTTTTTCTTGTCTCTAAGGCTCAAATATCATTTTCTAAACAATTCTCTCATATCAGCATAATATACCAAATTTAATACCTCTGCTATAGTTGCCCATTTATATTTTCAAAGATATCACTCTACAAGTTGAATGTCTACCAAATCTGGATCTCCCTCATATTGCATCAAAAAATATGTTACTTCTTTCTCAAACTTACCATTTTGATCTTCTAATCCCCTTATCATAAGATCTCATAAAGACTCTCTTATCTTCAATAAATTTATAGGTATACCAGTTTCTTCACTTACTTCTCTAGCCGCAGCTTTTTCAGCACCCTCCTTATTTTGCAATTTACCTTTTGGAGCAACTCGTTCTATTTTACCAGAAAGAGCATGTCTTTTAATCAACAAAAATTTTATCTCCCCATCTGGTTCTAGATAATATACTATTCATCCAGCACTTTTCACCAAATCTATCATATATCAATTTAATTATAAAATTATTTTTCTGTTTTCAATATCCAGTTTGCAATACTCAATAAAGATTTAGCTACAGGATTCTTTTCTTCTTTCCAATTTGTTATTTCGTCTAAAACACTTTCTCAAGATTCTTTTATAGCATTTTGAACATCAATATTACGATTCTCAATGCTATTGTATTTTTTAACTGTTCTTGTTCTCTTAAACTTTCTACCTATCTCTTTTTCTATCTCATCAGTATTTTCTAAATCATTATCTACCTTTTCTGCTTTCTCAAAAAAATCATCTATTATGGTTTCATAATCACCCTCTTGATTCCTAGATTCTGCTTCGGCTTTAGCAATATTTTTAAGCTTCTCCATATAATCATCAAAATCTTTTGCAATATCACTTTCTGATTTTTCTTCATTTGATTCGATATCTTCATTTTCATCCAAATTAGGATCGACTATATTGTCATCTTCTATGTTTTTCATGACTTAATAACTTGATAAATTTTTAACTAATGGTTAGTCTCCAATCATAGAAACTACCTTATTTAATATTGCTACATTTTTCTTATAATCTACTCTAGTTGGTCAGACTATACACACCATTCATTCATACTCTTCTACTACTATCTTTGCATATATACAAGAAACTACTATCTTCTTGTCTTGTATAAAAGTATAATAAACTTTGTTTCTCTTTAGCATCTTTGAGTCCAATTGCTTGACCAAATCTCTAGTCTCAATCAATTTTACTATATATCTAGTAGTATCATATTCATCTCTCAAATCATCTCTCAAAATATTATTCATACCAAGATAATAATATTCATCACTTTTGAGAAATCATACAACAACTCAGTCTGCTACAGCTCATAGATTCTCTACCAAATATTTAAGTCATTTCCTAGCATTTTCCAATTCTAATTCCTGTTGATCTACTACGTTAGACATATAATTTTCTATATAAGCCATCAAACCACTAACTGTAGGTATCCTACCAGAACTATTGTAAGGTTGGTAAACCATACCAGCTTTTTCAAGCAAATTTAAATATTTTCTCAAAGTAGATGGAGCATATTCCACCGAATTCAAAGAGTTTAATGATTTAGATCATACAGGATCTCAACTAGAAATATATTGGTCTATAACCAAGTCTAATAAAGCCAGTAATTTGTCATCCTTCTTCATCCAAAAAAATATAGAAGAAATAAATCTATCAACTAAAATTTTTATATAAATTCAAAACAAAAAAACAATATTAAAAAAACCAAATTAAATATTTGGAATTTATAGATCTATATTTTAAAATATATTAATTGTAAATTGTTAATTGTTAAGCTCCTTTTCCCATATAAGTTTATTTATTGAAAGTCTAGTAGGGGTTGCGTTGCAAAATTCATCTATCGTCAAAAGTAAAAATCATTTGATACCTCTCATGATAGAATTTAAATTGAAATCATTTTCCCATATTTTTTGTTTAATTTTATGCTCTCAAACCACATCAAGACCTTTTTTGGATATGTAATAGTGAATATTGTGTTCTCAAATATCAAATTCATCTACAGGCTCATGATCCAATTGGTGTATTTGTCTTGTACTTTTATGATCCAAAAATACCAAATAATCATTCAAAAAATCTATATTTGAATAAATATTTTTAAGTTTATAAGCGTGAAAATATCACAAAAAGTCTTCAATTTCCTCTTTGAGATATCAGGCTATATCCATATCAGACACATGATCCAATATTTTTTTTATCAAAATATCTTTTTGACTCATCAATCTTGACTATTAAAGTTTGAATAAATTAATCTTTGTATTATTTTTAAAGTAATTCAACAAATGAATATCATGAGTAAACACAAGTACGGTTTTACCAGATTTATGAAGCTTAATAAGCATATCAGCAATTTTTTGTGTACCATCTCGATCTAAATTACCAGTAGGCTCATCAGCAATAATCAATTCTGGATCATGAATCAATGCTCTAGCCATATTTATCTTTTGTTTTTCTCCACCACTCAATTGAGATATATTTCTAGATTCTAATTCAGCCAATCAAAACTCTTTCTTAATCTTATCGTATTTAGCCTCTATTGTTGCTTCTCCAAGTCCGTATATCTTAAGCGGATATATTACATTTTCTTTTACTGTCATAGACTTTATCAGCTTAGAGTCTTGAAAAATCAATCCAAGTTTTCTTCTATATTGTTGTATATCATCACTACTAAATGATGATAAATCTCACATCTTATAATATATAGTCTTTTTTGGTGATTCCAACTTACCAGTCAAAAACTTAGAAAAAGTAGTCTTACCAGTACCAGACTTACCCATAAGTATTGTAAAATCTCACTTATACAGAGAAAATTTAAATTTATCAAATAAAAGTGAGGTAGAATCAGCAAATCCCCATGTCAATTCATCTACATGAAGAAGTAAATTGTGTTGTTGTCTTGCCATGACAAAGTTTTTGATAAATAAAACTTATAATACAATTATAAAAGCCAAAAGTAAATATTGCAAACAATAAAAACATTCAAGCATAAATAGATTTGACAAAGCACAAAAAACACAAAAAAAAGGTAGAAAATAATTGAAAAAATCATATAAAACAATAAATATTAATCATTAGTCGCTAGTCTTTAGTCTGTGGCCAAATTTTTCGAGCGCTATTAACTAACAACAAAAGACTATAGACTAAAATTTTTATAACATAAAATTTCTTATGAATCTAGCAGAAATCTTAAACGAATTAAAACCAATATCCAATATACAAGAATTAGAAAACTTTTTTCAAAAATATTTAGGTAAAAAAGGGCAACTAAACGCAGAATTCTGAAAAATGAAAGATGCTAGTCCAGAAGAAAAAAAAGAATTGGGAGCAAAGCTTTCTGAATTGAAAAATAACCTTACAAAAGCCTACTCAAAAAAAGAAAATGAACTATCTATCATTGAGATCAATAAACAATTGGGGCAAGATATTGTAGATATCAGTGTAAATGCCAAAAAATATGAATGATGACATTATAATCTTTTATCAAAAACAAGAAGAGATCTAGAAAAAATAGCTCAAAATATGTGATTTACCATAGACTATGGACATGAAGTAGTGACAAAATATGAAAATTTCGCTTCTGTAAATATACCATTGTCTCATCCTGCTACTGAAATGCATGATACTATTTATTTAAATGAACAAAGCCCTGATTGAGAAAACTTTGTTCTTAGAACTCACAATTCAGCACATCAAGTACAAGATATGCAAAAATATTGAGTACCTCTAAAATTAGTTTCTCCTGGTAGATGCTACAGATTTGATGATATGGATGCAACACACGACACAATGTTTCAATATATAGAATGAATGTATATCGACAAAAATGTAAGTATAGCACACTTCAAAAGCTATATGACTACTCTACTTTCTGCTATCATTGGAAGAAAGGTAGAAACTAGGTTTAGACCATGTCACTTTCCATTTGTAGAGCCATGATTTGAAATAGAAGCAAGATACGACATTATAGACTCAAAAACATGAGAGACTTCAAAGTCTAAACGAATGGAGCTACTTTGAGCTGGTATGATTCACCCAAATGTAATGAAAGAATGATGAATAGATCCAAACCAACGATCATGATTCGCCTTTGGAATATGAATTAGTAGATTGGCAGCTGTAAAATATGGAATAAAAGACATTAGATACTTCACAAACTGAGATTTGAGATTTATCAAAAGTTTTTAGATAAAAAAATAATTTATGCGAATATACTCAAATACACAAGACAATAAGGCTAGATTTTTATTATGAGAAAAAGGCAAAAAAATATTGGTATGTATTTGAATAAATCCAAGCACTGCTAAACCAAACAAATTAGACAACACACTTCGCTCAGTAAAAAGATTTGCTAATAATTTGTGATATGATTGACGAGTAATGATAAATATTTGTCCTCAAAGAGCGACTAATCCAAATGATTTAGATATTAGTATAAATAAAATAAATCATCAAAGAAATGTAGAAGAAATTTCAAATTTTTTTGAAAAAAATAATTGTGATATTCGAGCCGCACGATGAAATTTAATAGAAAAAAGACAATACTTAAAACAATGTTTGGAAAATATTTATGAAAACATAAGAAATAAAGCTATAAATTGGCATTCAATAGGCAAAATAAGCAAAAGGTGACATCCACACCATCCATTATATTTAAATAAGGATTTAAAATTAGACAGTTTTGATATAGAAAAATACATAAATAATCTAAAATTATAAACTAAAATCTCGTAAGGAACACTCGCGAGCGTTCCCTACACAAAAAAATATTTGATGTAAGGGCGATTACTAATCGCCCCTACTTGAAAACTTTATACTTTATAACCAAAAACAATGTCGGTAAAGATTACCTATTTCGTACACGGAACTACAACAGATAATGAAACATGAAAAGCTACATGACGATTGCCATGAGAACTATCTGAACTATGAATTAAACAAGCAAAAGAACTTCCTAATCAAATATGAAATCAAAAATTCGATGCTATGTTTTGTTCTGATCTAAAAAGAGCTATAGATTCAGCTTATTTAGGCTTTGAGTGATCTTGCCCTATAATAGAAGATAAAAGATTGAGAGAATGTAATTATTGAGACTTTAATGGACACAAAGGAAAAGAATTTAAACCAGATATAACAAAATTCATAGACAATCCATTCACAAACTGAGAATCATATAATAATGTAAAAGAAAGAATTTCAGAGTTTTTAAAGGACATTAAAGAAGAATATCAATGAAAGCATATTGCCATAATGGCACATCATGCACCACAATTAGCACTAGATGTGTTATTAAAAAACATAACCATGGAAGAAGCAATAAAAACAGATCGAAGAAAAACTAGATCTCGAAAACCAGGACGAGAATACATTTTACAATAAAAATTAAATCATGCCAACTTCGTAAGTAACGCTCGTAACGTAGTACTGCGTTATTCCCTACAACAAACCAAAACTAAAAAAATACCTTAACTCTGCACTCTTAACTTTTAACTCTTCATTAATTATTATATGCTAATCGCCATCTGATCACTCAGAAAACCAAAATTAGACGCTGTAGAAAAGGCTTTCCAAGACTGCCCATATTTTTGATGACAAAATATAAAATACGAAGCTAGAAAAACATCATCCGGTGTCTCAGATACACCACTAAACATAGAAGAAAATATGCTATGAGCCAAAAATAGGGTAAAAAATCTCAAAAAAGAAATCTCAAATGCAGATTTCTATGTAGGGATGGAATGATGAACTAGCCAAATATGAGATAGATATTTCTTATTTTGAACTACATATATAGAAAATAATAAATGAGAATGATATTATGGATTCTCTCCAATGATGGAAATACCAGATCATTTACAAAAAGAATTGTATGATAACAAAAAAGATCTGTGAGTGATAATAGAAGAAATGTCAGACAGGAATGATGTAAAAAGTAATAATTGAACACTAGGAGAACTATCAGATGATATGATCAAAAGAGCCGAATCATTTAAAATTTCAACTCAAGCTGCTATAGCACCTTTCTTCAATAAATATTGGAAAAACCACCTATAAATTTAGGCGGTCTTTTTTGCATTTTTCTGCAATCTTAGACATTATTTTTGCTGTAAATTTACAACAATAACAAAGTCTCAACACATTTGCAAAAATAAAATTTTCTTTTTCTCCAGAATCTTGGATATAGATATCTGTGATCCCAAAAAAGCTAGCAACTTTTTTAATACGTTTTCCATATATCTGTCCAGC
>Ga0116152_10003037_pt1 | contig 13547 bp, 10 predicted proteins | sample AD_UKC119_MetaG_FD_89894 | JGI IMG/M metagenome (GOLD analysis project Ga0116152, IMG submission 89894) | Active sludge microbial communities of municipal wastewater-treating anaerobic digesters from Hong Kong - AD_UKC119_MetaG | ecosystem: Engineered > Bioreactor > Anaerobic > Digestate...
AAATGGATTCTGATTATGCGGATGGCAAAATAAAGCCCGAAAATTATAATAGAATTGTGGGCGGTATTCAAACTGAAATAACACGAATGGACGATGAAGTTTACCGATTAACTACTCTGAATGAAAAGAAAGTTGATGTAAAATTCCGTTACGCAATGAACCTACTCTCAAACATGGATAAAATATTGACTACTGCTCCACTTACTGATAAAATTAATATACTTGGTTCGATGTTCCCTGAAAAAATTGAATTTGACGGGAAAAATCATCGAACCAATTGTTATAATGAAGTATTGGATACTATTCTAAAGGATACCAGTCAGTTATACGAAAAAAAAAAGGAAGAGCCTGATGATAATTCAGCTTCTTCCTCGTTAGTACCCGAGGCGGGAATCGAACCCGCACTCCGTTGCCAGAACTGGATTTTGAATCCAGCGCGTCTACCTATTCCGCCACCCGGGCAATTCCTGTTACGGAAAAATGGTGTGCAAAACTAAGTATTTCAACCGAATCAGCAAAACATTATACTGAAATTTGCTTTTTTCCGTCAATTCTTTTGACTACCTGACCGTAAATGATTAAGGCAATGGCTGATATCATTGCTATTCCAACAAAATAAAACCATATATAATGTGCATGGCTGGCTGCAGCCGTCCACTCTTCGTGCGTTTTAAATAATCGTGGATTGGGACAGTATTTATCAAGTAGAACCCCGGACATTACAAATCCTAATATAGATGAAAGAAAAGAGTGCAGGTGACTAAATCCGAGGTAAAGTCCTTCTTCTCCTTTGGGAGCCTGTAACGAGAAGTATTCGAGAAAACGAGGAGATATAAATGTTTCGGCAAATCCCTGGAAAGCAATACCTACCACCATCATAAAAGCAACCGGATGCATTCCTAATATTTCTCCGTTCATCATATTTCCGGATGCCATAAACAAAGCCGATACCGGCATAATAAGCATACCGACTGTCATACTAAAAAGCGCTGTTCGTTTTCGCATAAAGTGGGTTACAAAGCCCACCATTGTAAACACCACCAAGGGGTTCACATTTGCGTACCACGATGGAGAAGCACCCTCTCCGGCAAGCCGAAGAACATATTTTGGCATGGTGGCATACATCTGGTGTTGTACCATCCAGAAGCCGGTGATAATTAGAATCAAAATTACTAATCGAAAATTTGTGATGACATGAAAAAAACTGTCTAACAATTGCCCAATAGTCTTTCCTTCTCCCTCATGTTTCTTGCTGGTGTACATAAAAAACACTACCAACAAACCCAACAAAGTCATCAACGCAGAGAAATAACTGATCCATACCAGGCCTTCGTTTCCCATCGCTTCGCGTAAAGGTTTAACAATGGTTTTCCCGGAGAATGCCCCAATATTTACCATGGCGTAAAAGATGCTGTAGCCACGTGCACGGTTATCTTGTGTGGTTTCTTTGGCAACAGTTCCGGTAATCACCGATTTGATAAACGATCCACCGAGAATGATCAATGCCATGGCAGGTAAAATGGCGTAGCGATAACCTGAAGTTTCCAGGCCCGTAAAAACGGTTGTATCACTGTACTTTGCCAATCCGGCAGATTCAAAAAAAGTAGGTAAGATACCCATCCCGGCATAACCAAGTGTGAGTAAACCAAAAGCCAGCATTAACGATTTTCGGAATCCTATTTTGTCGGCATACGCACCGGCAAAAGTAGGAAGCAGGTATAAGATTGCAGAAAAAGTTCCCGCGATTGTAGCTGCTTCGATATCGCCAAAACCGATAATGCGTGACAGGTATAATGTGATGACGATAAATACCCCGTAATAAGCTGCCCGCTCAAATAATTCAACGGTATTAGCTACCCAAAATGCCCTTGGAAATTTCCAGGTTTCTTTTCTTTCCATGTTATGATTTTTCCCTTCGTCGTACAAATATAAGAGCTTGGGTGAATTGACAAAATTAGGGGTGTTTTTTAAACATAATTGTCTCTCTTTTAGTACGAGATTCTTTTTCATACCTTTATCAGGCACCTTCTTGCAATGACTGAATGGATCCATTGAACGAACATGAACTTTGCTGTAATCTTCAAAATGGAGATGAAAAAGCTTTTGAAAAACTCTTCCGGTTTTATTATCGGCCTCTTTGTGTTTTTGCCTCACGTATTTTGCAAGATGAGGATGAAGCAGAAGAGCTCGTTCAGGATTTTTTTGTGAAATTTTGGGAGAAACGTACCCAAATTCAGATTGAAACTTCTCTAAAAAGCTACTTGTTCCGCTCAACGAAAAACCTCTGTTTAAACCGTCTCAAACACGAACAGATTAAAATACAACACGCTAAAAAGGTTGTTGCTGATTCAGAGGAAAAAGACTTTGATGATCAGTTTATCGAGGTTGACCTTCAGAAAGATATTGAAAACAGCATTGCTGAATTACCGGAAAAGCGCCGTGAAATATTCCGTCTTAGCCGCGAAGAAGGATTAAAATACCGCGAAATCGCTGAACGGTTAAACATTTCAGTAAAAACAGTTGAAGCTCAAATGGGCTTGGCAATCAAAACTTTACGAGAGAGATTGAAAAAATATAACTTCCTTTTATTCTTTATTTTGAGTTATCGTAAAAAGTAGTTTAGGGGTAAAAAGGTCGTGCATTGTCTTACCAATAAGATGGGAAACATGAAGAACATAGAAAATTTGAACCCGGAAAAGATGGCACGCTATCTTTTGGGAGAAGCCACTGTCCGGGAAAAATTGGAAATGGAAACCTGGCTGGATCAATCGGACGAAAACCGGGAGGAGCTGAGGCAAACCCAAAAAATGTTGGGGAAAGTCGACACCTACTTCCGTTCACAACGTTTCGACACCCATTCAGCCTGGGAAAAAGTTCATGCACAAGTGTCCCCGTCGCACGGCCGAACCGTACAGCTCAAAGACAGAAGAAAGGAGGCTTGGGCACATTTATACAAATATGCTGCGGTACTGGTCGTTGCCATTTTACTGGGGGCAGTTGGCTATTATATTGGTTTCAGAAACCAGGTTCCTGTATATTACAGTGAGGTCATTTCGGAAAACAAGCAGGTTTTAAACGAGTATGTCTTGCCCGATGGTTCGGTGGTAACACTGAACAGCAATTCGAAACTCACGTTTCCGCGCAAGTTCAAGGGCGACATTCGTGAAGTAACCATTGAGGGAGAAGCATTTTTTGATGTTAAACCCAATCCGGAAAAGCCTTTTGTAATTCATGCCGGCGATGCACAGGTGAAAGTTTTAGGTACCTCTTTTACCGTGTGTGCTTATCCTGAAGGCGAAACCGTTGAAGTGATTGTGAAAACCGGTAAAGTACAGGTAACTAACAATCAGGAAAATCAATTGGCAGAAGTGCGGGAAGTATATCTCACTCCCGGCGAAAAAGGCACTTTGTTCAAACAAACAAGTGTACTTGAAAAGTCGGCAAATACTGACCCTAATTTTCTGTCATGGAAAACCCACGACCTTGTATTTGACAATGCTTCACTTGGCGATGTGATCCAAACGTTGGAGAAAGCTTACCATGTGGAAATTGATTTGTCGGAACCAGAGCTCAATGACCTGCATTATGAAGGTCATTTCGATCAGAAACCCGCAGATTTCGTGTTGGATGTTATTCGGCTCACATTTGATCTGGAATTAACGGGCGATGCAGAACATTACACACTCTCGAGCCGTAAAACGACCAGTAAAACGCAAAGCCATGAAAAAAATTCATAATACCCTAAAATCAATATTTCTGATAATAGTGCTTGCACTCATTGTGCCGACACAGTTAAAAGCACAGGACCGTAAAACACAAGCGCTTGATCAGAATATCAGTATTATTGCCGAGGAAGAACCACTTTCCAGTGTAATACAGAAGATATGTAATTACCTCGACATTGACTATCAGTACAATTCAGCCGATCTGGCAGATAAAAAAATCAGTCTGAACGTTTCAAACAAGCCGATCAAATACGTTCTCGACAAACTGATGAAAGATTTTTATCTCTTGTTTGAGATTGAAGACAATCTGCTGGTCGTTCGCGATTATGTTCCTCTTGACAAAAGCCTGGAACTCGACCGGAATGCGCAGCAATATTTTGCCAGTAACCGGGGTTTCATGTTTGATAATCCACGAACCAAAAGTCGCACTATCAAGTTTAAATCATCAAGCAACCTCATTATTATTCCGGTAAATATTAACGATTCAGACACATTGAATTTTATTCTTGATACCGGGGTTCGGTACCCGATTATTACGGAGCTTCCGTTTGTAAACAAACTTAACCTAAACTACATGATGCCGGTAACCGTGAGGGGACTGGGTGAAGGCGAAGGACTTACCGCATATCGTTCAGGAAACAACAGCCTGCATATTAACGGTCTGACTGCGCAGAACCAGGAAGTACAAATGATTATTGACGAAGATTTCCAAATTTCGCACATGCTCGGAATTCCGGTTCACGGCCTGATCGGATTCAACCTGTTTAAAGACTACATTGTAGAAATTAACTATCATGACGAGGAACTGACACTTTACAAACCGGAATATTACAAGTACCGTGATCGCAAAAACGATATCATCATGCCTTTACATTTTGATGGATTTAAACCATTTGTTCGCACAACCATTGTAACCGACAGTATGAAAACAGTTCCTGTAAAATTACTGGTTGATACCGGAGCGAGTGATGCTTTATGGTTGTCCGAAAATTCAGATGAACGCATTCGCATCCCGGCAAATCATGTGGAAACATTCTTGGGTCGCGGGTTAAGTGGTGATTTATATGGGACCAAAGCCCGCATCGATGCCATTTGGGTAGGCCCGCTGCTGTTAACTCAACCCATTGTTGCTTTTCCAGATTCAGAAATAATGGACAGCCTGATTGCGACTAATGACCGGAATGGAACAATTGGAGCCGAAATTCTACGCCGTTTTTATGTAACAGTGGATTACCGTAACAGTCGCCTGACTTTAAGACCCAATAACCGGATTAAAGAAGATTTCAATTATAATATGAGCGGAATGGAAGTGATTAACCCAATTCCGGGAATGCCCATATACACGATTGCTGAAATTACAAAAGATTCTCCCGCTTTTTACGCCGGATTGCAGCGCGACGATCAGATCCTGACCATCAATAGTAACAATCATAAATCAATCGAGTTGAACGATATCAACTTACTGCTTCAAAGCAAGGAAAACAAAAAAATACGGATAACCGTTTTACGAAATGGAGAGGAAATAAAAACCTCATTTGAGTTGAAAAAGATGTTTTAAATGAAAAATCATCCGGCCAAGTTAGTCATTTTGGTAGCCGTCTTGTTTCTAACTTTTTATGCGAAGGGTCAGCAACAAGATGGCTCTGTCTTTGAGCGCCGGGTGAATATTACCTATGAAAACCAGCAACTCGAACACATTCTTCAGCAAATCAGTTGGCAGGCCGGTGTCTATTTTTCATACGATGCAGCGATCATTGATCCGGAACGAAAAGTCAACATCGATGCGCGAAACAAATCGCTGTACACCGTGCTGAACCAACTTTTCGACCCTGATAAATTCAATTTACAGGAACTACAAAATCAGGTTATCATTACACGAAAAACCAATGAAGAGACAGGGATTCTAGAAAGCGATACGATTCCTGTTCAGTACTTTTTTTTACATGGGAAGATTGTGGAAGAACGGCGGGAAAAGCCAATTGCTTATGCATCGGTTTCGGTACTCGATAAACCGATCGGAACAATTAGTAACGCTGATGGTGATTTTCTGCTAAAATTGCATCCTGATTATATTCGCGACACCGTGGTTATTTCATGCATGGGATATTCACAAACCAGGGTCCCCGCGTATACCCTGCTCGATGAAGATATGTTTATTCTTGAACCGGTTTCAATCAGGATAAAAGAAGTAAAAGTAACAGCTACTACACCGGAAAGGCTCCTGACCAATGTTCGCGAAAACCTGGAAAAGAACTACAGTACTCGTCAACGTCTACTTACTGCATTTTACAGGGAAACTGTTCAACAGGACGACAACTATATCAATGTATCAGAAGCGGTGATAGAGATTTTGAAATCTTCGTATACCAATATGGGTCGCTCTGACCTGGTACGCCTGATAAAGGGCAGGAAAAGTCCTGACGTCCAGCCGTTCAGGTGGTTGAACTTTAAATTACAGGGAGGACCATTTACCATTGTTCAGCTTGATGTGGTAAAAACAATGGAGAATTTTCTGGATAAGACCTTCCAAAATCAATATAAATATGAGATTACTAAAGTAGTTTGGTATAACGAAGAACCTGTTTATGTACTAAGTTTTGCCCCACAGTCTGATGATGTTTTTCCGGGTTTTATCGGCGAAATGTATATTCAGCGCGAAACATTTGCTTTAGTGCATGCCAGTTTCCGCTTCAATAAAAACACTTTAACTGAAGCTACAAACACGATGGTTCGGAAAAAGCCTAAAAGCGTAAAAGCCCGGCCATCGTATGTTCAGTACGAAGTGAACTACCAGCACTACCTTGGGAAATGGTATTTGTCGACAGTACAAGCTTCGGTAAAATTTAAAATCAGGAGCAAACGTGATAAACTCAATTCTGAATTTCACAGTGTGTCGGATCTGTTGGTTACAAACATTCAGACAACCGATTTGAAACGTTTTCCAAACGATGACCGTTTTAACCAAAATGATGTATTTGTGGAACAGTTGGGCAGGTTCGACGAACAATTCTGGGGAAACTATAATATTATTAAGCCCGACGAAGATCTTCGGAAGGCTTTCAAAGAGCCTTAATTCAAATGTAAATTAACAATTCAAATACTTTGTTTTTCAGTGATAATGAAGTTATTGTATTTTAACAAAAACTAAGGTTCTTAAAATTGTGTCCTTTAAAAAGAGTTGTTAATTTTAGCGACTAATTTCTAAATCAACTAAAACGTCAGATCATGAACAGAAAACTTCGTATGGGAATGGTAGGTGGCGGCATTGGTGCATTCATTGGTGCTGTTCATCGTACTGCAGCCTTGATGGACAATCAGATAGAACTCGTTTGCGGATGTTTTAGCGCTGATCCCGAAAAATCCAAAGCATCAGGAAGAGAACTTTTTTTGCCGGAAGACCGTGTTTATGGTTCTTACCGTGAAATGTTCGAAAAAGAAGCTCAGCTTCCGGAAGGCGAACGTATGGATTTTGTGTCCATTGTAACGCCTAATAATGCACATTTCGAGCCTGCAGTTCTGGCACTGGAACATGGTTTTCATGTGGTACTCGACAAACCCATGACTTTCACCCTGGAAGAGGCGTTTAAGCTGAAGGAAAAGATTGATGAAAGTGGACTCACTTTTGCATTAACACATACTTATGCAGGTTACCCGGCAGTAAAAGAGGCAAAAGCAATGGTCGCCGAAGGCAAATTTGGGAATATCCGTAAAATTTATGTGGAATATCCGCAGGGATGGCTGTCGTCGAAACTGGAAGATACCGGGAATAAGCAGGCCGACTGGCGTACCGACCCGACTCGTTCGGGGAAAGCTGGTTGCATGGGTGATATTGGAACCCATGCTCATCATTTGGCAGAATACATTTCAGGATTGAAAGTAACCGAAATTTGTGCCGATCTAAAAGTATTTGTACCCAATCGTTTGTTAGACGATGATGGATCAGCCTTTCTTCGTTTTGATAACGGGGCACAAGGTGTTCTGATGGCGTCACAGATTGCAGTTGGCAAAGAAAACAGCATACGGATTCGTATTTTTGGTGAAAAAGGTGGTTTGGAATGGGATCAGGAAGAACCGAATACACTTATTCTGCATTGGACAGATCAACCAACCCAGATTGTACGAACAGGGAATAACCTGTTGAGTAGTGCTGCTCTTCATAACACCCGCACGCCAGGAGGACATCCAGAAGGATATCTGGAAGCATTTGCCAATATTTACCGAAACTTTGCACTCACGGTTAGGGCCAAAGCAAACGGAGAAGAACCCACAAAAGAAATGCTCGATTTCCCGGGAGCAGAGGAAGGCATACGTGGAATGCAGTTTATTGAAACAATTGTTAGCGCGGGTTATAACGATGATGTGAAGTGGGTAAAATTTGGAGAAACAATCTAAATCAATAAAACAAATAAAATGGCAAGACCAGTAACTCTTTTTAGTGGACAGTGGGCCGACTTACCCATTGAAACCATGTGTCAAAAAGCCAAACAATTTGGTTACGACGGACTGGAATTGTGTACTTGGGGCGATCACATTATTGTGTCGAAAGCCGATCAGGCTTATTGCGACAATCGAAGGGAACTGCTCGACAAATATGGATTAAAGTTATTTACGATATCCACGCATCTCGACAGCCAGTGTGTTTGCGATCCCATCGATCAGCGACATAAAAACGCTGCCAGTGCACATGTTTGGGGCGACGGCGATCCGGAAGGTGTCCGCCAGCGTGCCGCTGAAGAAATGGTAAAAACTGCCGAAGTTGCTAAACGTTTAGGCATTAATACGGTGGTGGGATTTACCGGAAGTCCGATCTGGCATATGTTGTATTCTTTCCCATCTACAACTCCGGAAATGATTGAAGAGGGCTATGCAGAATTTGCTCGTCGGTGGAAACCAATTCTGGACGAATATCAAAAACTGGGAGTAAAATACGCACTCGAAGCACATCCTACCGAGATTGCTTTTGACATTCATACTGCTCACCTGGCACTCAAAGCTCTTGATTATCATCCGGCTTTTGGCTTTAATTTCGATCCAAGCCATTTTGGATACCAGCACGTAGATTACGTTCGTTTTATCTACGAATTCGCCGATCGTATTTTTCATGTACACATGAAAGATGTATACTGGAGCGATGTTCCAACCGGCGTGGGTGTTTTTGGCGGACACATGGAATTTGGCGATAACCGTCGTTACTGGAATTTTCGAAGCTTGGGCAGAGGTAAAATAAATTTTGAGAATATTATCCGGGCTTTAAATGATATTGGTTACGGAGGCCCGCTTTCGGTTGAATGGGAAGACAGCGGAATGGACCGTGAACAGGGAGCAACTGAAGCCTGTGCTTTTGTTAAAAAAGTAGATTTTGCCCCCTCTGATTTTGCTTTTGACGATGTAATGAACAATGATTAACTAATTTCAGGAGGTCGGTTTTATAGTTGATACAAAGAACCCGATTTCAACTCAAAAAATAATACAATGACTGATAGAAGAAATTTTATAAAAACATCAGCCGTGGCAACTGCCGGTGTAACATTAGTAGCTGGAATGCCAATGGCGATGAATTCTTGTAAAGGGGCAAACGATAAAATTGTGTGTGGTGCAATTGGTATTAATGGAATGGGATTTAGCGATTTGCAAGCCTTCTTGGAACAGAAAAATACCGAATGTGCAGCGCTTTGCGACGTTGATTCTCATGTTCTGGAGAAAAGAATCGCTGATGTGGAAAAAATTCAGGGAAGCCGCCCAAAAGGTTTTTCCGATTTCAGAAAAATGCTGGAAGAGCCAGGACTTGATGTTATTATCATCGGGACACCAGACCACTGGCATGCGCTACCTTTTATTTATGCTGCACAGGAAGGTAAAAATATTTACTGCGAAAAACCGCTGGCCAATTATATTGAAGAGATTAATGTTATGGAACGGGCACAGGCGCGTTACAATAATATCGTACAGATTGGCCAATGGCAACGTAGCGATAAACACTGGCAAGATGCTGTTGACTTTGTCAAATCAGGAAAACTAGGCCAGATTCGTGCCGTTCGCGTGTGGTCGTACCAGGGTTGGATGAAATCGGTACCGGTTAAACCTGACGGACCAGTACCACAAGGTGTTGATTATGATATGTGGCTGGGGCCCGCAAAAGCGCGTCCGTTCAACCCAAATCGTTTTCATTTTAACTTCCGGTGGTTCTGGGATTATGCCGGTGGGTTAATGACCGACTGGGGCGTTCACCTGATCGACTTTGGTTTGTATGGGATGGATGCTAAAGCACCTAAATCGGTGATGGCTATGGGAGGAAAATATGGTTACCCGGATGATGCTTCGGAAACACCGGATACCATGCAGGCCTTGTATGAATTTGACGGGTACACCATGCTGTGGGATCACGCACTCAGCATTGATGGAGGATATTACGGACGAAGCCATGGTGTTGGATTTGTTGGCAACAACGGAACACTGGTAGTTGACAGAACGGGTTGGGAAGTTATTCCTGAAGGTGGAAGAAATCCCAAAATGGATCGCGTTGATTTGATTAAAGGAGATGGAAAAGGATTGGAAAATCACATGAAAAACTTTCTGACTTGCATCCGCAACGATGACAGAAATACCAATTGCAATATAAATATTGCTGCCAATACTGCCCGTGTAGCACATTTGGGAAATATGGCCCTGAAAACAGGCGAGCGGTTGTACTGGGATGCTGCCAACAGTAAGTTTATTGATAACGATAAAGCGAATGAACTATTGGTTCCACATTATCGTGCTCCCTGGGAATTACCGAAAGTGTAATACATGTAAAACGGATATATGGAAAAGGCAGTCAGGTATGATTGCCTTTTTTCGGTTCACATAAAAATAGGATCTACTATTGCGAAAATAAAAGAACGTGTATTCCCTTTTACATTGTTTTGTTTTTCTGGCAATTTAAACGATATTGTCCCGGAGTTATTCCGTTGATCTCCTTAAAAGAGCGGGTAAAAGAATTGGCATTTCCGAAACCTGATTTCTCTGCAATGTATTGCAGAGTGTATTGATGGTTATCTTCACAGTTTAATAATCTTTCTGCCTCCTCTATCCTGTATTTATTCACGAACTCATTAAAGTTCATTCCGAAGTCATCATTTATTAAACGGGAAATGTAAGTGCGGTTTGTTCGTAAAAGTTCTGCAATAGTAGTAATGCGAAGATCGGGATGTATATAAATTCTTTCTTTCTCAAATATTCGTAAGAGTTTTTTTCGTAGTATTTTATCCTGAGTTGAATCTATCTCGTCGAATTCAACATATTCCCCGGGGTTTTCAACAATGTCTTCCGAAACCGAAACATGCTGGCTGCCATTTAACCCAAGAATGAAATACAAGGAACTAAAAATGACAGAAGGTATAATCAACATGAATGAATTCTGGGCAAAATAACTTCTTCCCACCAGGGAAAAGAATATAGCAACCATTGATGCAATCAAATAAATAATGCTCAAAGTTTTAATCCATTCCATACTACGTCCTTCAACATTGGAGTAGAACTGAATAATTCTTTTGTTGTGTTGATCTGCCAACCGGATTCCTAAAATGAGGTAAAATATGGTGTGCCCAATAAAAATGGTTCGACTTATCAGAAAAACCAGTGCCTTATATCCTTCCACTGAGTGTAATGCAAAGTGCTTTAGATTTTTTTCAATAAGTAAATATTTTACATATGAAATACGATCAGCCGGACTTAGAAATAAATTCAACACAAGTGCGATGCTGCTCAGAATTAGGGCAGGTAAAAAATGGATGTAGTTATATTTATTTTCAAATCTTGCCGATGAAAGTGACCGCAAATAAAAATAGAAGAGCGGATACAAAGAAAGTAATGCCACTATGTAGATACTCTCAAAAAAGGAGTACAGCTCATATTGTTCGATAAAATATAGCAGATGACTGAAGTAAAGTAAAAAAGCGGTGAACATGAAAAAGCTAAGTGTCAGGTTTGCTTTATTACCTGATTTTTTTTGAAAAAATAAAGAAATTCCCCAAAACAAGGTAACATACATGGGGGATAGTAAAGCAATTAACTTGACCATATCCATTCTTTTTACCAGCCTAAAAATACAAAAATTAACATAAGTCTTGAGAATACCAGGTCTTAATAACCTGATTTAGCTAATGTTTGATATAAATAGGACAGCAAAAACGGGAATTAATTAAAGAGCACACTCTGAAATTTGTATCAAGGCTTTAAAATTCGAATATGAAGACAATAGAAGAGCAAATTTGAGTTTTGTGATTAACTGTCGAAATAAAAAAGGGATCAACTTTACTTTTAAGTTAATCCCTTTCTAACACTTAATCGCATGCCTTAAAAAGCATCATCAAGCGTACGAATTGTAAGTACCTCGTTTAGTTTTTCCTCGCTGATACTGGTATTCAGATTTATTGTAACTTTCTCGTTTGGCAACAGATCAAAATAATTGTCGGAGAAGAATCCCTGCTCGTCACCAATTTGAAGGTAAACGCTTTTTGCGAGCTTATCTGTACTCAATGTTATATTGAATCCGGAGTCGGTTTTCTGAATGCCGTGATCCACTCTCGGAGTTTTCACTTTCAATGATTTAAATGGTTCAAAATAGAACATATTTTTTGAAAGTTTCTGACCATTTTCCAATACTTCAGCAACAAAAACCGTGTTGTTGAGCTGTTTGCGGTATTTGTATCGGAACTCATTTTTATTCACATCGAAATAGTCATCACTAGAGTTGGCCGGAATGTCAATGAGGTAGGCGTCTTCCCATATAACCGTTCCATCAAAATCGATCAGTTTCAAGCGCAATTCGGCATTGATAGGTTCGAGCCGGTCGTTTACAATTCCAACTTTAAACTTGATTCCCTCTTCATAAGGACTGACCAGCACTTGTTCAAATCCTTTCTTAACGAAGTATTGAAGGGCTTTCCAGTTTTGGTAATAGTCGGTTGAGCTCCACGAAGCAACAGGCCAAACATCGTTGATCTGCCAGTACAAGCTACCCATATTGTAAGGCATGGCGCGGCGGTGTCCTTCGAGCCCGAATTTGATTCCTTCAGCTTGTAAAACCTGTCCAACATAAAGAAAAGACTCAAAATCTTTTGGGTGTTTGTATTCCTGTAACATATAATATTCAATGGTTCCATTCCCAATCGATGAGCGTTGATGCGATTTCATCACCTCACTGTAAATGTTGTAATCCTCAGGCAAAGCATATTTGCGAACCGTGGCAATTTCGGGGAAAGATTGGAACCCGTATTCACTCATAAAACGTGCAAGATGAGTAGCGTAATTGCTAAATGGTTCTTTGCCCCACCAAACTCCCCAGTAATGTTCGTCGCCGTTAACCAAATCGGCTGCAACTCCTTCTCCTGACGAGGGGCTTGAAGCCCAGTAACTCCTTTGCGGATCAAGCTCCTTTACAACATCTGGTAAAATTTTGTGAAAAATATCAACGTAAGCCTGCCAGATTTTATCTGCATTTTCTTCGCTTTTGGCACGTTCGGCTTGTTCCCAGCCCCAACCTTTCCAGGCAGCCAGTATCTCGTTATTGCCACACCACATACCAATACTTGGGTGGTTGCGTAACCGTTTTACATTGTCGATGGCTTCATGACGGACATTATCCAGAAAAGCCTCATCGCCTGGGAACATGGCACAGGCAAACATAAAATCCTGCCAGATTAAAATCCCGGCTTCATCGCATAAATCATAAAACTCATCGTTTTCGTAAATTCCGCCACCCCAAATACGTAACATGTTGTTGTTCGAAACACGCGCTGTTTCTACTACTTTTCGATAGTTTTCTTTCGTCACACGAGG
>Ga0116152_10003038_pt1 | contig 13544 bp, 14 predicted proteins | sample AD_UKC119_MetaG_FD_89894 | JGI IMG/M metagenome (GOLD analysis project Ga0116152, IMG submission 89894) | Active sludge microbial communities of municipal wastewater-treating anaerobic digesters from Hong Kong - AD_UKC119_MetaG | ecosystem: Engineered > Bioreactor > Anaerobic > Digestate...
CTGGCGACCAATGCTTATCTTGAACATATTTATCCGATTATCAGATCGTCTTTTACGCCAATGTATTATTCACAAATGGCAACAGATCCGCTTAGTGATGAACGGCTTGCTCATTTTCTGCCAGGAAAAAACGGTACTTGGGATACGCGTCTGGTGATGCGATCATTTCGCACCGATGCCGCAGGACGGTTAATTATTGGAACGTTTGGCAATATATATCATGAAAATGCTCCACTTCTAACATCATGGGCAGACAAAATTATCAAAGAGACATTTCCGGAAGTTGGCCCTGTAAACTGGACCTATAAATGGTCAGGCCGTATTGCATGCTCGGAAAAATATGTGCCTAATATTCATGATCTGGGAAGAGGACTTTATAGTATTTCCGGTTTTAGTGGTCGGGGTATAGCACCGGGTACAGCACTAGGGCGGATTATGGCAGATTATCTTTTGGGTCGTGTCGTCTCACGGGATTTGCCATTGCCACTGAGTACGGTTAATTCTGTACCATTAAATAAATTAAGAGAGCTTTTCTTTGAAGGAGGAAGCCAGCTTTCAAAAATTTATGATCGTTTAGTCTGAATGAAAATCAGAATAATTATGGCGGTTTTTCCCAAATATAAAGAAATTTCTTAAAATGTAACCTTCTATTTATACTTTGTAAGTAAAATAACCCGTGATTAAAGATGATGCCGAAATTTTTGGATGGACAGATATAAATATGGGGAAAACTGAAATCTCAGATTTGACGATCCTTATTGCCGATAAGAATTCTTTTATAGCAAAAACATTATTTTCTATTTTAGAAGCCTTTGGTGCAAAAAGAATTATACTCTGTGATGATCTCGATGATGCAGAAAAAAAGTTTCACAATGTAGAAATTGACTGCATTTTTGTCGACTTTATGATGGATAAACGGGCAGGTCTCGATTTTATTAGAAAAATAAGAACGAAGCCCAGTACAAAAAATGATCCTGAATTGCCAATCATCCTTGAAACAGGTGTCACAGATATAGATTCAGTTATTTTAGCAAGAGATGCTGGCGTTACTGAAATAATAAGCAAACCGTTTTCGCCCGCACAGGTGCTTCAGAAATTGGATAGTGCAATAAACCGTAGGCGTGAATTTATTCAGACAGATGATTTTATCGGACCCAATCGACGCCGTCATAAAGAAAATAATTCAGAATGGGCCGGAGATAACGATCGGCGAGGGACCAATCGGGAAACACAAAAGAAAGCCATGGATCATTAAATGAATGAGCACTTAAACAAAGAACAGATGCTAGCCCGTGCCAATAATGCTGTAGAGAAAGCAGGGCTTGAATTTTCCGGTGAACTGAAAAAAAGAATTAGGGAACTGGAAATAGCAATACATCAGAATAATCGTCAGGAAGCTGTCTTAATGGCTTATAATCTTGAATCAGAGGCCTCAACATTTGGCTGGCCACGCGTTACACGCATCTGTAAATGGCTTCGGAAAATTTTTTCTGGTGAATTTGATTTGGCGCCAGAAGCGGAAGAAGTTCTTGATGCTTTAAATGCTCTCAAAGTGATGGTCAGCAATCCGGAAGAAAGAAACGAACAGCGGGATGCCGCGCTATTTGAAAAAATTTATCCATCTCTTAAAAGAGTGATCTCGGAAATCTGACAAATACCTAAGAAATTGCCTGCAAATACCAATTCAAAAAATGTTGCGGAAAATGTTCCATTTCAGATAGTCTCCCAGGCTTATAATATTTTGAATTAACTCCTTTTTGATTGTTTACAATAATTTCTTCATCATCAAGTATTGTCACATGCCAAAGCCAGGATAGATCTCCCTGGTTATAATCTTTACCTTCAACGGCATCGGCTCTTACAAACCAGAATAAATCACATATACAATCATCAATCGTGGTAGGTAAAAAACGATAGCCAATCATATGGTCGTCATAAATAAGAAAAAAAGTAACGGGACCCACGAGAAATTCAGAAGCAGCCCCATCATATTTTTTAAGGTCACCCAATAGTGGTGCAACAGGTTTTCCATCTTTGCTGCCGCTCAATTTTCCCGGAAGAAGGGGATTCCGGTCATACTGATACCCTTCCTCTCCGGGTATGGCCAGATCAAAATAGAAAGAGGAGGCTTTGGTTCTCACTATACTTGGAGGGTTTTCTCTTAACGCCTCTTTCTGCCTGTTAAACTTTTCAGGGCTTTGAGCCATTGCATGAATTTTGGCAAAATCCTTATGGGAAGGCGCGCAGTGATAACATTCCTGATAATTTTCAACAGCCAGTTTCCAGTTTGATTTTACAGGGTAGGATTTTTGCATGGCTAATTTCATGTTATCAAAGCCGAACTGTTTGAAAACGTCTTTTAAGTCATCTTTCATGGCGTTTAAAGAAAGGGGTTTTTCTGCCAGACTGATAAAAATAAGCCCACCCACTAGTTCGACATGAACCTTATGAAGGCCGTTCTCACTTTTTTCAAAATCATCCGCCATAATGCGTGCAGCGATCAGATTTCCATCCAGATCATAGCTCCAGGCATGATAAGGGCAGGTGAAGCTTTTGGCATTTCCATTTTTCTCAAGACAAATACGGGAACCACGATGTCTGCAGACATTTAAATGTGCTTTGACTTTTCCTTCTTTATTGCGGGTGATGATGATTGATTCATTCGCAAAATCGAGTAGAAAATAATCGCCCGCATTTTGGATTTGTGAGGTGTGACCGGCCAGGAACCAGTTCTGAAAAAATATTTTTTCCAGTTCTCTTTCATAAAGTTCAGGATTCTTATAGAAATTCTGTTCCAGCGAGTAGCCTGGTTTATAGTTTTTAATCAGATCGCAAATTGATTTATCGGCACCCATATGAATTGATTGCTCCACCTGTATCTTTTGTACATTTGTACAATAAATGGCAAGGGTAATTTTTGCAATTTATTTTACTCAATTAAAAAAGGATTTAATGCCCTTTTATAAAAAAGCATTTTTATGGTGTGGAAAGATTTGTTTTAAATACTGCATCATCACTTTTTCCGCATCCTGACGGTTAAACTCCTGATTAGAAATAAGAATGTTAAGCCACAGCCCATCAGCCATTGCAACTATACTTTTTGTTAAGAGAGATATATCAATATCCTGATAGTATCCTTCATCCATCAGATCATTTAGTAAGTTTTCAAGTGTTTCAGTATAATCGGTCACCCTTTCCTGACTTATTTTCTTATAGACGGGTCTTGATTTTGCCTCGCCCCAGAACGCGAACCACACAGCTAATTTCTTATCATCAGCCACAGTGGCCTGATAATCAGACCGGAGCAGGGCCGCAAGCTTATTTGCCGGAGTATCATCAGCTTTTTCCAGCGCAGCCCGCCAATTCTGTTCATATTCAAGTCGTAAGAATTTCAAAGTTTCATTGAGCAGGTTTTCTTTGCTTGTGAAGTGCAGATTAACAATTCCCTGGCTGAGGCCAGCAGCCTTTGAAACATGGGATAACGTCGTGTCACTTAGTCCCCGTTTGGCAATTGATTGAATGGCGGCATCGATTAGCTGACGACGTCGAACATTTTTGGCAGCACGTCTAACGGGACTGGTTTTGGCTAGGGCCATTTTAAAACTCATTATGTTTAATAAAAAAATATTTTATAATAATAAAAATATAAGTCAATATAATAGGTTAATTAAATTTACTGAATATATATTCATTCATTTAAAGCTGGACAATTAAATATTCAGTTGGCATATTTTAAGACTATCAGGGAATGATTCTTGTGGGGCCGCCGACTAAGGGAAATGAAGCGATGAAAAAGTATGATGTGATAGTCATTGGAGCGGGTCATAATGGTCTTACCAATGCGGCTTTTCTGGCAAAAGCAGGGCTTGATGTCCTGATGGTTGAAAAGAACGACTATATCGGTGGGGCGTCAGTCAGCCGCAACCTTCATAAAGACTGGATGTATTCAAATTGTTCATATGTCTGCAGTCTTTTTAGGCCGGAAATCTATCGCTATCTTAATCTGGGGAAACACGGGCTTCAGGTTGTGACCTACAATGGCGGATTTTCACTCACTGACTGTGGTGATTATCTTGGCAGTTATAGTGATCATGATGTGATGCGCCGCGAAATCCAACGTCATAGCCCTATTGATGTTGATGCCTATGATCGTTATTATACCGAAATGGCAAAATGGTGCCGTTTTATCCGACCATTGCTTCTTCGGACGCCGCCAGACCCGACCAGTTTCAAAATCCGTGATCTGGATGAACTGAGGTTCCTCGCCAAAAAATTTGGGGAATTGGGGCATAAGGATCTGCATGATTTTATGCGCTTTTTTACAATCAGTGTTGGTGATTTTGTTGATCAGTTTTTTACCTCTGACCTGATTAAAGCGCACAAAGCCGGCTCAGCCGTTGTCGGAACCAATCTTGGTCCATATTCCCCGGGTACGGCTTATGTCCTTCTTCATCATTATATGGGTGATGTTGATGGGGCAACTGGGGCATGGGGGTTTGCCCGTGGGGGAATGGGCGCAGTGGCTAAGGCCCTTGCCGGGGCCTTTCAGGAGCACGGCGGGGAAATAAGAACTGGTTCCGGAGTTGAGCAAATCACGGTTAAAAACGGTAAGGTTACGGGGGTACGACTTGAAAATGGTGAAGAAATAAAAGCGGACCGGGTTGTTTCAAACCTTGATGCCAAGCGAACATTCCTAGGCATTATGGACCCGAAAGATGCGGGGGAAAAAGTGGTAAAAGCCGCCAAGAAATTTAAAATCCGCGGCTCATCGGGCAAACTGAATATTGCTCTTAACGGAATTCCGGAACTTTCAGCTCTGCCTAAGGACAGCAAACTCATTCAGGGTGACTTCCATGTGGTTGACAATATGGAAGCTTATGAACGCTCTTACGACGAATGGAAAAGTGGGACCTGGTCAAAAAATCCATATCTTGACGTTCTAATTCCGTCCCTTACGGATCCGACAATGGCACCACCAGGAAAGCATTTTATGTCGGTTTTTGTTCAGTACTGCCCTGAAAAAGTTAACGGCCAGGACTGGACACCAGAACTGGTGAAACAGTTTGGAGATACCGTTATCAATACTATTGCTAAATATAGTCCGAATTTCAAAAGCCTGATTGAACATGTTGAAGTCAGAACTCCTGGTAAAATTGAGGAAGAAATCGGTCTGACCGGCGGTAATATTTTCCAGGGAGAGCTTTCTTTAAGCCAGCTCATGTTTAATCGGCCATTTCCGGGATATTCCCAGTACCGTGGACCGGTAAATGGTATGTATATGTGTGGTTCGTCCACCCATCCCGGAGGCGGCGTTATGGCAGCCCCCGGCGCAAATGCGGCCCGTGAAATATTGATCGATATGAAAATAAGCACCACCGTGCCGGAGGATGAAGGGGATGACTGATAGCAATAAAAATAAATATGATGCCATCATTGTGGGCGGCGGCCATAACGGTCTTGTTTGTGCGGCTTATCTGGCGAAAGCTGGTAAAAAAGTAATTGTGCTTGAGGCGAACAGCCAGGTCGGTGGCGGCGCGGTGACAAGCGAATTATGTTACGGCAAACGGATTTCATATTGTGCCCATTTTCTGAACCAGTTGAATACCCATGTTTTAAAGGAATTAAATCTGGCAGCACATGGGCTAAAGTTTGCAGCAAGGGACCTGTCAACTGTCTCATTAGACAGGGATGGGGATCATCTAATTCTCACAAAAAATTCGGCTAAAGGCGGCGGTATCACCAAAGAAGAAGCTGTTGCCTATAAAAATTTTATGATGCTCATTCATGATTATGCGAAAACGCTGGGATTTTTAATGGATAGTCCGCCGATCGATATTTTCAATCCGGACTGGGATGACAAACTGGCAGCTCTGAAACTTGGCTGGAAGTTGAGGGTCGGGCTTGGCGCAGAAAAAATGTCTGAGTTGCTAAGGATGATCGGAATGAATATCCGCGATGTGCTTAATGATGAATTTGAAAATAATAAACTTAAAGGCGCATTATCTTTTGATGCGGTTTTGGGGACCCATACCGGTCCTTACTCGCCAGGTAATTTTCTCAATTTTCTTTACCGCTATGCCGCCGGCGATAGTGGGGCTTTAAATATTCCGGAAGGTGGTATGGGTGCCGTAAGCAATGCCATTGCTTCATCTGCCACGGCGTCAGGTGCAGAGGTTAGAACAGACGCACGGGTGCGGACAATTAATGTAGAAAATTGTGCAGTCAGTGGTGTGACGTTGGAAAATGGAGAGATCATCAATTCCAGTATGGTTATTTCCAATGCCAATACCAAAACAACTGTTTTTGATCTGGTGGGCACACGGCATTTTGAAGCTGATTTTGTGCTTCGTATGACCAATTACCGAATGCGCGGGGCGGCAGCAAAACTGCATATAGCCCTTCATGCCCTTCCTGACTTTAAAGGACTTTCAAAAGAGGATTTGGCCAATCGCCTGCTCATTGCACCAGATCAGGAGGATGTGGAACGCGCCTTTAATCATGTAAAATATGGCGAAACCTCCCCTTCCCCGATGATGGAAATATCCATTCCGTCACTGGTTGATAAAAGCCTGGCTGACAATGGTCATGTCTTAAGTGCCACTGTTCAGTATGCTCCTTATGCGCTGAAAGGTGGCTGGACAGAGGAAGCAAAGGCGGCGTTTCTTGAAACATGTATCGATCGAATTGCCGAATATGCCCCTGATATACGGGAGCAAATAGAACATGCGGAAATTTTAACACCAAAAGATCTTGAAGACCGTTTCGGTATGGTCGGTGGTAACTGGCATCATGGGGAGCTTACCCTTGACCAGATGCTCATGCTTCGTCCGGTGCCGGAAGCATCAAGATATGCATTGCCGCTTGACGGACTCTACATTTGTGGGGCCGGAGCCCATCCGGGTGGCGGCGTTATGGGTGCTGCCGGGCGTAATGCAGCAAAAGCAATATTAAAAGGAGAGGTGAAATGACCACAGAGATTGATCGGGACCACTGGCGCAGTGCCGTAAAATTTTCGCCTTTTTATAATAAGCTAAAAGACCATGACATGGTTAATATGTGGCATCGGTGGGCCGGGTATACGGTGCCAACTGTGCTAGAAAATACAACTTTTGAATATTTCGCCATTCGAAATACGGCCAGTCTTTTTGATTTAACACCAATGTCAAAATACCGGATTTGGGGACCGGAAGCTCTTGATTATATGAACCGCCTGTTACCAAGGGATATGACTAAATTGCGCGTGGGCCGAGTAGCTTATACTGCCTGGTGTGATGATGAAGGTATGGTGATCGATGACGGAACTGTTTTTCGTGTGGCGGAGGATGAATATCTTTTATGCGCACAGGAACGGCAGATGGAAATTCTTAAAAGGAATGCTATCGGCTTTGATATTGAATTTGAAGAAATATCGGATGAGATTGCGGCACTTTCCTTTCAGGGGCCGGTCAGCTGTAAAATTCTTAAGAATATGGGGTTTAAGGATATCGAGACCATGAAGATGTTCGATCTTCGCTATTTTGATTTTCCCGGCGGAGAGGTAATGATTTCCCGGTCCGGATATACCGGCGATCTGGGGTACGAACTTTGGATGAAAAATGAGCAGGCAGAACCAATGTGGGATGCTATTTTTGATGCCGGAAAAGATTATAATATCCGACCGATTGGCGGCAATGCCCTTGAAATAGCCAGGATTGAAGCCGGTCTTATTGCAGCCAATGTTGATTTTTCACCAGCCAATGAAACAGTGCGTCCTGGGCATGCCAAATCACCGTTCGAGCTGGGCCTGGACTGGATTGTCAAATTGGATAAGGGGGTCGTTTTTAATGGACGGCGGGCTTTGTTAAAGGAAAAACAGCAGGGATCCAGATTCCGTTTCGTCAGGCTGGATGTTGAAGGCAATAAGACGGCTTGTAATGCGTATCTTTTTGATAAAGAAAATGGGAAGAATATAGGCTATGTCAGCAGTGCGGTATGGGCACCGTCGGCCAAGAAAAATATTGCCCTCGGATTTGTAGATATGCCCCATGGCAAAGTGGGGGATATCATCTGGGCAGAAATTTATTATAAAAAAGAGCTTAAATGGAACAGGCGCTGGGCGAAATGTACGGTTATGGACGGTCCGGCATGGAACCCGCCCAGAAAAACAAAAACGCCACCGGATGATTTCTAGCCGAATGATATATGGTCTAATGATTATCGGCCATTGATAATAAGACCTGTTGAGCTTTCAATAAACTGATAGGCAGTTTCAAGACTTTTTCTTTGTGAGAAGCCTTCGGGGTCAAGGCAGCATTCAAGCCAAAGACCGTCTAACAATGCATAAATTCCAATGGCCAGTGACCGGGTGTCGCGCCCTGTCAAAGAATAGTTGTGCTTTGTGTATGCTGCTTTAAGGATGGACTCAATTGCATCAATATATTGTTGATATATTTCCTTGTGCGCCATCCTCAGATCCTGTTCACTTAATGTAACCGCCCAAAAGGCAAGCCAGACTCTGAGATATTTTGGGTCAACGTCATCAGGGGCAAAAGTGCTCTCGATATAAACCTTAAGTGCGTTTATAGGGTCTGTATCCATAGGGACAATTTTTGTCTTAAAATCTTCCAGGAATAAATTTGAGAAATATTTATAGCTTTCTGCAATGAGTTCTTCTTTACCAGTAAAATAATGGGTCAGAAGTCCAGGAGTAACACCGGCAAAGTCGGCAATTCGACGTACAGTCGTTCTTTTATAACCAAAATTTGCCAGAGAGCAGATCGTTGCATCTATAAAAAGCTGTTTTTTATCTGGGTTCTTCTTATCAACTTTAAATAAATTTCGGCCATCTTTCATTTAAAAATGCTCTTTTCAGGTTTAATTTATGTTAGAGTAGTACAAAATTTTTCAGTCGTCGTCAGATTTATTGCAAAAATCGAAATTCGTAACTTGAGAGGTTAATTATGACAGAATTTACACCTTTTGCTTCATTCATAGGAGGAGCGTTAATTGGACTTTCAGCAGTACTCTTAATGTTATTTCAAGGTAGTATAGCCGGTGTTAGCGGCATCTTAGGAAGGCTCTTGCCGCCCTGGGCGGAAGCCAGAGGGCTTGATTGGCGGGCAGCCTTCATTTTTGGTATTATTATTTCGCCCATACTGGTTAAACTCATTACCGGTCAAAATATTGAGCAAGTTGTGTCTGACAGTAAAATTGTCATGATTTCAGCAGGTCTGCTTGTTGGCTATGGCACCGGTCTTGGCAGTGGATGCACAAGTGGCCATGGGGTTTGCGGTATTTCGCGTCTTTCCATGCGATCAATTCTGGCAACTTTGACTTTTATGATCTCCGGTTTTTTAACAGTTTATATCATCCGTCATCTTATTGAAGGGGCATTCTGATGGGTAAAATAATTTCTGCTTTTATTGCGGGGCTGATTTTTGGACTGGGTCTAATTATTTCTGGTATGAGCAATCCCGCCAAAGTATTAAATTTTCTTGATTTGGCCGGTACGTTTGATCCCAGTCTGCTATTTGTTATGGGAGGTGCTATTCTTGTTGTATTTACCGGTTACAAGCTGGTGTTGAAACGTAATACGCCAATTTTTGACAATGCATTTCACATACCAACCCGAAAAGATATTGATAAAAATCTGATTATTGGTTCAGCAATTTTTGGACTTGGATGGGGGATTGGTGGATTTTGTCCGGGGCCGTCTTTGACGTCAATACTGCTTGGAAGTGAAGGAATAATTTACTTCTTTCCCTCTCTTATAGTTGGACTGATAATAACGAAACTTATTTAAGCTTAAGAGCACAGCAAAGAATTTCTTCTCCTATGAGGTCTGTTTTATGCAGACCTCATAAAAATTTATTGAAGAAAACACATAATTAAGCAGAATCTGCTTGTTCAGAGGCGCGGGAGAGATTTTTCGAAGGTTCCCTTTTATCCCGGTTATGAACCATATCATCCATTAACTGACTGATTATTCTGCTTCCAGTTTTTTCAAATAAAAACGGAAAAAAAGCGTGGGTCAGGCAGGCAAGTAGCGCAAGTGTCAGTTTGCCACAGAATGTAAGTGCGGATAATAGATGCCCAAAATACGTCTCGCCAACGGATGCAGGGTGTTCGGTAAATGAAATTCGCATGTCTGTTATCCTTAATTTATCCTATATTTAGTTTAGGAAATATAACATATGCGGGAGAAAAGATTTTTGCTTTCTTTAATAAAAATTACGAATTTCTGAAAAAAAATATTACTATTAATTAAAAAGATAGTATAATTTTACATATATTAGGTCATATTAAGAAAAATGAACCTGCTTATACGTAATTTAGCGGAAGTTTTGTTGTGCTTTTTATTTCTTCCATTACAAAACTGGAGCTAACATCATAAAGATCATCAATTTTAGAAATAATATCCTGATAAACCCGGTCATATTCTGACATATCGGGCACCAGTATTTTTAGTGAGTAATCAGTTTCGCCACTTAAGCGTAAAATTTCGACTACTTCCGGAATATGGATAAGAGAGTTTCGAAATTTTATCAGCCAGTCTTTTGAATGCTGACTGGTTTTTATATTGACAATGACAGTCAGGCCCAGATTGAGTTTCTTTTTATTGACCAGTGCAACCCGTTTTTCAATATAGCCTTTTTCCTCCAGGATCTGTACCCGTCGCCAACAGGGTGTTGTGGATAGGCCGACTTTTTCAGAGAGGGCAGCAGTTGAAATAGTGGCATCTTCCTGAAGGCATTTTAATATTTTTTTGTCAAAATCATCCATGAAGCAGTTTTCCCTATATTATAGAAAATAATTCTATTATTTGATGAAAGAATCGTAATCATATACTAAATTGGTGTGGTTTAAAAGATTACGCCGGGGTTTAATATATTTTTTGGATCCAGGGTTTTCTTAAGCAGTTTCATGAGGGCTATTTCTTCCTGTGACCGGCTATGGGCGAGCCAGGCTTTTTTCTCATGACCGATACCATGTTCTGCCGAGACGCTGCCTCCAATTGTTTTAAGCGGATCATAGACAATAACATTGGATTGTTCATGAAGGCTTTCATCACCGGTGTTCGGACAAATCATCAAATGGAGGTTGCCGTCGCCGATATGACCGATGACATAACAATTAGCCTGCGGCCAGGTGGTCGCAATTTTTTGCTGTACCTGTACAATATAACTTTCCATATGTTTAATTGGAAGGCTGACATCATACAGAAATAATGGGGAATTCCTTAATATTGGCTCGAAACCCTCTCTGATAATCCAGATAGATTTTCGTTCCTGTTCAGACTTGGGTATGATGGCGTCGGTAATGATACTTTCATCCATTGCATATTCAAGGGCGTTCATGAAAATCATATTGTCTGATTGTGCGTCCGTACCGGTACATTCGGTAATAACATAATAGTGATGGTCTCGGTTCATTGGGGCCTTATGATCATCAGGTCCGGTCACTGCCTGAAAATAATTACCCCACATAACCTCAAAGGCACTTAAGCGGGGTCCGTTTTTCTTCTTCATAAGATTTAAAAAACGGATAACATTTGAAAAGCTATTTAACCCGACCAATGCTGTCTGGCTGTTGGTCGTTGCCGTTTCGAGTTTGACAATGATTTTTGTGATGATGCCAAGCGTGCCTTCTGAACCAATGAATAGCTGTTTTAAATCATATCCGGCATTGTTTTTGATAACTTTATTCATGGAAGAAATAACAGTGCCGTCAGCCAATACTGCCTCTAGTCCGAGAATATGGTTTCGCATCATGCCGTAACGGATTACATTAATCCCCCCAGCGTTTGTTGCGGCGTTACCACCGATAGTGCAGCTTCCTCTTGCACCAAGATCAAGGGGAAAATAGAAGCCTTTCTCTGCCACAGATTTTTGTACATTTTCCAGAATTGCCCCCGCTTCAACAGTAACAGTGCCGCCTGTTTCATCAAATTCTTCAATCGCGGTCATGCGTTCTGTGGAAATAATCACGTGATCTATCGTTGAATCGGCGGCTTTTGCACATCCAGTCAGGCCACCATGAGTAACGATTATCTGTTCTTCGTCATTGCATTTCTTTATAATTTCAGAAAGCTGTGTCGTAGACGTTGGCTTAATGATGGCTTTTGCCGTAATCGGGGTGGCATCCCAATAACTGCTGGCGCGGTTTGAAATGCTGTCCCCTGTCAGGACAGTTTTTTCACCATATTCTGCTTTGAGTTTTTCGATAAATAATGACATTTAATCTTATTTCTTTTTTGAATATTGTGGGATTAGAGTTCTTGTTTTCCTTATGGCAGATTGGAATTGGCTAGAACCATTTCTGAATTTTAAATACGATAATTTGCCCCACAACAATAGCGGCTAATATTGCACAAAATATCCAGAATGAATAAGCATAATCAGCACCGGGAATTCCACCTACATTTATGCCCAATAGTCCGGTCAGGAATCCAAGAGGCAGAAATATAGCCGCTATGACAGAGAGGACATACATATTTTTATTAAGTCTGTCCGATAACATATTTGCAAGTTCATCTTTTACGATCTGGGCCCGCTCTCTTATTGCATCAAGATCCTCAACATGACGTAAGACATTGTCATAATTTTCATATAGGTAGCGTTTTTGTGTTGTGGAAAGCCACTCCATCTCAGAAATTCTCAGTTGACCAATTGCATCTTTCTGTGGGGACATATAGCGTCTGAAGATGATTGCTTTTCGTCTTATGTCGATGATATTTTCCCGTAGTGACAAATCAGGATCATCGAGAATTTTTTCCTCAATATCATCTGTTCGCTCATCAAGCTCGGTAATTACCGGTTCAATGCGTTCAAATAACCGAGTGATCAGCATGGTCACAAAATGCCCGGCATCAGTAGGACCGCGTCCATTTTCTATTCTTTCTTTAATATCAAGGATCGCCTTAAGCTGGCGTTTCTGAACGCTAATAATTCTGTGTTTGTCGACCCACATTCTGATAGAAACCATGTCTTCAGGGTCAGCATCCAGATTGAGGTTGGCGCCTCTCAATATAATAATGGCCCCATCGCCGATTTCGGTAATACGAGGACGGGTTTCCTCAGCGAGTAATGCGGAAACGACAAACGGGTCAAGATATGAAAGCTCATTTTCCAGCCACTCACGCGCTTGGGGGTTGCGTGCATCAAGATGGACCCAGGCCAGTTGTGAATTCTTAATTTTTTGGCTGGCCACTTTAATATCATCAATTGCATTTCCGCCGCCTTTGCCGTCAAAATCATAAGCGAGCAACATTGTTTTACTCATTTTAACTCACCTAAATTTTTAACGTAAACATCTCTTTGCGGAAATGGAATTTCGATATTATTATCTGCAAACTTATCCCATATGGCAAATAGAACATCACTCTTGGGCTTTTTTCTACCTTCAGTCACATTATCGACCCAGAAATATAGGGTAAACATCACAGCACTATCTCCGTAAGAATCAAGAAAACAATCGGGTGGTGATACGGTGCTTGATTTTGGGTGTTCTCTTGCCGCTTCCAGCATAAGGTCATACGCTTTTTTAATATCACTTTTATAAGATAC
>Ga0116152_10003040_pt1 | contig 13533 bp, 10 predicted proteins | sample AD_UKC119_MetaG_FD_89894 | JGI IMG/M metagenome (GOLD analysis project Ga0116152, IMG submission 89894) | Active sludge microbial communities of municipal wastewater-treating anaerobic digesters from Hong Kong - AD_UKC119_MetaG | ecosystem: Engineered > Bioreactor > Anaerobic > Digestate...
CAGCGCCTCGAAGCCGAACAACGCCGTGCTGAGCAGCAGCGCCTCGAAGCCGAACAACGCCGTGCCGAACAGCAGCGCCTTGAAGCCGAACAACGCCGTGCCGAGCAGCAGCGCCTCGAAGCCGAACAACGCCGTGCCGAGCAGCAGCGCCTCGAAGCCGAACAACGCCGTGCCGAACAGCAGCGCCTCGAAGCCGAACAACGTCGTGCCGAGCAGCAGCGTTTGGCTTTTGCAGAGCACTTGCTGCAACAGCAGCTTGATAAAGTGCTTGTTGCTCAAATGGCAGTTTTGCCAACCTCCAGCTCCAATAAAAAAGTACAACACATAGAAAATTCTGACAGAAAATTAAGATTTACCCAACCTCAATTATTTGGCCCTATTCCACTTGGTAAGAAATCTGCAGCTGATCTTGCTTGCCAAAAGATTGGGGGCATAAAAGCTCTTGGCTATCACCCAAGAGCATTGGCCGAAAATGGCTCACTAATTCCAGGTGGTGCTTATCTATGTGCATTTACAGCACAGGAGCTCTCTCTCTCCCGATTGATTAGCTCTACCCCTGCGAGCCAAGCTCCCAGACTGGAAGCAATTAATTGACAGCTTCAGTCAATCTTGGCACCTGCAATATCATCATTATTTAATATTTATTAATGGGTTACAGGCTAATAAAAACCGAGTACATATTGTTTTCATGAAATGGATCTATCGTATAATTTTTCTATCAACTCTTGCCATTCTGGCGTGGCATAGTTTGGCATGGCGGTCAGCAGGTATCGGCCCCAGTGATTTTATCGACTCAAATCCACTGCAGGAGCCCATTTCATGGTATCTGTTTCCACTGGCTCATCCGGATACCTGGCTAAAACTGTCCACAAAAGCCTTGGCTCAAGGCGATGAGAAAAAAGCCTATCAATCTGCCCTCTTTGCTTTTTTGCATGATCCTGGTAACGGGCGTGCCGCTATACAAATGATGCATATTCTCAAACGCCAAAGCAAGGATATAGAGGCCAGAGAACTCGCTGAGTTAGCTACAAATCTTTGGCAGGCTGACTCATACACTCATGCCCAACTGGCTAACTTCTGGCTCGACCAAAATCAACCGGGGCGGGTAATCAGTGAGTGGAGCCAACTGATCATCCGTAATCCCTCCAAATATCAACGGGAGCTGTTTCCCATTTTCAAACAGCTATTGGAAACCCAGGAGGGCTTTACCCTGCTGACACCTTATATGCTTGATCCTCCCTCTTGGTGGAATGCTTTTTTCAACTACCTGGTAGCCCAGAATACAGAGACCGAACTCATCACCACCATCTACCAGCAAAGACTGCAGTCTCAAGTACCCGTCAATGAGGTAGAGCGCCGAGCACTGACTCGATACTTGCTTAAGGGAAAACAGTATGCCCAAGCCTATTTTCTATGGCTCAGCGGACTTGATGAGGCTAACCTGAAACTAAACAGGATTATCCATGATGGCGGCTTTGAAGGAAAAATATACAATTCCGGTTTTGACTGGCAATACCGAAACCAGAATGGTGTCAAATTCATGGTTGCATCAACCACTGGGGCGAAAGGTCATAAAGCCATTAACCTGAAGCTGAACACCCAAAACCTGAACTTTCAGCATCTTAGTCAACTGCTACAGATGTCTTCAGGCTCTTATACCTTGAGTTTTAAATACCGGGTTGACCGACTGCAAACTGATGGGGGGCTAAGCTGGAGAGTTCGCTGCTTGGAGAACAACCAGATCGTGGCAGAAAGCCCGTCTTTGTCAAATCGCTCCCCATGGAGTACGGTCTCCGTCCCGTTTGATATACCATCAGAGAACTGTAGCACCCAGATTCTGCGACTGGAGGCCAGTAGCCAATATGCTCATCGCAGGAACTTCAAAGGCAGCCTCTGGTTTGATCAGGTTGAAATCAGCCGTAAGACTACTCCATGAAAGAAAGCCAGAAGAATAGCAGGTTTTCTTTCGAAAACATGAAGTTCCTCATACTGACATTAATGCTGACATTAACCCCTTTTCTTAGTAGTGGCAAAAGCATTCTGGCCTTGGCTTTTCTGGAAATGACAGCAATTTTGTTATTTATATTGGAAACACTGAATCCAAGTCATCAGGGGAAAATTAACTTATTTGTTAAATTATTTTTTTGGACTATTATCCTTTCTCCCTTACTCTACCTGATTCCTTTATCATCAGAAACTTGGCAACAGCTGCCTGGACGGTCTCTTTATTTGCCATCGGTAGAGTGGCTAGAAGCCAATCAAGAACAGGCTATGTGGCTTACAGCCAGCCTTGTCCCTGAAAAAACAGTACATGCCATTCTTGCCACGCTCCCCTTGGCAGCAGTTTTCATGGTCACTGCCGGTTTATCGCAGCAAAAGACACTCCAGGTGCTCAATCTGCTTTTTATTGTTGCAGCTATTCAAGCCTGCATTGCATTAATACAGCCATTCAATCCCAAAGCTATAAGCCTTATCTTAAGTGATCACTATAATACGAGTGCATCACAGGGTACTTATCTAAATCGTGACCACTTCTCTGTATTAATGTATTTATTATTATCTCCCGCCATGGGGCTTATATTTCTGAATTTCGGAAAAAAAAATAAGAATCATCCAGAAGATGATAAAAAACAAAAATCAATTAATGTCTCACTCATACTGGTTTGCTTTGTCATCCTGATCACAGTAGCAGGTATGGCCTCCAAATCCAGAATGGGTGTTACCCTGACTTTAGCCTCATTATTTTTATCATTGATAATCTTTTCAGGTCATATTGGTGGTAAACGGACAGCAAGCTTTTCCATCACCCTGCTAATCGCTATTGTATCAATTATCACAATGATTGGAGCCACTCCAATTATTAACCGTTTTATTGCTCATGACCCAAGCTCGGACTTACGCTTTAAAATTTTCCCTATCGTCTCACAGGGAATCAATGACTTTTTTCCTGTAGGTAGTGGGCCAGGAACTTTTCAAGAAGCATTTCGACTTTACCAGCCTGTTGATATGTCCAATTTTATCAACCATGTCCACAATGACTATCTGGAGTTGATCTTTGAAATGGGTGCCGTAGGCATCATGATAATAGGGATGATGATTATAAGCTGGCTCTGGGGATGGACATCAATTATCGGTTCGCGCTGGAGCAAATCCACTTTCATCAAAGCTGGATCTGGTATAAGCATACTAATGGTAATTGTTCATATCTCAATGGACTTTATCTTACATACACCGGCAAATGCCCTTATTTTTATATTTTTACTGAGTATTTTTCTGAGGAAAGAATAAAGCAGATATCAGACCAGTCAATAACTATAACTAAAAACCCTCTGTACACGACAAAAATTCTGAACGAGCGTAAGTCGCTGATTCTTCGTTAGCAAACCTTGCTCACTAGAACAAAAAATCAATAACTTACAGAGCTTTGAGAAAAATTGTCGTGTACAGAGCTAAAAACCGATACCAATTATATTTTGAAACCAAAAATTAGTCTTGACTTGTCTTTAGTAAAATATTATAATATGTTTAGGCGGAAGGAAGAAAATTCACAGGTCGAACAAATTTTCCCTCAACAGAGACAGCAAAATATGCGAACATATAATCTATTACTTCTACCCATCCTGATGGCATTCACTACTGCCTGCAGTAATACAGGATTATCCACTTCAACCTCCTCCGCCATGGATAAGGTCGTGCCTTATCTGGCAAAGTCCAACACCAGTATTCAGCCGGACGGGGTTTCTTGGGCAAACAGTAAAGCCTTCCATTCAGTACCCGGGCAGCTTCAGGCTAAAGGTAACCAAGTTTGCCAGCGTTACAACTTCGATGCAGCTGTTGGCTATCATCCCGAAGCTAAAGACTTGAAAGGTAACCTTATTCCTGGTGGTGGTTATTTATGTGGGAAGGTGGCAAGCTAAGTTACAGCTATCCATTATTCAACTTATACTTAAAATCTTTGACTGGTCAGCGTAGTCTGCCCCCGCTCCCAAGAGCAGTCTTGTCCTACGTCTTGATAAAGGTGATCATTATGAAAATCAATCTGTTTCTTCTATTAGGCTTGGCATTGTTGCCTTACACAACAACCCAAGCTCAAACTCCAGCTGCTCCCAAGGTAGTGGCAACTGTTGTATCAACCAGTGGAAATGTCCTGATCGAAAACACTGCCGGCCAACGCCGGTTAGCAAAAACTGCCATGCCAATCATGCAGGGTGAGAATGTTTTCGTACTTGAAAAAGCCAAGGTACAGTTGAAGTATGCAAAAAGTGCCTGCCAAAATACTTACCCAGCTGGTACTTTACTGAGTATTGATGAAGCCAGTCAGTGTGCACAAGGCAGACAATTAGGCACCCAACAGGCAAGTGCAGCAGGTCAACAAGGCTATGGTGCTGCAGGTTCCCGTCGGGTAGCTGGTCTGGGTTGGGGGCCTGGTGGTCTTGGTGCACTGGGTAGTGGTGGCGCTGCAGCAGCAGGGCTTGCCGCAGCAACAGTAGTCGCAGTTGCAGCACAGGATAATGACAGTAATACTCCAGTAAGTCCTTAGTAGTGTCAGCAGGAAGTTTATTCCTGACAAAGGGATAAGTTGCTACCTCAAAAAGCCCTTGGATAAAATTCAGGGGCTTTTTTGTTTTGGCTTGGTAATTTCCATACCAACCTTGGCTACCCTCTACTTTCGTGCTTAACTGCAGACCTTCACTAAAAAAAGCAGAGCACAGGAGCAAAGTACCTGAATCATGGCCCAATACATCTTCACCATGAACGGGGTGGGCAAAGTCGTCCCGCCCAACAAGTTCATTCTCAAGGATATCTACCTCAACTTCTTCCCCGGTGCCAAAATTGGTGTCCTCGGTTATAACGGTGCAGGCAAGTCGACCCTGCTGCGCATCATGGCTGGCGTGGATACCGAAATTGTCGGTGAGGCCCGCCCGCAGCCGGGGATCAATATCGGCTACCTGCCACAGGAACCACAACTGGACCCTGACAAGGACGTGCGTGGTAATGTTGAGGAGGGTTTGAAAGTCATCAAGGAGGCTCAGGAGAAGCTGGATGCGGTTTATGCCGCCTACGCAGAGCCGGATGCCGATTTTGATGCGCTGGCCGCCGAGCAGGCACGGCTGGAGAACATCCTGCAGGCCTCCGACGTGCAGAATCTTGAACACACGCTGGAAGTCGCCGCCGATGCGCTGCGACTGCCGCCTTGGGATGCCAAAGTGGAGAGCCTGTCCGGGGGCGAGAAGCGTCGCGTGGCTTTATGCCGCCTGCTGCTGTCTTCACCCGACATGCTGATTCTGGATGAGCCCACCAACCACCTGGATGCCGAGTCGGTAGCCTGGCTGGAACGTTTTCTGCAGGAATTTCCGGGCACCGTAGTCGCGGTTACCCACGATCGTTATTTTCTGGATAATGTGGCGGGCTGGATTCTGGAGCTGGACCGGGGTCAGGGTATTCCCTGGGAGGGAAATTACTCCTCCTGGCTGGAGCAGAAAGAAAAACGGCTGGCGCAGGAAAAGAAAGCCGAGCAGGGTCGCCTCAAGGCCATGAAGGAAGAGCTGGAGTGGGTACGCTCCAACCCCAAAGGGCGGCAGGCCAAAAGCAAGGCCCGCATGCAACGCTTCGAGGAACTGGCTTCCAGCGACTATCAGGCCCGTTCGGAGACCAATGAAATTTACATTGCGCCGGGGCCGCGTCTGGGTGATCTGGTGATTGAGGCCCAGGGTATCAGTAAAGCCTTTGGGGATCGGGTGCTGTATGAGAACCTGAGCTTCAACCTGCCACGCGGCGGGATTGTCGGGGTGATCGGCCCCAATGGAGCCGGCAAGACGACCCTGTTCCGCATGATCACCGGGCAGGAACAGCCGGATAGCGGCAGTTTCCGTGTCGGGGAGACGGTACAGATCGGTTACGTGGATCAATCCCGTGATGCGCTGAATGGCAAAAAAACTGTATGGGAGGAAATCTCGGACGGACAGGACATCATCACGGTGGGCGGCTACCAGATTCAGTCACGAGCCTATTGCGGGCGCTTCAACTTCAAGGGAGATGCACAGCAGAAGCGGGTTGGTGACCTGTCCGGGGGTGAGCGTAACCGCGTGCATCTGGCCAAACTGCTGAAATCCGGTGGCAACCTGCTGTTGCTGGACGAACCGACCAACGATCTGGATGTGGAAACCCTGCGCGCCCTGGAAGAAGCCTTACTGAATTTCCCCGGCTGTGCGGTGGTGATCTCGCACGATCGCTGGTTCCTGGACCGGATTGCCACCCACATACTGGCTTTTGAAGGTGACTCACAGGTCACCTGGTTTGAAGGCAATTACAGCGATTATGAAGAAGATTACAAACGTCGCCATGGCAACGAGCTGCACCCGCAGCGTATCCGCTACAAGCGTCTGAAAAGCGCCTAACCAGCACCAGCAACCTTCAACTTCGGAAAGGCCACCGAAAACAGGTGCACGAAAAAGCCCCCGCAGATCACTCTCCGGGGGCTTTTTTATTTGTGCTTCCGAAACTCAGTCCGGAAGCTCTCAATACCCGGCTACAGCCGGCACTGTGCCACTTTCAGCCGCTCACCCCGCTGGATACGGCTGCCGGACATGCCATTCAGCTTGCGCAGATCACGCAGGGAAACACCGGTTTTTTCACCGATTTCACCCAAGGTATCCCCCCGGCCAACCTTGAAGTAGAAAGTCCGGACCCCTTTCCTGTCGGAATGACGTGTAGCCTTGTGCAGCTTGCGGCTGACACTTTTACAGTCAGACAACGATGAATCTGCACTTTTTCGGCTGCTTTTATCCTTTTTGTCCTTTTTGCGTTTCGAGGACGCGGACGGCTTGTCGTCTGCAGTGCCGGTATTGAGTGCAACCTGCATGCCGCTGTCTGCCGGTGCGGAAGCATCAAGAGCCGCAATCTCACCACCCACCTGCTCCACAGCATCCTGTACGGCCTGCTGTATATAGCCGGCGCTCTGGAAATTCTGCAGGTTTTCATCCACACCCTGAACAAAACTGGCGTACTGCAGCCGGCCCTGTTGCCGGGCCAGCAGCTGCTGCTGTTGCACCTGCTGCTGATACAGTTGCAGCTGACGCTGATAAACCAGCAGCTGCTGACGGTAGTTCTGCATTTTCTGATTGTAGTGCTGCACCTGCTGATTGTATTCCTGCACCTGGCGCTGGGCCTGCTGCTCCGCTTCACGGCGCTTGTTGGCCAGTATGCGGTCCTGCCGGATTGCCAGCTGATCCAGGCGGCGTTTTTCCTGTGCCATGATGTTGTAGGCCTGCAGGTTGGCACGACGCTCGGGTGAAGCTGAATAGACATTGGACAGCTCGGCCTTGGCACGCAGCTTGGTGAAGGCGTTCAGTACCTGTACCACATAGCGCCGGGTTTCCCGATAGGGAACACCGGCCCCATAACGGTCTACCGTGCCCTCACCCGAGTTATAGGCCGCCACCGCATGACGCACGCTGCCGTTGTAGCGGTTCAGCAGCCAGCGCAGGTAGTAGGTACCGGCAAAAATATTCTGGGTGACATTGTAACGATTGGTTACGCCGAAACGGCGTGCGGTGGCGGGCATGAGCTGCATGAGCCCGGCAGCACCCTTGGGAGAAACGGCCATGGGCCGGAAGCAGGTTTCTGCGGTAATCACCGCCTTGACCAGGTTTTCATCGACGCCAAAGCGCATGGAGGCGGCTTCAATCACCTTGTGATAGGGACCGGCCTTGAGGTGCAGGGTTTCCGAACTGTGCTGGTCACAGGTTCTGCCCGTGTACTTTTTGCCTGATGCAGCCTGAGCCATGGCACTGAAAGACATCCCCAGCGTCAGCACCAATGCACTGATCCCCGCCCTGTGAATCATACCCGTTTTCATGTTTTGCATCCTTGTAGGACGTGTGTTGCGTGCAAAGCCCTCGCCCGCATATCTGCACCTTTCGAGTTGTTTCCCGCTGTCTGCAGGCACTTCTGTCGCCGGGTCGGAACCCGATGCCGACACAGACCGGACATAAGTCAAATGTGTCATAGAAAATTTAACGTGTCTGTATAATGATTTTGTGTGAACGAGACTAATTGTAATTATTAATAGAATGATTATTTATCATAATCACGCACACTGCTCACCAGACACACTGACCTCTACGCTGATTTAAAAAAAGCTGATCTTATGGCTTATAATGGCTTCAGGCCAGCATTTGGTTATATTTAAACCAACCTGCCCCCCCCCCTTTTTCCTGCCACAATGGAGCCAAAACCCCCGTACCATGCCCAGCGAGATCACGCCTGCACAAACGGAAGTGGATGAAAACGGCATCCCCTTTTCCACCTTTTATGGTGACTATTATTTCAGTAAAAATAACGGACTGGAGGAAACTCGTCATGTATTCCTGCAAGGGAACCGGTTGCCACTGCGCTGGGCCGGCCAGTCCTGTTTCAGCATTGCGGAAACCGGCTTCGGCACCGGCCTCAACTTTCTGACGAGCTGGCATGCCTGGCGGGCAGATTCCGGGCGCTGTGAGCGGCTCCACTACCTCTCCATCGAGAAACACCCGCTTCCCGGGGAGCAGCTTGCCACCCTGCTGGCCCGCTGGCCGGAGCTGGCGCCACTGACAAACCGGCTTGTGGCGCAATATCCGCCTGTGCTGGCCGGCTTCCACCGCTTGTCGTTTGAAGCCGGCAGATTGCAGCTGACGCTGTGTTTCGGGGATGTCCACACCATGCTGGACGCACTCGGCACCCCGGTGGATGCCTGGTATCTGGATGGTTTCGCACCGGCCCGCAATCCGGACATGTGGTCCCTGCCACTGATGCAGCAACTGGCACGCCTGAGCCGGGCAGGTACCACCTTTGCCACTTTTACTGCTGCAGGTAGCGTGCGTCGCAACCTGCAGCAGGCCGGCTTCCAGGTGGAAAAGCAACCCGGATTCGGCCACAAGCGCGAGATGCTGGTCGGCAGGCTGGAAACCGTCGGGCCGGCAGCCCTCCTTGAATCATCAGCCTCCGGTTCACCCCGGGCATCATCACCGTCCGCACTGACGCTACCCTGGTTTCGCCTGCCGGAACCGGTCATCACGCACCGGAGCGCGGTTGTCATCGGGGCCGGCATTGCCGGTTGTCAGGTGGCAAGGGCACTGGCAGAACGCGGCTGGCAGCTTGAGATACTGGAACGCCATGCCGAACCAGCCAGTGAAGCTTCCGGTAACCGGGCCGGGATTATTGCCCCGAAAATGACGGCTGAACCGGGTCTCGGTGAGCACTTCTATCGCAGTGCCTTCCTGTTCACCCTGCGCCTGCTCAGACGCTTGCGGGCAGACGGGCATGCGTTTGAATGGGAATCCTGCGGCACCCTGCAGCTCAATCACAATGAGCGTGAGTACCAGCGCTGGCTGAAACTGCAGGCACGCCAGCTGCCAGCAGAATTCCTGCAGCTGCTGAGCCACGATGCAGCCTCCGACCGTGCCGGACTGCCCCTGCCCTGCGGTGGCAGCTTCTTTCCGGACGGTGGCTGGCTCAATCCACGCAGCCTGTGCCAGGCCCTGCTGGAATACCCCGGCATTCAACTCCGGCAGCATCAGGAAGCCATCACTCTCAAAAGGAGCACCGGTGGCTGGCAACTGTTTGATGCGCAGCAGAATCTGCTGACAGCAGCACCACTGGTGGTTATTGCCAATGGCCGGGATGCCGCCCACTTCACACAGACCGCCCCCCTGCCACTGGTGCCGGTTCGGGGCCAGAGCAGCCTGGTGACAGCCAGCCCCGAATCCCGGCAGCTTCAGGTCACCCTCGGACATGAAGGTTATTTCACCCCGGCGATTCAGGGGCTGCACGTTTTCGGTGCCAGCTTCGAACGCGGCCAGGCCCATCCGCAATGGCAGCCCCACATCGATACCCGGAATGTCCGGCAACTGCAGCGCTACCTGCCGGAACTGGCAGCCACCCTGCCGGCAGTACAGGCCGGTCATACCGCCATTCGCATGAGTACACCGGACCGTTTTCCCTGTGTCGGCCCCCTGCCGGACTGGCAGGCTTTTGCCCGTGACTACGCCCTCCTCCGCCATGGCCGGCATCATCAGACTTTCGCCCCCGCCCGCTATCAGCCGGACCTGTACCTGGCCGCCGGCTTCGGCTCCAGAGGGCTGACCACCAGCGCCCTGTGTGCCGAACTGCTGGCCTGCCTCATCAACAATGAACCTTTACCACTGGAAAAAGGTCTGTATTACAGGCTGCATCCGGCCCGCTTTGTCATCCGGCAGCTGCAACAAGGCACGCTGCCTCGCTGATGCCGACAAACCCCCGTGACAAGGCTGCATGCACAACACCAGACAGGAATGCTAGACTTATGCCTACACTACCCATGCAAGGAGATCGTTCATGAAATCACGCTGGCTACTTGCCTTATCCATGATGTTCATTTCCGGTGCCGCCGCCGCCCAGCAATGGGAGGCCAAATGTACCGACGGGAAAAACCTGCACTACCTGCAGAACATCAACGGGGACGGCTACCTCTACCTGACGGTGGAGTTACCGGACAAGACCAAGCGTGTATTCCCCTATGCACGGATCAAGCAGACCATGTTCAACGGGCAGGCAGTCTGCGGTCAGATTTTCAACGGTCTGCAGACCCGGACCAACCAGCCGGTGACACAGTTCTGCGTCAACAAGCAGCTCAAGATCATTTACCTCAAGTATCAGGACCCCATGGAAAGCCAGTCCATGCAGGGTGGCAAGTTCTGTGACGCCACCGTGATCGAACGCTGAACTTCCTGACACCTAATCTGCGCCGCCTGCGGGTGGCGCTTTTTTTGTGGCCGCCTCATCCGGTACCGGCTGGATCAGCTCGCGCAAATCCTCCAGCTCCCCGGAGGCTGCCCGGTTTTCCCGGATTATCTGCTCCAGACGCTGTTTCAGCTGGCTGCGCTGCTGCTCCAGCAGCTGGTTGCGCTGCTGCAATGCCTGCCAGTCCTGAAGCATTTGTTCATAGCGGCGACGCTCGGTTCCCGACAGCGACTGCACGGCCTGCTCACTCAGGTGCAGTTCGGCAGGCGGCTCCGGCAACGGTGAAGGCTCCGGTGTCCCTGCTTCGGCCTGCTGAGTTTCCTGCATATCAGGAGCGCCGGGTACGTCAGTCTGAGCCACAGCCTTGGATACCTCGGATACCTCGGATACCTCGGATACCAATGTGGCAGCTTCCCTGTCATTGGCGGCTTCGGTGGATAAAGTTGCAGATGGCTCGCTTGCAGGCGGGTGTGTTCCGGTATCCGGCTGTACATCGACAGCCACCGACTCTGCCGGCTTCTCCTTCTGCCGGGCCGGCGACGGCTGTGGCTGTGGCAGCAGTACCTCAGATGCCGTTTCCTGTGGCTCGTGTGCAGACAGCCTGTCATCCGGGAGCGTGATGGTGTGCAGCCCGTACATCAGCAGGCCGGTCAACAGTACCCCCGGTATAATGCCCAGCCAGATAGCTGCATGGTTGTTTTTGTACATGGATTCCCTGTCCCGAGAGCGGCGAAATGTCAGTCTAACATGAGAATCTGTATTTGACAGTGCACCTGCCTGCTACCAAACTGTGGTAAATATCGGTTTCAGGCTTATAATTCTGGTGATCTTTCAATCCTGTATTGATGCTCCCACTACCCAACCAAGGAGAATCCGGATAAATGAATAAAATGAACAACACGACTCCATTCGTGTCAGTGCTCTGCCTGCTTTCAGTTGTCATGCTGGCCGGCCCCTCCCACGCAGAAACCACAACCGCAGCAACAGACCCGAATGCCACAGACGTACAGCCGGCAGCCGGACGCGTGGTTTGCACTGAAGACAAATGTGAACTGATCACAGACGCGGAAGCGGCTGCTGGCGAAGAACAGCCTGCTGCCGAAGGGCAAGCGGCTACGGAAGAACAATCTGCAGCTGCTGAAGGACAGCCTGCCTCTGGGGAACAAGCAACAACTGAAGAGCAGCCCGCTGCGGAAGGACAGGCAGCTACCGACGGGCAACCGGCTACGGAAGAACGGGCAGCCCCTACGGAGGAGCAACCCGCTACCGCTGAAGAACAGTCTGCTGATGCGGAAGAACAGCCCGCTGCGGAAGAGCAACCGGCTACGGAAGGGCAGCCTGCTGCAGAAGAGCAACCAGCGGCTGCTGAGGAACAACAGCCAGCTACTGAGCAGCCTGCTGACGCTGCGGCACAAACAAGCACTGACGAGCAACCCGCCACCGCTGAAGAACAACCAGCTGCGGAAGAGCAATCTGCCACTACGGAGGAGCAGCCCACCGTCGCTGAAGAGCAGCCGACTACGGAAGAACAACCGGCTGCTGATGCTGGGGAACAACCAACGGCTGAAGAACAGCCCGCTGATGCTGAGGAACAGTCGGCTACAGAAGAGCAGCAACCGACTGCTGAGGAACAAACAGCCACTGAGCAGTCGGCAACGGAAGCGCAATCTGCTGCCGGGGAACAACCGGCTGCAGAAGAACAGCCTGCCGATGCTGAAGAACAACCGGCAACGGAAGAGCAATCTGCTGCCGAGGAACAACCGACTGCAGAAGAACAGCCTGCCGATGCTGAAGAACAACCGGCAACGGAAGCGCAATCTGCTGCCGAGGAACAACCGGCTGCAGAAGAACAGCCTGCCGATGCTGAAGAACAACCGGCAACGGAAGGGCAGCCTGCTGATGCTGAGGAGCAACCAGCCACTGATGAACAATCCGCTGCTACGGAAGGGCAGCCTGCCAACGATGCTGAGGAACAGTCTGTCACCACTGAGGAGCAGTCTGCTGCGGAAGAACAGCCCGTTGCCACAGAGGAACAACCGGCTGCTGAAGCGCAATCTGTCACCACTGAGGAACAGGCAGTCACTGACGAACGGTCTGCTGATACTGGGGAGCAACCGGCTGCGGAAGAACAGCCTGCTGCTGCCGAAGCACCACAACCGGCCACCGAAGAACAGCCTGCTCCAGAAACAGAAGCAGGTGGTGGCGGTGAAAGCAGCACACAGGTAGCGGCAGCCGGCACCGTCTCACAGGCTGATGCTGAAAAGTTGTACCAAACCTTATGCTTCAGCTGCCACGACTATGGTATTGCCGATGCCCCCAGACCTGGAGACACACAAGCCTGGGAAAGCCGGACTGCAGCCGGACTGGAAACCCTTTACATGAATACGCTGCAAGGTAAGAATGCCATGCCCGCCAAGGGTGGTGACTATTCATTGAGTGACGAGGAAGTCAAAGCCACTGTTGACTGGATGCTGGCCCAATAATGGGCAATTGTTGCTTATAAATTTTTTACTGAAGGAAACCTAATCTCATGAAAACCCTGATTGTCGGTATTTCAACCCTGGCGCTGCTTGGGCTTTTAAGTGGCTGCGGCCAGAAAGAAGATGAAGCGGCCAAAAATGCCACTTCCACCGAGCAGGCAACAGAATCCACGACCCAGGCAACTGATACCGCTGCCGACTCTGCAGCACAAGCCGCTGATGCCGCTGCCGATACGGCTGAACAGGCCGCTGATGCTGCAACCGACGCTGCTGAACAGGCTGCTGACGCCGCAAC
>Ga0116152_10003042_pt1 | contig 13528 bp, 13 predicted proteins | sample AD_UKC119_MetaG_FD_89894 | JGI IMG/M metagenome (GOLD analysis project Ga0116152, IMG submission 89894) | Active sludge microbial communities of municipal wastewater-treating anaerobic digesters from Hong Kong - AD_UKC119_MetaG | ecosystem: Engineered > Bioreactor > Anaerobic > Digestate...
AAATCCAGAAGACTTGCTTGCTCATTTAACAGCAATTAAAAAGTTTTTCACAAAAGAAAACATTGCGAAATTTCAGAAAGAAGAAAAGAAATTTTGGAAAGAGAACATGAAAGGTAGCGATGTTACAATTCATTTCTTCAACGAGCTTGTAAAAATGAAATGGACTTCTAACTTTCCGCAAAATGATAATCCGCAACGAAGAATACAAGACATCAAAGAAAAGGGTTACACAATTGCTTCTAGGCGTAACGGAAGAAAAGCTGAAAGACTTTTGTTGCCAATTCCGAGAGGTGCGGAAACAGGCTACGAAATTTTTTCATCTGCTTTCAGAAAGAAAGCATTGAAAACACTAAATGAAATAAATGTTTATGAATTAAGTTCGGCAAACAAACATGGATTGCTACCTGACCATAAATTTCCTGAAATCAGGTGGGACGAAGAAACCCGTGCAGAAAATCCGGATGAAATGCCAGAAACTGAAATTAAAGAGAAGTTTCAATTGTTGGACAATCAACGGAACCAGCAAAAACGAGAAGTTTGTAGAAAATGTTTTCAGACAGGCGAAAGAGGAAAACTTTTCGGCTTAAACTATTTCTATAAAGGAACTGATAAGTGGGACACCAAAATTCCCAAAGTTGGTAAAGAAGCTGAAAAAGGGTGTGTAGGTTGTGGTTGGTATGACATTGAAAAATGGCGTGACAGTTTAAACAAGTTAATCGAAAAAAGTCAAAAATAAACTTGCATACTATAATTAGCATTTGTAGTTTTGTAGAAAAACTGAATAGATGAATGAAGAAGTAACATTTGGTAGTGTGTGTTCGGGTATTGAAGCTGCACAATTAGCGTTCAATCCTTTTGGACTAAAACAGGTATGGAGCTCAGAAATTGCTGAGTTTCCTAGCAAGGTTTTAGACTTTCATTATCCACATATACCAAATGTTGGTGACATGACTAAATTGCCTAGTTTAATACTGGACAAAAAGTATTCTGTTCCTGATGTTTTTTGTGGCGGTACTCCTTGCCAAGCATTTTCACTAGCAGGTTGGAAAAACGGACTATCAGATGAACGTGGACAGCTTACAATGACATTTATTGAAATTGCAAATGCAATTGATAAAATCAGAGAAACCGAAAACAAAAAACCTGCAATTGTACTTTGGGAAAATGTTGAAGGTGTTCTAAATGACAAAACAAATGCATTTGGCAACTTCATTGCAGGTTTAGCAGGTTATGACGAAGAATTGAAAATTAGTAAATGGTCTAAATCGGGTTTTGTCCTTGGAAAAACAAGAAATGTTGCTTGGCGTGTAATAGATGCAAAGTACTTTGGACTTCCTCAACAACGTAAACGCCTTTACGTTATGGCAGGTGGAAAGGATTTCAGACCTGACCAATTATTATTTGAGTTTGACAATAAGAATGTTGAGCTCCTTTTCAAAAACAATTCATCAAAACGAAATAACGGTTCACCAACACTTTTTAGTGACGACATTGAATTATCAGAAAACGAAGAACAAATAATTTTTAAAGACAATACAAAATTTGAGTTTTTTAGAAAATATACAGACTGTCTTTACTCTGCATACGGTACAAAATGGAATGGTAACGCAGCAGCTTACAATGGCTCTCTATACGTTGCACAAAACGACAGAATAAGAAGATTTACGCCACTAGAATGTGAAAGGCTTATGGGTTTCCCTGACAATTACACTCTTGTAAACGGAAACAGCGATACAAATAGGTATCAGGCTGTTGGTAATTCTTGGGCTGTTCCTGTGGTAAAATGGATTGGTCAACAAATAGCTAATTATTTTGCAGACGGACACAACGAAAATGTAGAATGGGTAAAATATGTGCGAGAACATAAAAACAACTTACACACAAAATTATATTTACTTGACGGTGTACACTCTTTGAGCAACGGACAGTATTTGAATGCTTCGGCATTTCCAAATAATCCAATAGAAGGTAATCTTGCGGACATTGTTCAAACAGACGAAGTACCTGAAAAATTCTATTTAAGTCCTCAGGCATGTAAAGGAATACTCAGACGAAAATTTGAGAGAGACATTAAAATGAATTCGGAACTTCAAAGATTGATGACAATAATTAGTGAAGAACTGAAATACCAAGACGCATGAAAAAAACGCCAGCATGTAACAGCGGTTTGGCGTAATGGCGGGTTCAGTGCTTCGTATGACAGTTTTGTGGTAGGTTCAAGTGCAGTGCTTCGATTGAACTTTTGTGCTAAAAATCCGCCACTACACCAAGCCGCGAACCGTTGGCGGTCATTGTAGAAAGACCACACTGCGACTTGACAAAATGAATTTCGATAACAAATAACTATGAAATTAGCGACTGTAAAACTTCAAGGATTTAGAAACTTTAAATCAGCAGAAATTAATCTTGCCAAAAAATCTCTAATTATTGGAGCAAACGATGTTGGAAAAACCAACTTACTTTGGGCGATTAGACTTTTATTAGACAGAAGTTTATCTGATTACGACATCGAACCCAAAGACACAGATTTTTACGCTTTTGAAGAAACAAATACGTTTACAATTGAACTACACTTTGACGATGTAACAGAAGATTGTGTTGTTTCAAAGCTTAAAGGGAAAATTGGAGACGACAACAAACTTATTTTAGCATACAAAGCATTTCGTGACAAAACAACTAAGGTTAAGACATACCAATTATCTGCCGGCCCAACTTGTGACTTACTTGAAGAAATTGAAGATAGATACTACAGAAAAGTATTAAATGTAAAGTACATTAGTAGCAGACGAGATTTACACAATTACATTAACAGAGAAAAAGGATACTTATTTCAGATTGCAAAAGAAAATAGAGAGGAAAGCGAAGTTACTCAAGACGAAAAACTTTATTCTGAAATCCAATTACAACTAAAAAATGTAGATGAAAAAATTCCTAAACTGAATTTTATATCTTCCGCAACAAACACTATCAATGACGAATTGTCCAAATTATCCCTACACCACACTAAACAAAAAATTGTATTTGATGCAAGCTCTTCCAATGTGGATAATTTCATAAATAGTGTTTCTATTGCTTCAAAAAGCAATGAACAAAGCGTTTTAATTGGTGGTGACGGACGATTAAATCAAATTTATCTTGCTTTGTGGGCTTCAAGAAATGAATTGACTAAAGACAGTCTAAAAGAAGTTACAATCTTTTGTATTGAAGAACCCGAAGCACATTTGCACCCACATCAACAACGCAAACTCGCAGATTATTTAAACTCTTCAATAAAAGGACAGGTTTTATTAACATCTCATTCGCCTCAAATTGCATCGGAATTTAGCCCTAATTCGCTTATCAGACTATTCAATAAAAAAGGAGAAACTAAAGCCGCTTCAAATGGTTGTTCAGAAATCATAGATAAAGCATTTAAAGATTTTGGTTATAGATTAAGCATAATTCCTGCCGAAGCTTTTTTTTCCGATGTTGTATTTCTTGTGGAAGGCGTTTCCGAAGAATTATTCTATAAAACCTTATCAACTCAACTAAAAATTGATTTGGACAGACTTAATATTAGTATTTTAATGGTTGACGGAGTTGGTTTTTCCACTTTTATTAGAATACTAAATAGTTTAAACATAGAATGGGTTTTGAGAACCGACAACGATATTTTCAAAATCCCGAAAAAAGAAGAGTATCGTTTTGCAGGAATCCAACGATGTATTAGTATTTGTCGTGATTATTTTCAGAAAGACGAAACAACAGACAATTTGCTAAAAGTAAATGAGAGCAATCTACAAGGCTTTGTTACTCCTAATCCCGCTGAAATCAATATTAAATCAGCTTCAATAATTATTAAAGACCTTGAACGTTATAAAATCTATTTATCAAACAAAGATTTAGAAAATGACCTATTTAACACGAGCATTAAAGATGATTTGAAAAATCATTTTAGCGACATTGACGAAGCGGAAATTATCAGCGAAATGCAAAAGAGAAAAGCTTCTTTTATGTATGACTTTTTACGAAGCAATAAAGAAAGTCTTGCAAAATTAGCAAAAGATTCAATCGCAAAGCCATTGCTAAAATGTAAAGAAGTAATTGAAGAAATGCAGAAAGAATGAAACCAACCGAACAGCAAAAACTAATTCTTGATTACGATGGAAATTCAGTTGTCATTGCTGCACCTGGTAGCGGCAAAACATTTGTCATATCTGAAAAAATAAAGGGGAATTTAAAAAACCTGCTTGAACATCAAGGTGTTATTGCAATTTCGTACACTAACAAAGCAAGTACAGAACTAAAAAACAGAAGCCTTTCCAATGGTGAAAACCCAATGAGTTCGTTTTTTGGAACTATTGATAAATTTAATCTTTCAGAAATAATAATTCCTTTTGCTAAACATCTTTTTGGTATTCCAAAAACTCAAATTAAAATTACCAAAATCTCATCATTACCAAAAGAAGAAAGCGAAAACTTTGAATGGTTCAATAGAAATCTAACTTTAGAAAAACTAACTGAAGCAAATATTGATTTATTAAAATCATATTTTCTCAATGGTTCAATTTTTATTGAAACCATTGGGGTATTAGCAAACTACGTTTATACAAATTCTATTGCTTGTCAAAATTATATTCGTGCTAGATACAAGTACATTTATATTGACGAGTACCAAGATTCTGGATTTGAGCAACATCAAATTTTTAAAAAAATCAAATTTTTAAATATTAAGGCAATAGCGGTTGGCGACTTAAATCAATCTATCTACGCATTTTCAGGTAAAGACGCAAAATACTTGGAAGAATTAACTACAGATGAAACTTTTAAATATTTCAAATTAGACAAAAACCATCGTTGTCACCCGTCAATAATTAATTATTCCAACTACTTGCTAAATCCAAAAACAGAATTAATTTCTACAGAACAAAACCTTATTTTCTTTAGCAGAGTTGAGGGTAACGAGCAAGCAATTGCAAATTGGTTAGACCAAAAAATAAAAGTTATTCAAGGAGCTTTTAAAATTGAGAAACGAAACCAAATCGCAATATTGACGCGAACAACAAGAACGGGTGAAATTATAAACTCAGAACTTAAAGAACCTCATAAACTATCTGTTAGTAATGAATTAGACACTAATCTTAATGTTTGGTCGTCTATTTTTTCAAATCTATTACATTTTGGATATGACAAGAACTTTAAATTTATTGATGTCATTGAAGTTTTTACTTCCTACGACAATTTCAATAATAGTGATTTAGGAAAACTTAAAACTGCAAAGGAGAAAATTGAAAGTATTTTCTCTGCAATTGTATTGAATAATGAAGAACTAACTACCGAATTTATTAATATTGCTAAAATCATCGCCCCTCATTCAAAAAGCCAAGAATCTATAGACTTATTAAAATCTGTTTTAGCCAATCCTATAGAACTAAAATCTTACGAACCAGCAAATGAAAACGAAGTTAATATATTGACTTTACATAAATCAAAAGGACTTGAATATGATTTTGTATTTCATTTAGACTTGTACGAATGGGTATTTCCAAACAAACAACCTGGGAAAAACAATGACTTTAAAAATCCAATTTACGGAGATTGGAAACAAGATTTAAATCTTCATTATGTTGGAATAACAAGAGCAAGAAAAGGATGTTGGTTAGTTTCAAGTACTCAAAGAACAAACAATGATGGTGCAACTAAAAATGGCAAAGATTCTGAATTCATATGGAAAGACAACATTGAAAATTTGAGATTTGAAAAACAAAAATGATAACGAGAATAATACATAAAAACAACGAACCGCCAACAACGTGTATAAAACATTTGGCAGTCAGTGGCTTATCAAGCGTTTCAGCTCGTGTCAAAATTAGTGTACCTTGATAGGAAATCGCTTCGAAATGCCAAACGTTTCATACACGCAGCCGTTACCAACAAGGCGAAGAAAAGACAGTGACAACGATAATGACAAAGAAAATGGTTTGAGAATGAGAAATGAAAAAGAAAAATTGAAAGAAAAAAGATTTAGTTTTTTTGCCGACCCGCAAGAAAAAAAAGCGGAAAGCCCACCCACATTTGGCACATTGCCTTTTGCCCTACACACAAGCCAACGCTTCGCAAAAGTCAAAGAGCCAAATCTTTCCTACGCACCAAATACTTTCATTGAACAAAATAATTGTAATTTCACGGATTGTTTAACTTATAAAAATAAAATTTCATGGCTATCAATTTGACAAAAGGACAACGCATCGAAATTGGCTTATCAAAAGTAGGTGTCGGTTTGGGATGGGACCCAAACGAAGGTACAGGTTTTGACTTTGACTTGGATGCATCTGCATTTATGCTAGGTGAAAACAAAAAAATTCCCAAAGACGAATATTTCGTTTTCTATAACAATCAAAAATCACCCGATAATTCGGTTGAATCGTCTGGCGATGATTTAACGGGAGGAAACAGTGACGGTGATGATGAAACTTTAACAGTCGACCTTTCAAAAGTTGACTCAAAAATACAGGAAATAATTTTCACTGTGACAATTCACGATTATGAGAATCGGAAACAGAACTTCGGGCAAGTGAGAAATTCATTTATTAGAATTTACAATGCCCAAACAAATGAAGAAATTGCGAAATATGAACTGGATGAAGATTTTTCAGTTGAAACCGCAGTTGAATTTGGCAGGCTTTATAAACGAAATGGAGAATGGAAATTTGAAGCAATGGGAATCGGTTATAAAGGCGGACTTGAATATTTTGTGAAGAAATACGCTTAATATCAATAGCTATGGCAATAAATCTAAACAAAGTAACCCTTGAAAAACAAGGCGACAGTCATAAAATTGACTTGTCGAAAGGGAATAAATCCAACAAGGAGATTATCATTAATTTGAATTGGACACAGGAAACTCAAAAGAAAGGGTTTTTATCTGGTCTATTTGGTGGTTCGCAAGGCATTGACCTTGACCTAGGTTGTTTTTATCTTCTTAATGATGGACAAAAATCTGTAATTGATGGAATCCAATTTGCACACGGACAGGGAGGTCCCAAAGACAGACTAACAAAACAAGGAAAATATACAGGTATTCCCTGGGTTTGGCATACAGGCGATGACCGCTCAGGTGCTGGTTCAGGGGAGAATATTTTAGTTAATCCACAAGGATTGTCTGAACTTAAACGAATTGTAGTTTACTGTTTTATTTATGAAGGCGTTGCAAAATGGGCTGAAACAAATGCAGTAGTTACAATAAAAGTTCCTGAAAATCCTGAAATTGTTGTTGAAATGGGCAAACAATACAATTCTCAAAAGTTTTGTGCTATTGCGGAAATATTATTTGACCAAAATGACTCTATCACAGTTAAAAAACTTGTAACCTTTCACAATGGTCACGGAGATTGCGATAAAGCTTATAATTGGGGAATGAAATGGACTGCTGGCAGTAAATAATAATAAAAAACATAAATACTATGGCAATAAATTTAGAAAAAGGGCAACGGGTAAATATGAATTTACCAAAATTCGTTGTCGGGCTTGGCTGGGATGCCAACGCTTCAACTACAGGGCAAGATTTTGATTTAGATGCTTCTGTTTTTGTATTAGGAGAAAACAAGAAACTACTAACCGATTCTCATTTTGTTTTCTACAACAACCTTACCTCTCCTGATGGTGCAGTTGAACATACAGGTGATAATCTTACCGGAGATGGTGATGGTGACGATGAAAGCATAAAAATTGATTTGTCTAAAATTAACCCAAATGCTACTGAACTGTGTTTTGTCGTAACAATACATGATGCAGAAAATCGCAAACAAAACTTTGGTCAAGTGAGAAATTCATTTGTGCGTGTTTACAACCCTGATACAAAAGAAGAAATTCTGAAATATGAATTGGAAGAAGATTTTTCTATTGAAACAGCTGTTGAATTTGGTCGTTTGTACAAACGAAACGGAGAATGGAAATTTGAAGCTGTTGGGGTTGGACAAAAGGGTGGTTTGCAAGATTATTTAACCAAATATAACTAACCATTAAAACATTAAGAAAATGGCAATAAATTTATCAAAAGGTCAAAAAATTGACCTAAGAAAAGAAACAGGAGAGAAACTCACGAACTTCTGTGTTGGTGTTAATTGGGGAGCAATTGAAACCATAAAAAAAGGTCTGTTTGGAACTAAAAAAATCATTGAAGATGTCGATTTGGATTTAAGTTGCATTATGACAGATAATGCAGGGAATCTAATTGACTATATCTATTCTCCAGATTACAATGGTTTTTTACAACGAAATAATCTTCCACTTGGCAAATTGACATCTGTTGATGGTTCATTACGTCATAGTGGTGATGACAGAAAAGGCGACCAAGGCGGAGATGATGGTTTAGACAATGAAATTATAACGGTAGATTTAAATAAAGTAAATTCGACAATTGAGAAGATTTTCTTTTTTATCAATATCTATCTTAATCAAGGTCAGAGTTTTGATTTTACGAATATCCCTTATGCAAAAATCCGTATGTACGAAGGTACATCAACAAAGGTTAATAAAGTATTTTCCAACTATGATATAACTACTGACTCTACATTCGCTAATAAAAGGGCTTTAGTTCTGGGGAAATTGTATAAACGCAATGGAGAATGGAAATTTGATGCTATCGGTGACCCTACAGAGGACAAAGTTTTTCTTGAAACAATTCAAACAATTTTAAACAAATACGCAAAATGAGAAGATTACCAGTTTATTTAGTTTTGGATATTTCCGGCTCAATGACCGGTGAACCAATAGAAGCCGTAAAAAATGGCGTTCAGGTTTTGGTTTCAACGTTAAGACAAGACCCGTATGCGTTGGAAACAGCCTTTTTAAGTGTAATTACTTTTGACAGTTCAGCAAGACAGGTTGTTCCATTAACTGAATTATCAATGTTTCAGATGCCCGACATACAAGCAACTGGAACAACTGCTTTAGGTGATGCACTTTCTTTACTTGCAAATAAAGTTAGTACAGAGGTTACAAAATCAACAGCCGAAGTAAAGGGAGATTGGAAACCTTTGGTTTTCATAATGACAGATGGTGAACCTACTGATAATTGGCAGAAAGGCTTGAACGATTTTAAAAACCAAAAATTCGGAATGGTTGTCGCTTGTGCAGCAGGGTCAGGTGCTAATACCAGCATTTTAAAGCAAATCACTGAAGTTGTTGTTCAGCTTGATACAGCAGATAGTGCAACTATTAAAGCATTCTTTAAATGGGTTTCAGCTTCCGTAAGTACTGGAAGTCAAAAAATTGAAGCTAGTGGAAAAGATGTATCTGGTTTAAATGAGTTACCACCACCACCACCCGAAGTAAATATTGTAGTTTAATTATGGGACGAAATAAAAGTTATGGGTTTTCCTTTTCGTGGAAAAGGGCGGTAGGAATTTCCGGTGCAAAACAAAGTTTTGCTCGTAGAACGGGAATTCCTACCACTAAACAAGGTTTAGAACGCAAAGTAGGTTCATCCATTTTGAGTTTACTTATGTCGCTATTTTTTGGAAAGAAATAATTATGAGAAGATTACCAGTATATATTTTGATTCAAACCTCCGGAGCAATGAGAGGAGAACCTATTGAATCAATAAAAGTAGGTTTAGAGGCTATGGTAGCTAGTTTAAGACAAGACCCATTTGCACTTGAATCAGTGTATATGAGTATCGCTACTTTTAACAGAAATGTTGAGTTGTTAGTCCCTTTAACTGAATTAGAAAGTTTGCAAATACCAACAATAAACCAACCAGAATCAGGCCCAACACATTTAGGGGAAGCTTTACAGTTTATATGCAAAAAAGTAGATAGTGAAGTGGCGTTAAGTACGCCTGATAAAAAAGGAGACTGGATGCCTTTACTATTTATAATGTGTGATGGAAGAGCATCAGACCCTCAGCTTTTTAATACAATAGTACCTGAAATACAAAAACGCCATTTTGGTAGCATAATCGCGTGTATTGTTGGCTCTAAAACGGATGTTGATAATGTAAAAAAGATTACCGATAAAATTGTTAGTCTTGAAATAACTGATAGTGGCACATTTAAACAGTTTTTCAAATGGGTTTCAGCATCGGTTAGTGTTGGCAACAGAAGTATTGGTGCTACTGACCAAATGTTGTTACCACCGCCACCTCCGGAAGTTCATTCTGTAATATAATTTGTTATGAGATTATTTTTATACATATTAGTTAATGTATTGATTGTAGGTTTATTCCTGTATTCTAAACTTACACCTTATAAAAATAGGCTAACCGGAAGGTACTTAAAAGCCTTCAATTTTTTTGAAAGTATATTTAATCCGTTTTTGAACTTTCTAAAAAAAATTGCTAAACCTGCGCAAGTTGGCAATGGCATTGCTGTTGATATGTCGCAAATAATTTTGCTCTTGTTGCTATTATTAACATTAAAATTCATTTTATGAGAAGATTACCCATATATTTTGTAATTGACGTTTCTGAGTCAATGATTGGCGAGCCAATTGAACAAGTTCAAGAAGGTATTGCAACTATAATTAAGGAACTAAGAACCGACCCTTATGCGTTGGAAACTGTTTACGTTTCAATAATAGTTTTTGCAGGTAAAGCGCAAAAGATAACGCCTTTAATTGAGCTTTTTAATTTTTATCCGCCCAAATTGCCTATAGGTGGAGGCACATCATTGGGAAATGCTCTGAATTTTTTAATGAATGATTTTGATTCTTCACTTCAAAAGACTACTCCCGAAATTAAGGGTGATTGGAAACCAATTATTTTCTTATTTACTGATGGTAATCCTACAGATAAATATGAAACAGCCTTTGATAAATGGAATCAAAAATATAAATCAAAATCCAATCTTGTAGTAATCTCATTGGGTGACAACACTGATACGAGTATATTCGGTAAAATTACCGACCAGGTGCTATTGCTTAAAAATACAGATTCTGAATCATTTAAGAAGTTTTTTAAATGGGTAACAGCTTCAATCAAAACGAGTAGTGTAAGTGTATCAGAATCAAAAGATGATGGTTTGCATTTAGCACCAATCACAAATGGTTATTTATCAAAAATTGACCTTGAAAAGGGTTTTAATAAAAAGGTTGATGAGAATTTTGCTGTTATTTTAGCCAAGTGTCAAAGCACCAAAAGACCCTATTTAATCAAGTATCAAAAAAGAATTTCACCATCCGAATTTAAAGAATTAGCATTAAACACGGTAGATTATAAACTCGTTGGTGCATATCCTGTTGAAAATTCTTACTTTGATTTGTGCGAAAGTGATTCAAATCAAATCAAAATAAACACCTCTGAATTAGTTGGTTTTCCTGCTTGCCCTTGTTGTGGTAATCAATTTGGTTTTAGTCATTGTGGCTGCGGAAATATAATGTGTACTGGTGAGGAAGAAGTTAGTAAATGTCCTTGGTGCAGCATCGAAGCAAAATTTGGTTTTGGTGAAGGTAGTATTAATATTAACAGGACAAGGGGGTAGTTATGGATATTTTAAAATACATGGGTAGTCTTGAAATAGATGCAAAAGACGAAGAACAATTATCAAAATTTCTTAACGAAAAGGAATCAGAAATTAAAGACTCTATTTTAGATTTATGGAAGAAATTTTCTATAGAGAATCCTATTACAATTGCTGATAAAGAAATATTTCATGAAACTTCAGCAGAAGAAATTGAAACAAACAAAGACTCAAATATTGATGGAGAGAATGAAACGATTATAATTTCCGATAAAACCGTACCAGTTTTGATACAAGACGAAAATATCATAATCGCAGAGAGTAAAACTGAACCTGAACCCGTAAAAATTGAACAAATAAAAGATAAAAGCTCTAACTCCTTTGAATTACAGATAAAGAATAAAAGCATAATTATTCCCAATGGTAAAGTAAATCAAGATTACTGCTTTCTTTTTAAAATTGAGGAACTCGGACTAACAGAAATTGGCGATTATTGGTTTGAAGGACTAGAGCCAATTGGGCTGATTTTTAATTCTGACACAAATGAAATTAACGGAAAACCAAACACTGCTGGCGACCATAAAATAAAACTAAAGATTAAGAGAAACGATTGGTCAGATGGAAAACCAGTATTTGAAAGACAAATTACATTTATAATTAATCCAGACCCAAAATCATTATGGAAAAATATTCCTACTCCAAATGACATTGAATATTATAAACCTGATAGCGACAAATGTTTTGTAAAAGTCACATCCTCTGCCAATATATTTGGACTTGGAAAAACCCACAAAAAAGACATTGTTGCAGCAAGTCAAAGAGGTCGTTCACATGCCCAAGAAGGTAAACCCCGTGATGATGATTTTAAAATCAGATATATAAGTGAAGTTGATTGGTATATTTTATCCGTTGCTGATGGTGCCGGTTCTGCAAAATCCTCAAGAAAGGGTTCTGAAATAGCATGTAAAACAGTAGTTGAAGTTTGCGAACAACTAATTAAGGAAAAAACGAAGGAATTTGAAAATCTAATCAAAGACTTTAGCACTGAAAAATCGGATGATAGAAGAAAAAAAATGGGAGATTCTTTATATGGTATTCTTGGTAATTCAGTATTTAAAGCAGTAAAAAACATTGAAGAAGAAGCAAAGAAAACTAACAAACCTTTAAAAGATTATTCCACAACTCTAATAGTATCAATTTGTAAGAAATTCAAATTTGGATGGTTCGTTGGAGCATTCTGGGTCGGTGATGGTGGTGTTGGTATTTACAATAAAGACACTAATTTTTTAAAGATTCTTGGAGAATCTGATGGTGGTGAATATGCTGGTCAGACACGTTTTTTAACAATGCCTGAGATAACCCAACCCACAGAATTATACAGAAGACTGAGGTTTGATATTGTTGATGATTTCACAGCATTAATTCTAATGTCTGATGGAATTACTGACCCGAAATTTGAAACAGATGCAAATTTGTTGAAAGTTGAAAAATGGAATGAATTATGGCAAGACCTATCTAAAGAGGTTGATTTTTCGGATGATAACGAAGCCTCAGCAGACCAATTGTTAAACTGGCTGGACTTTTGGTCGCCGGGTAATCATGATGATAGGACAATAGCAATACTATTTTAATATGGCAAAAACAGTAAAAATTACAGCGACAGACGGCTCACAAGTTGAATTTGTGGACGAAATGATTGGTGCTGGCGGTATGAAAGATGTCTATTTTAGCCCTGACAAAAGTTATGTAGTAGCTTTTTTTAGAGATAAACAGGATTTTAATGCTAAAGACCGATTGCAAAATATTACGGGCAAATACAGAGAAAACATTTTTAACCAGGCCGGTGGAGAATATTGGAAAGATTTATATTGTTGGCCAACTAAAATAGTGGAGTATAATGGAAAACTAGGAATTACTTGCCCAACGTATCAAAAGCAATTTTTCTTTAAAAAGGGTTCAATAAATAATGATTTTTTAGGAATTAAAGGAAAAGAAAAAGAAGGTAAGTGGTATGCCTCAGCTAAAAATTTAAACAAGTTTTTAGCCCCTGAAGAAAAGGGCGATTGGTTTAAATATTTTCAAATTAGTAT